>OGWF01000046.1_pt1 | contig 19045 bp, 30 predicted proteins | sample 1575951 | NCBI WGS metagenome assembly OGWF01 (sample SAMN07581523, study PRJEB24739) | freshwater metagenome | place: Singapore | collected 2015-01
TTTTTTTTTTCAAGCAGAAGACGGCATACGAGATAGCTTCAGGTGACTGGAGTTCAGACGTGTGCTCTTCCGATCTGTTTCCCAGTCACGATAGTTACTTCCTTGAAGATTTTAACCATTTCTTTAACAGTATGACCTACACCATGCCTCAAGCACTCTATCTTGTTGCTAGGATTTTTAATGGCTAACTTTAACGCTTCACAAATTTCGTTGACATGCACGTAATCACGTACACAAGTGCCGTCCCAACTTTGTTCATAGTCTTTCCCGAAAATAGTGAAAGAACCAGTCTTCATCGCCTTCATTAGGTTATACATCAATCCATCTGGATTAGTAGGAAAGATTCCCTCGTATCCAACTACGTTATAAAATCTGAATGTAGTATAATCAATTCCACGTTTTTTACACAGGTCCCAAACTACATCCTCTGCGGCCCGCTTGCTTATGCCGTATGCAGAGGTGCAACCTTCAGCAGCGCCTGTACTAGCAAAAACAAAGTTTTTAGTGTCGATGAAATTCAGTACATTCATCGTACCTATTAGATTTGTCGTGTAATATTCAAAAGGAATGCGTTCACTTTCACTTACATTTACCAATGCTGCTAAATGTATGACTGTATCAAACTCAGGTTGTATCACAAATGGCTGTGTAATATCCATAATGTACTGAGTGTGTACTTGGACCAGTGGTTTTACTTTGTCAAGACCAGTAACGTGAAATTCATCATCCTTCAACAATAATCGTGAAAGGTATGATCCAATGTATCCTGAATTACCAGTGATAAGAACTCTTGTTACCATGTGAATAAACTTTCTTCTTTTTCCTGTGGTTCAAATGACGGATCCTTAGTCATATAAGTATCCTCGTCCGTATATATGACACGAAACTTGTGTTTGTTTGTTAACACACTGCGAATGTCATCAATGCAGATAATCTTGCGGCCCAAGTCACGAATATAATCTTGCACTCTTACAGTAGTCTCATTGCAAATCTTTGCAGTATTGGAGTTGGATTGTCTGGGAACAAACTCACTGAAACAATCGTTCCATTTGTGAAACACCTTGTTCTCCATGAACTTGGCATGCTTTAGTGATTCTAAGTTATACCATTTTTCAGCAGTGTCAAAACTGTCATATAACTCTTTGGCTCGTTCAGCCATATTCTTCTTGTTACAGTAGTAAAAGAATTCATCATTGAAGTTTTTAGTCCAACGCTGATTTTCTAATACAAGTGTAGGTAGTTGAATATGTTGTTCATAGAATGCCATACCGTATGACTCTACAACACTGGGGTTGAATGCGATACGACTAGACTTGATAAAATCGACTTTCTCTTGACCTACAATACTAGCACGAACATCATACTTGACACCGAGTTTTGATAATCGTTCTTCAAACTTTTTAACACCATTGGGACTAGTCATAACCTTAGCAGGTAATTTGGTCTGCTCAATCAAGTCAATGAACAGTTCAGGGTTCTTACCTTCTTCCCATCGACCAACAAACAATACACCTTCACGATCACCGTGATATTCTTCTAACAATGCTCGTTCAGTAATAGGAATAGGAAGATGCCATGCTCCTAGACTCATGGAAACTTGGTTGAATTTACTTTGAGTGCCCAACCATACGCCACTCATTTCTAATTGCTTACGCATCATTTCATTAGTAGCATCCAAGAAAGGGTTTTTAGTATCTTTAAAAATTTGACTTTCTAAATGAGTGTAGGCGATGATTTGGATGCATTCATCTAAGCCCATTGTACTAGCAACTTGAACAGTTTCGTATGTGTTACAAATAAACGAATCATATAGATTGTGTTCTAATGCTTCCATGATTGCGTTGCGAAAGTTAGCCATTCGCTCATAACAGAATGTATCGCCATACATAAAGATATTGCTATGGTCAGTGTATCGCAATGGTTCTAAGGGAGCAATAACATTTGCCTTTAATGATTTAACAAATTCATTGTCTTGCGGTTCTTTGTCAGTAATAATATCAACTTTGATGTTATGCTCATCCATCAGTTCGCAAAAACTCTTTGCGAACTGACCTATTCCACCGTGAGGTATCAATGTTTGATAACTCACTAAAAAACCGATTCGTTTGTCGTATGTTCTCATTCTTCCACTTTGGTGATTTCTAAGTCACAATTGATAATCATTTCACATTCGTCTTGGACCCAACCGTGTTCTTCTAAATCGAGCCAACTGTTACCTTCGTCAAAGAATTCTTCTAGCCACTCGTGAGTTTCATCGTCTACTTCATCGTAGTCATAATCTTCCCAACAACCATCACTAGTCTCAACTAATTCAGATTCATACCCACAGTCATAGATATTAACACCTGATTCAATGTCGGGAGGGTTGTCGTCGTCAGTGTAAACTAAAAATTCACCCCAGCGCCAACCGGTTTCAACTACGAATGTCTGACCATCTTTTACAAGATAGTTACGTTCGATGATTGATTTTTTATATGTGGGTTTCACCGACCATGTTGCCATAATTTACTCCTTAAAGGCTTCTTTGATTGTATCAACACATTGCTTGATGATTCTAGGATTATGGGAATTGTCGTAAGTAGTAAATGTGCTATCACGATAGTCGCCGTTTTGGATACTGTTTATACACTTTTGCACAACCATTTCACCAAACTTCTCAAGCAAGTCACCGCCTACGTCTGGGTAATGACTTCCGCCCACCTGTAGTGCGATATCATGAAATACTTTTTTCATATTATTCCTTTTATTCTTGCAAGCAAGAATTCATCTTTGTCATACCATCGATATTCAAAAATTGAATCACCTGGACCAGTATACATTGCTGTTTGTCTATACGCATTCTTCAACCACAATCGTTTACCTGTAATGTGGCATCTTTGCGGTATTAATGTAAATTTGTATTCAGTGCCGATGCATCTGTTCTTGAATGGATCGTAAGCCTGAGGTCCTGAATCTTCCATTACCAACTCTCCACATCAGTGATATCCATTTTGATAGTACTCTTTGGATCAAATTCAATCGTGACACTTGGTCCAATGCCACTGGTTGATTCTTCTGTCCAAACAATCCTATCTACACTGTCATACATTTCAAAAACTTCTTGGAGTTTCTCAAATTGTTTTCTTGTTATTACTACTCTTGTCATCTTGTATCCGTTTCAAAATATCAATAAGTTGCGGTATCGCCCGTTTATCCATACAGAACAATGCATTGAACGGCATACCTTTTACCTGCATTTTTAAAGTAACATCATCAGTCCATACTGTACCATACCAAGATGATTCAAATTTACCTTGACCTGTAGTATCGTATTGAGTTATATCGTACTTTTTCATTACGTTCCCCACTGGTTCTTAAATAAGGGCACCTGAAGTCGGTCACTGTAGCGCAATCCATACTTCATTGCTAGGTCTGCAACTCTGCGATTGTTCAGACTATAGATGTTTTCAACACCACCGACGGGCATCAAATAAACAGGACCTTTGAACCCTGCTTTGCGATAAGCATTGGTCGCTTCTAATGCTTCATCAACATCATCGTGAATTGCAACGACAAACTTTAAATAAGTATAACCCACTTCTTCGTAGCTGCAAACAACATCAGGTCGAATTGCTTCTTCACGCTTTTCGCCGCTGTTAGATAGTTTGGGACTCACGCTGAATGTAAGGCTATCACGACCCCGTCTGCCACCAGGAGTACCTCTAGGATTCAATGTCCAATTGAGCAGGTAGTGCCTAAATTCTTTACTCAACTCCTGTGTACCGTTTGTCTCAAATGTCAACTCTTTCAAGTCTTGCATTTTTTCATGGTCTAGTAGATCAGGATATGCACGTTGCCATCCTAGCAAAGGTTCGCCACCTGTGATTACCAAGTGTTCTTCACGCCAAGTTTTGAAAGGAAGAATATCAGTAATGCTTTCGGCAAGACTATCAGTACTGAGTACGGGACTAAGATGCTTAAACCTAGGATCCCAACTAGCATATGAATCGCATCCTGTAGATACAAGGGGTAAGTCTTTATAATTTTTAATAGCTTCTGCGTCAATCTTGTTTCGTTCATCGCTTATTTGTCCTGCAGGTAGACCGAATCCACCACATGTAAAATTGCATCCGAATGTTCTTAGGAAGACAGATGGTACGCCCATATAGCGACCTTCACCTTGGATGCTGTAAAATAATTCTGCTACTTTAATTTGTGCCATAAATGTTTGACCACTTTTTAAGTTTGTCTTTTTTGTTTTGTTTCGCAACGTCTAGATTAGTCTGTGATATTACACCCTGCTCTAGTAGAATGTCAACCATAGCTAATACATCGCCAATTTCGTTTTCTAGCATAGTAGAATGTGCCAAACCTGTTTTGTAATGTTTACTGTCAAGACCGAATCTACGACACTTACTTACTTCAACGATAACTTCGGCACATTCTTCCTGTAGAATGTCCAACGCGTCTTGAACCTGAGATTCTGTTTGTCCTAGTTTCATATTTACCAATGTCTTATTACACCTGCGATGATGAAAATGTTAGTTGTAATATATGATAGCACAATCAGAGAACGGATGATAGCAATACGGTCAGCTTCGTGATCCGTATTGCCTGCTTTTTCTCCGAGTGCTTTTGCCCAAAGTCTCCAGAGTTTACTCAGCAAATTCGTTGTCCTCTCTGTGACCAACTCTCATTGCCATGTTGGAATCAGTTTCACGTACTTCAACACGACAACACCAGAGTCTATCAGCCTCTGTCTTTCCACATGAAGGGAGGAATATCGTATTGATATATTCGTATAAGAAGTCTGCCAATCCTTCACATCCGGTTTTTTCGACCTCAGTAATTTTAGCAAGACCGAGTTGACCCAAACGCAATAGTTCATCACGCATAGGATCGTCCTGAGCAACCAATAGAGTGTGGTCAAACCAGTCCTCGAGCTTATCTTTAAGTGGTCTGAGTCCACCGTAGTCAAACGCCCAGTTACGAGCATCCAAATCATCTGTCTCAAACTCAAAATGGAACGAGAATGCGTAACCATGGATCTGATTACAATGCGAGTCGGCACGCCATTGACGATAGGCGCACGGCGCAATTTGGCGATACGTTTTTGTTGAGCGATATTTCTTTTCACGATATGTCATAATTTTCTCCTATATTAGTTTAACATAGGACGCAGAATTTATCAAGCGGGGTGAGTCCAAAGGCCGCCTTTCTTATTTACCAATTTTATTTGTATAGTTCCAAAAGCATACGGTACTTTTCATACGCTTCTTTGATTGCAGGATGTTCTTCACGCATACACATTTCGTCATGCTGATTTTGCCACATTCTTGTGTATTCCACATCTACCTGAACTAGATGATCGAATGATCGGCGACCCATTTCAATGTCGAGTGTTTCTTCCCGATCAGCATAATACGATGCTTTAGTATTGTAGTAATCAATGTTACGGTAGTCGCGGCTCACGTTAATGCTCTTAATGCCATACTTGTTTATAAAGTTGTCGTATGGTCTATGACCGGCAGTAGTGAAGGTCGTGTATTTGTTTCCAAAATTAATTGCCATCAGTCTCTCCTTTTACTGGACTCACTATCATAGACACGTTTACGGAGGCTACTGGAACTAAAGGAGTGATCTCTACCGTTGTATACAATGTCGATTCCTCTAAGTTCGCACTCACTTTTACCTGAAAATTCTTTTTCAGCATATTCGACTCCGAGTATCCTAACATCAACAGGGAGTATGAGTAAGAGGTCAACCAAGTCTTGCTCGGTAGAGTAAACAACAACTTCATCGACATAACGACACGCCGCCAATTGTATCTGGCGTTCAACAATACTCTGGATCGGTTTATTTTTAGTGTCTGGACGATCAATTGTCGGATCCGTTTGCAGCCCGCATATGAGATAGTCGCAATGGTTTTTAGCTTCACTAAGCATTGCGATATGACCGGCGTGAAGTAAGTCAAATGTGCTAAACGTGATGCCAATTCTTTTGCCTTCTTGTTTAAGTTTCTTAACATGGTTAAAAATCATAGTTCTGTAATTTCTTCTACATATGGAGTAGGACCAACGTCACTGAATCCCCACGTAAGTTCATATTCTTTACCTGCATGGTGATACGTTTCAGTGAATGTCCTTTGATTATTACTAACATCGATTGGTTCTAGTAGTGCCAATAGTGTTAGAATATGCTCTCGTTCATCACCTTCAAGCACTCTGCGATTTTTCATTCCTATACTTCTAAGGAACTCAGTTGCTTCTTCTTTAGTTTTAAACGGTGAGAGACTCATTACTTACCTTTACAGTTGCACTCTCTGCGACCTTGATTACAATCGCCGCTGCATCCACCGGGCAATCTACGAACGATTGACACTGCGACTACGATAACAATCAATAAGATTAACAGGTTCATTATACAACTTCCTTAAACAAGGGTGTACTCTCGGCTAGCATTCTAACAAATTCCAGATTAGTAGGAAAACTATCAAGTGAGCCCTTGTGCCGCATTATACTCACATTAATTTCGTGTACCTGTTCAGCGGGTCGCTCTAGACCGTAAAAGAACATTTCTGTGGCACCTTTGTCAATCTGTGCTTTGAAAATCTCAGTGATGTTCATTTAGGCATCCTAGCAATTGCTAAAAACTCTTGTCTTGCTGCTGGATCAGTCTTAAAGCCGCCACCGAGACGAACAGTAACAGTGCTAGAACCTGTATCCTCAACGCCCCTCGATTTCACGCAATAGTGTTGTGCGTCAATTAGAACGGCAACATCTTCAGTTTCAAGGATATATTGTAACGTGTGAAAGATTTGCTCAGTGAGGCGTTCTTGAATTTGAGGGCGCTTAGAGAAATATTCAACAATGCGGTTGATTTTTGACAGACCGAGTACCTTTTGCTTAGGAACATACGCCACAGTAGCGAGACCGTCGATAACGACAAAATGATGTTCGCAATTGCTTTGGACCGAGACGTTGCGCTCCACGACCATTTCATTATAGTGCATCTTATTGTCAACTGTGGTGCACTTTGGAAATGCTTCATAATCTAGACCCCAGAAAATTTCTCCAACCATCATTTTTGCAACACGCTTGGGAGTTTCAATCAAACTGTCATCAGTTAAATCAAGACCTAAAGCATTCATAATGTCATTAAATTTTGCTTCGATAATTTCAATCTTGTCAGTCCTACTCAATCCATTTGGCTTTGTGGGAGTCTCGACACCCATCTTAACTAAGTGTTCGTGAACTTTTAGACCAAGCTCGGGGTCTGCTTTTTGTTTATTAAATGACATTTTATATTTCCTTTGTAAATTTTAGAGAGCCTCTACCCATAGTATACCCCCTTGCAATATAGTTTTCAAATTCATTGGGTTCAACAAAAGCACAATTTACGCCATTGTTCATCCACTTCTTTTTTTTCATTGCTGCTGATATTTTGAGTAGTTCTTCATCAGATTTTTTTGTTCCATATCTAGGATGATCTTCACCTTTAAAAGGAGCCTTACCTTTTTTCCCTTTAGAAATATTTTCGGCATGCTCTTTTGTTTTAGGAATCCCCTTTGTTTTACATGCATACTTGTTCCCCTTATTGTGTAAGCCGAATCCCGCCGGTTTTGGCTTTCTCATTTTTTCTTTGGATTCTTCGCTATGGGCAAACATTGACGATCCCGGTATATTCCTGTTTATAAAATCGTTTCTTCCGATGACTTTCATTCTACGCAACACCTTCTTCTCCCATTCAATGGCTTTGGAACGATCAGAGAATGTTTTTCTAACTTCAAAAAGAAAGGCATCTTTACCGTCTTTTTTTATTAATTTCTCAACATCAGTTGATGAGGTGAAATAAGTTGTCCAAAGATCAGATGGGTGGCATTTTTTAGCATACCTAAGTCCGTAATATACTTTACCGGATGGTATGTGTTTTATTAGATATGTGAATGGTTGGTGCATAATTTACTCCGTAAGAGTATTTATGCCAAGATTTTGTTTTATTAAAACTCATTTAAATTCCTTTCAAAGCATCTATCGTTAATGCCCAACGAGACCTAGGTCTAATTAGTTGCCTTTGTGCAACACATGTATTTATCACTGCTTTTTAGTTTTTGTAGTTTTTGCAGGTGCTTTTTTAGCAGTATCCTTTTTGGCAGCTACTTTTTTGGGTTTCTTTTCTACACTAGCAATAGCTTCACGAACTTCTTTCAGTAATTGTTCGTCATCCCATTCTAACGTAGTTGAACCATCTTCGTGTGTAGTGACGGTCAAGTGAGTCCCTTTGACTACAGAGGGACCCGCAACTGATTTCTTCTTGCGGGTTGCCATGATTACTTAGCCTTTGCTTTTTCTTCTGCACGAGCAGCTTTTTCTGCTGTGATTTCATTACGGCGTGCCTTAACTGCTTTTGCTAGTTCTGCTAATGCTTTACGGGCGCGGGTGCCTGCGGCTGCGTTTCCACTTTCAAATTTTTGATTTTCCAGTAAGTAAGCATCAATGTGCTTGTTCATTTCGTCGTGTGCTGACATAGTTTTCTCCTTAAAATTTACTCTCTCTTGTGTGTTTGCGATAGTCTGTTGACATGCGCAAATATTGCTCACCCTTGCCCTCAAGGATATCGCAGATTCTATCTATCGTCTTATCCGTGTAGTCAGAAATTTTACCAATGTCTTTGTGTGGCTTTTCTAACAATTTGTCTAGTTTGTTAAGTGCATCGTCTAATGACCAGGGGATATAGAGCCTGTCAGGATCATTAGAAAAACTTTCAGGAAAACTGCGGTAAGCAGGATATAAAACGTTGCATTCCAAAGCATCGGCCTCGGAGACGGTGTTAGATACCCAATCTTGTAAAGCACAATTAAATACAACCCTGCTATCGTTAACAATATTGTAGTAGACATTTTTATCCAAATCCTGATATACTTTTAACAAACCGATCTGCTGTAGTGAACGTGTACGTTCCATATAGCTATCATTGTTTGACTTCAATTTGCCACCTGAGCAAATACAAAATTCAACAGTACTAACAGGATGACGTTTGAAATATGCCTCAATGAGGTCCATATAGAAGTCAGGTTGTTTTTCTTGATCCCAGCGCGCACTGAATACTACACGATGTTTGCGCTCACTAAATGGTTTGATAGTCCCCACCCGTTCACGAACTTCGTCCTTACCAAATGCTAGACCACTGATATTGTAGATCGGTACTTCCCAACCTGCAACTTTCATGTGCATGACCATTTCTTCATTAGTCGCAAGGATCGCACCCCCACTGTCACGTACTGCCTCGCACACCATTTTCTCGTAGAGGCCCATCCATTTTGACATCCCCCAGACATGGACAAAATCATCAGGATCGATAGACTGCGCAAGACACCGAACAAAAATCCTTGGACGATGTTCTTTACCAACCTGATTAAGAATATAAGGCAGGCTCTCAAAGCCCGGTTGGAACATGTCTTCAAAGTAGATAACATCTTCACTTGTAATTTTTCCCTCTTTCATCATTTTGACTAGGGTCATCAATTGACTCATACCAAAATAACTACGACCGTGTGCATCAAGTACTTGACCTGTTACGATTTGTTGGTCAGTTGATAATGTGTCACCGTGTACGATTTCATAGTCAATACCACGGCGCTTGAACACACGCTCATTCCACTCTGTTAGTTGTAGTGTATAACGAGCCTTATATGGCTCAAGTCCCATGTAATACAGTTTACGCATCTTTTCTTTCAATATCTTCTTCTACGCATTCACTACCGTATTGTATCTCGACAATACGACAAGGTTCATTGTATGGATTACTTAGTCTGTGCCATTCACCTACTGGAATATGATATGACTTGTGTTTTTCTAGAGTTTTTGTGGGTAATACGTAACCAGTATCTAACATAGAATTAACATCACACATACCTTCACTCACTAACCAGTACTCGTTTCGTTTGAAATGTTTTTGCATACTCAAACTTTGACCCGGATCCACAGTAAGTTCTTTTACTTTACATCCCTGAACATCATGTAGTATACGATAATATCCCCAAGGCCGCAATGTCTTAGGTTGTTTCCATTCTTGTAGAATCCAACTGCTTGAATTCATTTTGTTTTCGCCGCCTACACCAAAAGCAAATGTAATGCCAGTGACTGATGTTTCGGGGATATTGGTTTTGGTTCTATCCCCGCCATTCGCAAAGATAATTTCTGCGTATGGATAATTTTTCTTTAAGTCATTCAACAGACTTATTGCAGAACCATCATCGTCGTTAAACTCCATAGTAATATCTACGTCTTTCAATGACCCAACTACAATTCGTCGTTCATTGAAAGGCATAAAAGGTTGGCCCTTTTTACGAGCCAACCATGCATCACTGTTTAAGCCAACGATTAGTCTGTCGCCTAACTTTCTAGCAGCCCTGATATACTCAATGTGACCGCTGTGAAGAGGATCAAATCCTCCAGTGACTACTACTAACTTCATGCCATCCTTGCTTGTGCTACTAGATCATCCCAGTTATTCTTGGGATCCTTCCCTGCTGTACGTTTCTGGAACTGACGATATGCGAAACTACGCATATCATATAGTGTTGATTCATCCCACTTGTAGCCGAAGTCTACGCAGAATTCCTTGTAGTTCTCGAGGTCAGTAAAGACTTGAGCTTCGGTACTGAAGGTGCCAGAAAGTTTTTGTTTTGCCATTTTGATTAATTCCTTTTAAATAGCGAGTTGTTGATAAGGTTGAGATTTATTATAATGAATTACGGCGCCGTTTTCATTATCTTCGGATACCGAGATAATAATATTTCGCCCGGGATAGCGAGTAGCGATTTGCTCATAGAGGTCGTCACTAATCATTTCACACGACTTGTAATTCAGTTCAAGAGTCCCGCCAGCATAGAGGTTTTCTAGCCAGCGTTTGAATTGAATGAATTCAATATCCCTGTCATTGTGAAATACTTCAACCGTCACTTCAAAATGAAAAATGTGACGATGTGGAGTTCCTAGAAAGCTAACGTCATATTCATCACCTGTCTTAAGTGCAGGGTCAGTTGCCGCAGCTGGGTACATATGAATACCCTCTTTTTGAAAGCGAACAAAAATTGTACGCATTGCTTTTTCTTTGATTCTTGCACGTTGTTCGGCAAGAGCTTGTTCACGTTGTTCCATTATCTATCATCTCCGAAGTCTACAGTTTCATGCTCATATTCCCACTGTAGTCGTTCTAGTCTTTTGATTTCGTCTTTGTATTGTAGCTTTTTCTTTTTCATTTCGCTAATCTTTAGGGCATCACCATCGGGATTTTTCTCCAATTCTTTAATAGTGTTATCGATTAGTCGATGGCTTTCGGTTAGTGTAGCAATTCTATTACGATATGGCATGTTAACTCCTTTAATTGAAAGTAAATAGCGCGTCCAGCGCTTCGTTTGGTGAATACTTAACTTTAACAGGCTTAATGTCTTCCATAAGTTCTTCCATAGCATCGTCGGAATCTTCTTCTTCAAAATGTAAGTTGAACCCTGTTCTTGCATTTACTGTTTTCTTACCACTAAAACCTTGACTACCGCTGGACATCTGTTTCCAATATGATCCATAGTAATCAATAACTGCATGGCTTTCTTCACGTGTAGTTTTGGAAAAGACTTCTTCAATGATATCCTTGAATCTCGTACCAAAATCTTTGTGAACAACCATACCGGGCATAATGCCCTGCTCGTATTTACGATTGGCTTCTTGAACCGCACTAATATGCTGATATACGTTATGAGATTGAATCAACGTATAGCTTAGTGTATCCCAAGAAGTTTTGGTTTCTTTACCATGCTGACCAATGAATCCGTGACCTCGATAGCACAAGTCTTTCATCAACATTAAATCAGTTACTGGGCTGTTTTCGAATACTTTATGTACACCGTCGTTCAACGCAGCATCACTAAACTTTCGATTGTCGTTGGCGTAGTTCTTATTCTCCGCTGTCTTTTCCATGCTGTATGCCCACTTCTTGCCATGTTCAAAGCTATTGTTGAAATAAGCAAGACCTTTAGCCGCACTAAAGAACGGGCTAGCACAGTCAAATGTGATTTCTAGTTTTGGATTATGGTACTTGTTGATTGCACGTTTAATGTCAGTAAACAATACAGCGTATTCTAAGATACTTACACCAAGACAGTGAACCAAATCATGCTTACCTTCTTGAAGTAATCCATCATAGATGATATCGACAAAACGGCGTAGCATTAAATGCACATCAATCTTATTCTGTCCCCCGAATGCCCAACCATTAAAGTGATTATCTGGGTAGATATTTGGGTCACAATACTTTTTCATTTCGGCATACCATGCATCACTTTCGTTATGCGTAGTACCTTGCAAGACGTTTAAGAACTTGCATTTGCCCGAACGATTTTGAATAAAGTATTCGTTGTTGATATGAGTAGCAGCAATAGCTTCTTCGATATTATGGATACCGTGAAGTGGAATAGCCTTCTTGTTTAAGAAGGATTGACTAGGAACGTCCAAACACATACCATAATCCATGTATGTGTCCATCCATTTCAATACCGCTTTACGCTTTTCCATTGCCTTAGGACAATTAGGATCCTTCCAGTCTGCGGGCCATTGACCTTTTAAAATCTGGAAACCACCTGAGTCACCCAACATGAACGTGCCTTCTTCACGCTCACGTATGATACTCTCACTAGGATCGTCCACGGTAGTATCTAAGTTGGCGTGTCCTGCAGAATATAGTCCCCACTTATAAGTGTACAAACCTTCTTTGCTATTTAAAAAGTTTAGTTTCTCAACGTCACCATTAAATGCCGCAGGAATGCGCGCCTTATCAAAGTACTCTTCACCTTTACGTTGTTTGCCTAAACCAGCTATATAAAAACTAGACACTGCTGGTAAGAACAGTGCCCAGTCTGGTTTATGATTGTTTGAAAGGTTAACTTGTTGCAATTTTTTCTTCTTCTTTCAATAGAGCTTTGACCATATCAATTTTATGCTGATACTCAGCAATGCTGCTATTCATTTGGTCAACTAGGTCTTTGATTACGGGGCTACTAGAACACAATGCTTTCAGTTCATATTCTTCTTGCATCTTCTTCTCAGCCCATTTGAGAATGCTGACAGCATTCCCAGATAGATTAACAGTAGCACTGCCGCCGCCCAATGTTTGCCAACCATTGCCGTCATATACTTTCATGTTTTGACTACTAGCATCATAACCCAACATTCCTACCATTGGGTGAGTATTACTCATATTGACATAAGGCATAGCACCTTTACTACTAGTAACGTCCAGATACTCGCCGCCAACTACGTAGTCAATCATTTTGTTTGTCCGGGCAACAAATAACGATATACTGCTAGTCCGCTGTCAACAGTGATTTCCATTGCGCCTTGATCTGCGATTTTCATCTTCTTGTCACCAGGCAGACTCAAAATGCTGATAATTTGACTTACGGGCCATTGCCACTTGTTAGATACCTTACCAGTGACACCTGCTTCAAACACAAAGTTACCGCTGTGAGTAGATGGATCACCAAAGTGAACAACTAAGTTACCGTTGTCAACAACAGTGCGGAAAGTTTGTTCTTCGCTGTTAGCTTGGCTTTGTTTCTTCAAACGCAAGATGCTAGCAACGCTAGGTTCGAATTCGATATCCCAACCAGTGCCTTTGAAAGTTACGTTCTTGACCTTTTCTTCAATGACTGCTTTAGCCATAAAACGATAATCGTTAACAAAGTCACCAGATGCAGTTTCAAAGTGAATTGCTACCGGTTCATCGACGCCGTTGCGGTTCTGCTTAGTGACATTGATTTTTGCTTTGTCATCATATTCTTCGAAACCAACAATAGTTTTGAGTTTAACTAAGTTAGGCATACCAACAACACCCATGAACTCAGGATGTGGATTGTTGAATGTACCAGAAACGATAACGCTACGGTCTTCTGCAATCGCATTGATTGTAGTTTCTTTGTCAGTGCCAGTGACTTTAATCAAGTCAATGAAACCCAATGCACTAGTGTGCGCAATAATGTCCTGTAAAATGTCTTTCATGTTTTTCCTTATGTGATACTACTATTTAGGTAGTGATAGTGTGTATTATGATGGTATATAATACGAAAGTCAACACCAGTTTAACCGAATGAGAATAGATCATCAAACGTAGATTTTACGTCTGTGTTTTCTCTTATCTTCCAATCGAGTACACCGAGTAAGTTGTCAATCTTTTCATCGACCAGAGTACGTTCCATTTCAGCATCATCGAATGGTAACTCACGGAACCATTCTGGTAATCTGAGTTCGTCAGTTGGATACGCAATGCTTGTGAATCCTAATGGATTAGGCTTCAGTTTGCAAACAACAATTTTCATACCGTCAACCATTTTCATAGAATAGTTGTCGCCATGTAACCTGCGCAAATAGTTCCAGTTCAACGCTGCACGAACGTGTCCGGGCATGTTTGCTTTACCTGTCTTGCTCTTGGCTTCAAGTTCTCCGTAGTACGTCAAGTTGTTAACGCCCTTAGGTGAACCCTTTGTCCAAGAATCTTGAGCAGAAAGATTGCGCTTGAAGTCTTTGATAACCTCAATAACTTCATCACGACCTTTACCTTCTTGAATGACCATACACAACACACTCATTAAGAATTCTTGAATGTATTTAGGTGTATCAGCACGTTTCAAGTCAAGACCCATAGCTTTGATATCGCCCTTCTTACCATCTTTATCTTTTCGCTTGCCTTCCTTATCAAAGATATTGATAGCATAACGCTTTTTAGTGATAAAGATACTGCGATCACCAATCAGTTCTCGACCAGCTTTGATGATTTCACCATTCTTTCGAGGTGCGTGGAATGCACGTTCACAAAATGCAGGAAAGCTATCGTTAGCTTGGTCTGCAATACCGTCATAAACGCTAATGCAAACTTCTTTGTTCCATTCTAATTCGCCACTTTCAATCTGAGACTTAAGAGTTGGGTACGCAGTGAAATAACATGAGTCAGTATCACCATATACGATTGAAGGACCGTCGTGATTGTACTCACCTGTGACAACTTCGTTGATCTGGCTCATCATATGTTTAACAATCTGACGACCACTTAATGTAACTGACTGACCAATACGCTTATCATAGAATCGGCAATGCTCATTCAACAGTGCGCCATATGCAGAGTTAAGCAAAATCTTACGAACTAACTGACGCTTATCCCAATACTCTTTATCTTCATCGGTTGTAGCTTCTTTTAGTTTCTTCTGCATACTCTTACGATCACTATACCAACGAGATAGCAAGCCGGGAATGACACCTTCTTTCTCGTAAGTAAAGATTGTACCGTTCGCAGATAATATCCATGGCTTGTGACTGTCAAAGATCATCTTCCAAATCTCAGCCGCACTCATTTCTACACTGCGACCATCTTCAAAGTCAACAGTAAGAATAGTACCGCGTTCTTGGTTCATGATAGCAGTATATTCCAATGAGCCGAACAAGCCTTCCCATAGAATAGCACCCCAAACTTCATCACCTTCTTTAGCACGTTTTTTAGCAGCACCCAACTTGAGTGCCTTTTCCTTCATGTATTTGTCGGTGAGCGTTTGTCTGACTTGAGCAACGATGGTTTCTGGCGCCATGTTGAGGGCTCGAATAGTCGAGGGATAGAGCGAGTTGATATCGACTGCTCCGACCCATTCATGCATTCCTCTTTTCGGCGTAGCAACATAGGCACCTGCCGCTTGTTGTTCATCTTCATTTCTATCATCCTTTCTTGCTTTATCGGGAACTACTAAACCACGTTCGTGTGCTTCATTGAAAATAGCCATTTCAATCATAGCCACTGAACCCATAACTGTTGGCAACAACACAGTGTTTTCATGTGCTAGTGCATTTGCAAGATCCAAGAACTTCAATTTGTTATGAATCTTAACCAACAGCATAGTATCTTGCCTATTGTATTCTAAGAACTTAGGCCAGTCCTTGTTATACAATTGGTCAAGAGTACCTTCGTATTGTGTTTTGTTCTCGCCAACTTCCATCTCACCGATGAAGTCTAATTTGTAAGAATGGCGACTTTCGTAGTTGTACTTCTTATACAACTGCAAATAGTCCATATGAATACGACCAATCAAGTCATATGTTGTTTCTTCTTTACCGAATCGTTCGTATTTTCTGGGCTTAGGAAGCTGACCGAGCAAACAGAATTTGCGTGTGTCGTCTTTACTCATTACACGTGTGACACGATTAACCATATAGGGAATATCGTATCCTTCTGAGTTCCAACCAGTCAATACATCAGCATCTTCAATCAACTGGAAGAAAACGTCAAACATTTCTTTCTCGTTGTCGAACAATAGACAATTTTCAAACTGACCAACAATCTCATTAGCAGTTTCTGTAGTCATGTGTTTGGGAGCAATACACAATGTTACAAGTGTGTTTTGCCAATCCAGATACATAGAGATTGCGGTTACTGGGTTGAATGGGTCATCCGTAGGACTGAAACCTTTCTCGGGGTCAAAGTCTACCTCAATGTCGAAAAAGCAAGTGTGAAGTTTTGGAGGCTCAACACCTAAATAGTTTTCGCTCAAGCAACGGAATACAACATTAACGTCACTTTCGTAAAGTTTCTTTCCGCCATAAATCCTACGCTCTTTCTCAAACTCTTGTCGTTTGCGAGTGCTGAACCTAGATACAGGTTCATTGAACAAACTGCGATGTTTGCCCTTAGGATCGGGATAATAGAAAACGTAATTTGCAGGAAACTCATTGTAGTGACGTTTACCATCTGGCCCACGTTCAACTACGTAAATGCGATCTTCGTCACGTGAATGTATAGCATCAATATAAGACATTACGATTTACTCTTACAGTTGTTGCCGTGCCACCTAGTGTGATTTCCTAGATCGGATATCTTACCACAGTGTTCACATGTTTTTTTTATTTTTGATGGGTTATGCAATGTAAATGTCCTTCTTCCATTTTCTCTTTGTCGCTGTAGTCCGTCTTCAGTATATTGTAACTTAGTCCCGCGCCGATTGATATTTGATTGGGCTCTTTTATCCGTCCAATTTCTAGGCTTTCCTTTTGAACTCTCACTCACCTTTTTAGCAACTTCTGGATTACGCATGGGATTTTTATCTCCCTTCAAATCTTCTCTCTCACCACCTTTTAGAAAATGATGTGTTCCATTTTCTACTCTTGTTTTTGCAGCCAGAGAACTCAGTCTTGAAATTTCAGAAGGATTGAGATTCATTCTGAGAGCAATGAGCCTACATGCATTCCAATCTTGTTGCGAAAAATGTATATCATAATGTTCTTGTATTGTCACCAATTGAAGATTTGATATTTTGTTGTTATTGTGGTTTCCATCAATATGATGGATCTCGTATGATCTGTTTTGTTCGTCTTTTGGTATAGGACCAAAAACGGATTCCCAGACTAATCTGTGTTTTCTTGAACTCATTTGATACTCCGAATAGTAATAGACGGGCTATCTGTGATTCGGCACAGAAGGAGGATCAGTCCGTTCGCCCTATATTATTTATCAGAGATATCAAACTCACAAGGTTTTACCAACTGTCTCCAGAATAGTATTGAGTTCTTCGTTTTCTTTGTTTGTTTCGCTTAGTTTAGCTTTGTGGGCAATTTTGATAGCACGTTTCAGAACACTGGGCTTGACTTCTAATTCTTCTGCGACTGCTTTAACAGTATCACTCAGACCACCTTGTAGAGTTTCAATCTCATGAAGGACTGCCATACCTTCGTTAATCAACTGAACCAATTTTATTTTTTGATCTCCATTAAATGTCTTTGTTGTCATAAAAACTCCTTTAAAACTAAATTATACACGTATTAAATTGCAAAATCAATAAGAATGGTATAAATAAAAGTGAGGATCGCGGTATTGGCGTACCCATCCTCTCTAATGCTACAAGGAGCAATCAGCATGACTATTTATAGTTCAACTAATTTACCGTCAGGTTTCTATGTTTACGCATATTTGCGCAAAAATGGAACTCCTTATTATATAGGTAAGGGCACAGGAACTAGGGCGTGGGCTTCTCATCGATATACTTCATCTAATAACAAATACTTTAAAGGAATATCAATTCCTTCAGAAAATAGGATTACCATCCTAGAATCCAATTTAACTTCAGTCGGTGCTTTTGCACTAGAAAGACGAATGATTCAATGGTATGGGAGAAAAGATTTGGGTACAGGTATTCTTCGTAACAAAACTGACGGCGGTGAAGGTATGGACAATGTCGTTAGAACCGAAGAGTGGAAATTTAATATCAGTAAATCACACAAGGGTAAATCTAAATCAGAAAAACATAAACAAAATCTTTCGAAATCGCTTCGCGGTAATATTCCATGGAATAAAGGTGTTTTCGAAAAAAGAGAATATAGAAGTAATCCCACAATTTACAATTTTAAACACACAAATGGAAATAAAGAAACATGTACTATGTATCAGTTAAGAGAAAAATATAACTTACAGCAAGGAAACCTAAGTGCTATGGTAGCCGGCAGAAAGAAAAGTTGTAGTGGTTGGGTTATTGAAAGATATGGCGATTCTGCTCACTGTATATCTTAATCCATTTTCCAGCCAGAACGTCTGCCATAGCTTCAATCGGACTACCGGGATAGCTGTCGCCGGGTTGAATCATGTTAAGTTCACCTTGGCGCACATGGACTAATTCATGAAAAACGGTTCTGAGTATGTCTACAAGATTTCGGTTGTTGACATATACCCAAACTTTATTAGACCCATCTATGTGCCTACCTGTATGATGACCATTTTGTGCTTCTTCTGTATCCATACTTAATTCAACTTTTGGATTTGTTTTTAATCCTAATCGTTTACTAGACCATGCTACAAATTTATCAACTTCTTGCTGAAGTTCTGAGTTGGGGGTTTCAACTTCACCTAATTTTTCTCTATATTTTTTGATCCAATGATCTGGTGTGTGCTTGTACTTCTTAACAAAGATATCATGCAACTTATCACCTGAAATTCTATATCGTTTGCTGATACGCTGCATTAACCTATATCGTGACTGGGAAAC
>OGWF01000047.1_pt1 | contig 18537 bp, 19 predicted proteins | sample 1575951 | NCBI WGS metagenome assembly OGWF01 (sample SAMN07581523, study PRJEB24739) | freshwater metagenome | place: Singapore | collected 2015-01
GTTTCCCAGTCACGATAAGCATGGTCAGGGTGTAATGGGTGTAATTGAACAGGCGAATAGGTAGCGTCACGAACGATTAAAGCATAGGCATTACCACGAAAAGCCAATGAAATACCCATGAAATTCATGAAGTCGAAGTATGTTTGGTAATCGTTCGGCTCGAAAAGTACATTGATTGCGGGATCGTCGTAAATTCGTTTGCGCCCGTCCGTTGGTGTAATTTCGTGAAGTTTCAAAGACATTACCGAAATATTGTCGGCAATAATACCAACACAGCGCTTTACGCTTGCAATTGACATTGCCGTGGCAGGCGTTACCGGTAAAGCGATAACACTTGGTCAAGACTCATTTGTCATTGAACTAAATAGCGCACCTGTAACAGATATTCAGATTACTTATCTACTTGATACTTTACCAAGTGACATTAAGCATATGATCACATTAAAGGCATCAAGTAATATGATTTTACAAGTAGCGGGCGATTTGATCTTGGGCGCCGGTATCGCCTCAAGTTCTATTGGGATTGACGGCTTGTCTCAAAGTATTCAGACAACTTCAAGCGCTATGTATTCCGGTTATTCATCGCGTGTTGATTACTATGAAAAACAGTATGATGCACTAAAGAAGGCCGTAAAAGCACAGTACAAAATCAACCAGTTCGGAGTAATCTAAATGACTACGATCACCCCTAGAATACCAACAAAACTAAGGCCCCGCGTTGATTGGCTAAATGAGGAATTTAGAAAACAATTTTTCACAAGATCAATGCTCGTATCTTGGGAAATGTGCGCCGAATGTCCCTGTTCAAATAAGGGCGGGGCGGTGGTGCTTGATCTTCCTAGTATAGATGCAAACTTAGAGAAACAAGGCGAAGTTCGTTCAGATTGCCCCCTATGCAAGGGCATTGGCTATTTTTGGCATAGCAAACAAGATACAAGAGCGTTGATCACTAGCGCCAGTTCAGACGAATCAAGATTTCATGAGTATGGAGAATATGCAAGAGGAATGGTAAATATTACGTTGCTACCTGAAACATTGCCCTCATTCGGTGATCGCTTTACAATGGTAGATTCAAGCATGATCTTTAAAGAGACAAAGACACGAAAGACAGGGGCGATCCAGTCACTTAGAAATCCTATTGTTCCTCGTGTACTAGATACACAGGGCGGGGCGACTACGCTACGTGTTTTGCACCTACATACGGCGAATAGTACAGGGCTAGGCGTTCTAAATGGTAGCCTGATTGAGGGCGTAGACTTTGAAGTCAATGTAGATGGTGATATTGATTTTTCTAAAGGTGATCTAAATGGCAAAGCGCCGGCGGTGGGCGTGCGATACTCAATCTCTTATTATGGGCATCCTAGATACTATGTGGCGGATAATCCACATACTCACAGAGATTCAAGATATGTTCGCAAGTCAACAGATGAACAAATTAGACTGATGCCAGTTCAATGTAAAGCAACACTAGAATTCATGGGGGCCGGTTTAAATGGTTAACATTAAACGCTTATCCCTGATAGATTTGATAGAGGGCTTAGGCCTTGGCAAACAAGATCAAAAACAACGATCAAGACAACTTGCAAGCATGATCCTTGCCGAATGGTCAGCGGAGGCCCGAAGCGCCCTTAAAGGTTCTGTTCAACAAAGTTATCTTAGATCATTATCAATCAATAAAGCGGATGAATACGGCGTATCTGTTAGCCTACCTAAACCAGGACAAAGCGCAACAATTGCCCTTATGTATGAACTTGGAATGGGGCCAGGGGGCATCGGGACCACAGGGCCTTATGATATGCGTAAATTTATGCTTCAAGAGAAAACTAGAAACATAAGACGGGATAAAAAAGGCAATTTATACCTGAATGTTCCCTTTAAAAAGAGCGCTAAGAAACTACAGGCGGAGAACCCAGATATTTATAAGAAAGCAAAGAAATTAGCACCTATGATTTCTTTTCATGCAAATGCTCACAATGTAACCCCTCAAGGTAGCCCACGAGGGGCAAAAGGGAATCAATTACCGCGGGGGCTAGTACCTAAAAAAGCGCCTCATCATGCTACTGATATCTATGCAGGTATGAGACGACAAGCGAGCGCATATTCAAACAAACAGGGGCGACCGGTGATACAAACTAGCGGTTATATTACTTGGCGTAGGATGACAATTGATCAGAAGCCCCCTAAATGGACGCATCCAGGTATCAAGCCCCTAAATCTTGGTGATCGGATATTCCGAATCTTGCCACATATGATTAATCATGTATATGGAGTATAAGAAACATGTTTGATTTATTATTACTAGAAACCTTACACAATGGATTTGAATATTACCTTCAAAACAAGAATGACTTTAAAGCTTTGTTCTTTGGCCTTAGTGATGCAACTCTTGAACAATGGTTTTCATTATTCATTGCACAAAAGCCGGTATTTCGTGCAAGATACGCACAAGGTACAGCCCAAGCGCCTATGATTACCATTTTAACAGGTCAAGAAGATGTACAAGAAAAGTTCATGGGTAAAACAGAATATAGGGGCAACGATGGGCGTATGGTCGTTGGTTACCATGTTTCAGAGAATGCGCAAGCGGTAATCTTTGCAAAGTCGCCCGAACTTGCGAGAATTTATTTTATTGTGCTTAGGGCGTCATTTGAGCAAGGCGCTAGGGCGCTAATGAAAGCGGGGTATTCACAAACAGCGTATGAAGGTACTACGCTACTTGATCCAGAAGAAGAACTATCAAGCGAAGAATTAGGCATCTATGTAAAAAAGATGAACTTTAGCGCTAGTTATCCAGTAGAGATCAAACTTACTAAAGATGCAGAATTCGGAGATCAAACAACCTATTCAACCATTGATGATCTTCTCATTTTAGCCAGTGATCAAGAAAAGAATAGCATCAAGGGCGGAGTCACCCCCGAAACCTAACAAAAAATCAAACATGAAACTTTTATTTATTTTATAATAAAAAAAAAGATGAAGGAGTCTATAAATGTCCAGTTCTTTAAATCTTAATGGATTAAGAATCTATAAACCAGGCGTATACGCAACAATCGACGCAAGCGCCTTAGGCGGTCAAAATACAAGTACAGGCAATGTTTGTCTAGTCGGTGCTTTTCCTAGTTTTGAAGCTGACAATCCGCTAACCTTTACAAGCGCCGGAGCGCTAAGGGATTATGACAGCACAGACAAAGAACTAGCACTACTAGGCAAACTAGCCTTTGCCCCTAGCGTAGATGATCGTGTACCAGCCGGCGTCAATTCGCTTACTATTTTGAATGTGCAAACATGCGCACAAGCTAAATACAACTTAGTAAATGACAACGCGGACACAGTGGCAACCTTTGAAGCTTCTGTATGGGGCGCAAAAGGTAATAATACTTATTTAACTTGTTCTTTTGATGGTGCGTTCGATGTTGCTTTAAATCGTAATGGACTTGCAGAAGAATTCTTGAATGTGTCTAGTGGTGATGTTTGTTCTTTTGAATACACAGGTAGCGCATTAACTAGCGCAAGCCTTGATCTTAGCGATACAAGTAATCTTGTGATCAATTGGACTAAGACCGTAGATCTTAGCTCAAATAATGCCGGCGTAAATGTTACCGATATGAAAACAGTAGCCGGCTTAGGTTTTCAACTTGATGAAGCGCCAACAGGGAATGTAGTAATCGTGATTAGTGGCTATAATGTAGCCGGCGTAGAGACTACACAAACAATCACGCTTAGCAATACAACTAAAGTAACAAGTAACGTGTTTTCTCAAATTTACGGGCTAAATATCACCAACACAGCTAAGGCCGGCCTTGTACTCACAATTAGTGGGACGGCTTTTGATCTTGATCTATCAACCTTTGAAACAGTGAATGAAGTAGTCGACTTTGTAAATCAAGCGAACAATGATTATCATTTTACAGCAAACTACTTAGCATCTAAATCATACAATGCAACCGCTTTAGATGGTTTCAGAAGCGTACAAGATATCAAGGGCGTAGAAGTAGCCGTAACAGCGAATCTACAAGAGTTAATTGATACCTTGAGCGCTTCTAAAGTAGCTTCTTTGGTTCGTGTGGGAACGAATGCATGCGATGATTTTACAAATATTACAGGTACTTTCTTGATCGGTGGCACACAATCAAGCGTAGTTCTTAGTGATTGGACAAGTGCGCTTGAACTCATTGAAACAAGCGATATTCAAATCGTTGTCCCTTTGTCTAGTGATGTAGACATTCATAAAGAAGTTTTGAAACATTGTACTAAATCAGCGCTTGCAGGTAGTGAAAGAAATGGTTGGGTGGGTGCCAGTGCTAATCAATCAATCACTGATTTAAAGAACAATTGGGTTAAAGCGCTCAATAATAGAAACATTGCTTTAGTAGGTCAAAGCGTAAAAGTGACTAATCCTCAAGGCGTCATTCAAACCCTTGAACCTAAGTATTTTGCGTTGATCTGTGCCGCTATGCAAGCCGGTACGCCTGTTGCTACGCCTCTCACTAGAAAGCGCCCCGACGTGGTCGATGTTCTCGGCGCTTGGATTGCTAATAGAGATGTAACAGACGCAATCAAGGCCGGCGTTTGCGCTTTAACTTCTGATAATTTAGGGTGGCGCATTGAACGATCTGTGACTACATGGATCAAAGATGATAATCCTATTTATTCAGAAGTTTCAGCGAATGAAAGTATCAATACTAGCGTTAGAGACCTTAGAAACGCTCTTGATTTGTATATTGGCGATCGAAATCTAAATATTACCAGTTCAAGAATTCAAGGTATCGTTTCGGCCCGTCTCGATCAACAAGTAACAGATGGTATTATTAAAGCATATAAAAACATAGTCTTAGAGAACTTAGGCGATACGCTCAAAGTAAATTACACAGTCGCAGCCGTAGAACCTTTGAACTTTATTTCTATCACCGCTAGCGTTAGCAGATTTTAAAGGAGCTTAGAAAATGGAAAAAGTTTTTAGTGGTGCAAGAGCAAAGCTCTATTTTAACACAGCAACAGGGCAAGTAGAAGCGGGATTCGCTACCGGTATCAGCGTAAACGAAAATCACACTTTACAGCGTGTAAATGTGCTTGGAAACATTGATTCAGAAGAAATCATAGCAACCTCTAGAACTGTTGATGTTCGTTGCGATCTCGTGCGTATTAGTGGCAAGTCTCTACGTGCTTTGGGCATTTGGCCGAAGGGGCAGACTATCGACGTTCTAAACTTCCCTGAACTTACTATCGTTGTTTATGATGGAGTAGAGAACAAGATCGTTGCTCAAATTGAAGGGGCAAGATGTGAAACAAGATCATTTCAAGTTCAAGCGGGCGCGATCGTTTCAGAAAATGCCAGCTTCCAAGCTAAGAGACTCAAAGACGAAGCTGATTTGACTTTGTAGGATATCGTCATGGATGAACAACAAAAGACAATCGGCGCCCCTGTTGATGATATCTCACAGATCAAAGATTTGATGAGTATGACACAAAACAACGCCCCTTTAGCCCTTGCCATCTTTGCCGTACTTATGCTTAACAAAGTAAAAAATAATCAAGTAAAATCTGAACTTGAAACAAAGATCAATGATCTTGATAACCGAATTAAGAAGATTGAAAACAAAGATTAAAGAAACTTGCTAAATAGAATTCTAAAAGCAAGTTCAGCGGTTGCAGGGACAACCCCATTCCCTAGTAAAGCTATCTCGTCCACGATACTTGTATAACTTGTACACAATTTTTCATAGTCCAACCAATCGGAAGCCCCATCAACATTTCTACCCATCTCGGATTCAACATTTCCCGATAGTTCAAAAGGTTGATCTCTTCCTGTGTCCTCTCTGATTCCGGTTTCGCTAGTGCTTGTTCTCTCATCACTCGTAGTTCGGCGAATGTCAGTTTGTCTGATCGTAGGGCTTGCATTGATAACAAGATCCTTCTGTCCTTGTCCAATCGCCCTTGAATCTGTTCCGGCGTTCTCTTGTAAAAATCTTGATCTATTTTTGTCGGTGTCTGCCAATTCATTGAATCCTTGTTCGTGTCCGATCGTAGGGCTTGTAGTGGCAACGCATCTTGTGCATTGTGTCTGTTCACTAGATACTCTACCATTTCCGGCGTTCTCATTATATCGTTGATATCTCTTTTCGCCGGTGTCCGCCAGTGTTGCTCTGTCATTGTCTCTATGTGTACTTGCATCCCTAAATCTAATTGCCTGTTCTCTTCTAGTCTCTTGTTCAAGGTGTCCATCTGAAGAGGATAAATCGACCGGTTCGATATGCTTTCCATTTGCGTTGCCCAAGTCTTGATCTGTTCGTTCATTGCTTCTAAGTGAACTTGTCTTGAAATCTTCGCATCCGCTCGATCTATGCTCGCATGTTCCTTGATCGGCGTTGTCATGCTCGCATCTAGTGCGTCGCTCTTTGTTGGTGTTACCCAAGTTTTTTCTAAGGGTTCTAGGAGGTTCGTAGAATTGTTGCTCTCGGTCTCTACCGCTAGGCGTGCAAATGCTTGAGGATTGGATTCTTTCAGCGCTAAAAGCTGATGTAGTAATCTTTTGTAGTAAAAAGGTTGTACTGTTTGCCCCATGTACGCCCTGATCATACTCAAGTTTTGATTCGCATACACATGTTCTATCCCTGTTGCATGTATATGACTCGCCTTTACCGGTGTCCAAAATGTATCGGGAAAACTCTTCAAGCCTAGAAGTTTCAATATCTGTTCTTTTTCCCAAGATAAAGACTCGTTGCCTAAGATGGGGCAGGCCTGTTTCTCTCGCAGAGAATAAGCCCCAATGGCACTCGTAACCGATTCTTTCCATTTCTCTAAGGACATGAAGCAATACGGGCGTTTCTTTGGGGTCTGTCCATTCGTCTGATTGGAGCTTTGAGCTGATGAGTCCTCGAACATTTTCCAAGAGAACAAAGGCAGGTCTTGACTCGATGATTCCTTGTTTGATGAATGGGAATAAGTGGCGGGGGTCTGTGTCGCCGTCTCTTCGTCCAGCACTTGAAAAAGGTTGACATGGGAAACCGCCAGATAAGAGATCCACGCATCCACGAAATTTGTCGAATGGGAATGTTTTAAGGTTCGACCATATAGGAGCGGGCGCGATGATTCCTTTTTCCATTTTGTCAATAAGGTTTTCGATTGCGTAAAGTTCGATCTCACAGTAAGCGAGGGTTCGCAGGTTTGGCAAAACTCTTGCAAGTCCAAGATCAATGCCCCCGTATCCTGTACAAAGGGAGATATGATTAAATTTTTGGGTAGTATCCACATTCATTTTTTTCTTTCGTAGATTGATTAATTAGTGAATGAATTAAATATATAACAGTAACTTAGAAATAATATAAATTTGAATAGTGATTAGATGTACTTAATTTCTTTTTCTAAGCGATCTAAGATATCTTGTTTAGCCTTTAAGTAATCATTGATTGCGCTTGTGTATGCACTAAGCAATCTATAAACAGTGAGTTCAATTTCAGAAGAACCGAAGGCCCTGAACATGCCGATTTTAGAATGTTCTTTCATGCCATCCGCCTCTAAGAAGTATAAGTATTCATCGGAACTCATAACATAATTTACTGTGATTTGTGCGGTTTGTCCTTTTTCTCTTACGATCATTTGTAAGCGATCATCATTGTATTGTACTTCGTAGCCTTCGCTAATGAATAGGCAACTTGCGAACTGTAAAGAATCCATTTGAAAAACTCGTTTCATAGTGGTTTTGGTTAAGGGTGCATACATACTAAATCAAGGTTTTTACTTTGTCAATAAATTTTACAAAGATTTATATTTTTATTTTTTACTTGAATTGCATAGTATCAAGGCAAACATGAACCAGGAGAAAAGAAAAATGGACTTAAGAAACCTAGTAACAGAAGACGAAGCGATCAAGCCCCTCATTAAAAGAGAATTGCCCTTGATCATTACCTATCATGATCCAGAAGGAGAGAGGCATCAAGACACAGTGATTTCAAAAGTACCTGATGGAGACGGTAAACTATTGATTGAACGAAAAATGGCGCTTTTGTCCGCCGGCCCATGGGAGAATTTAAGCCCGCTAGCTAAGTTACGAATTGAGGCTATAGCCGTACTAAGCGTGCAACTTGTACAGCCCCCCGAATGGTTGAATAAGTGGGCCGTAATTGATGATGAACTACTTTTCGATCTAAGGGAGCAACTTGGCAAGCACGCCAATCTTTACTTTCGCCCAAGTGTTGGACAGGGTGCGGGCGATTCGGCGGTCTCAAGAGTGGCGATTTATTCAAAAGAACTTGCCTAATACATACCCTAGATCACAAGTAAACACTGTTTATTCGTCCCTGTCAGAAAATGATCAATTTGAATCGTGGCTTTTATCCTTATCTGATGAAGATTATGATAAAATACAACCTAGATACAAAGTAAATCAAGACAAAACCATCAAGCACGAAAACAAGATCGACGATCAGTGGGAACGTGAATTTTGGCAAAAAGAAAAGGGGTAATAGATGGCAACGCAAAGAGTAGAAATTGTTGTAGATCTTAATGATCAAGCGGCGATGCAAGCCTTGAACGCATTTAAAACACAGTTTCAAGGGGTTGTTTCAAATGTGCAAGATGCTTTGACCGATGCGCAAAAGGCCCAAGCCTTCCAGATGCAACAGCAGGCAACACAACAACAATATGACATCGCAAGAGCAAGAGAACGAAGAGAACAAGAACGACATCAAAGACAAATTGACCAGCAACAACAGAACAAAATTTCTAGGGATGTAGAAGAGAGAAAGCGCACAGAGCAAGCGCAAAAAGCACAAGTACAGATCGAAAAAGAAAGAGTACAACAACAACGATTAAACATAATTCAAGGGGCGGGGCGCATGATTACGGCGGGCGTCTCTACCGGTATGAACATTGCTACAAGTTCAGATGCCAGTGGTATCATTAGCGCATTAAGTAGCGGGGCGGGGCAGGGCGTCAATGCGCTTGGGGGCTTACTTAATAATTTAGGCATGCAGAAAACCGGTTCTATTGTTCAAACAGCCGGTTCACTTGTCCCGCTCATTGGTCAAGGTATCTCTCAAGCGATAGGACAACTCTATTCCCGATATACAGAAGTTTCACAATATGAATTGCCCAAAATGCTTGCATCCTATAGGCTAGGCGCTGATTTTGCTAAGGGTGCGCCCGCAATTGGTGAGGCGTTTGGCTATTCTATGGGCGAATCTTTGAACAATTTAAATGCATATTCGGCCGCCTATGGTAGCAATACACTTAAAGAGGCGGGCGTAGGTTCTATTTTTTCAGATATGCGAAGCGCTGAAATGATGGGTGTTAGCCCCTTGGCGATTCCTCAATTTGCCTCTTTAGGTGGTATGGGCGGGGCAATGCAAAATGAAAGCACAATGGCCGGAATTGCACGTGGGGTTTTACAATATGCCAGCAGTAAAAATATGCTAGGTTCACAGGCTGAAAAGTTACTAGGTGCGATCAATTCAGGAATTCAAGGGATGGCATCTAAGGGGCTTAATGTCAATGCTGAAAAACTAACAAATTTCATTATAGGTGTATCGAATGCAGGTATCAAATCAGTACAAGGGGCGGGGGCAGTTCGTGCCATTCAAGGTATTGAGGCAATCGCAGGACAGGCAAAGGGCGGATACTTAGGCAATTTTCAAGGTTTAGCAATGCAAGCACTACAAGCGGAGGCCGCGGCCACAAGTGACGGTTCACCGCTTGGGATGGTTACTAAGCTTGAACAGTTCCAAGCTGATCCAAGACAGGCAACAAATATTATCAAAAAGAGGCTAGGGCAAACAGTCTCTAAACTTGCTTTAGGTGGTGCAGGTTTATCACAGGCACAAGTTAGCGCTTTATTCGGTGCGGGTGGTGGTAACATTGGGACAAGCTTTGATCTTACGGGGCAAATTGGTGATCAATTAGATGTCACGAAGAAGCTTAATAGGTTAGAGCGTGAACGAATCGAACGCAACTTTGATTATACTAGAACTACGGAGGGACAAGCTCAATTAGATGCATTGTTAAAGATACAACAAGACTTAGAATTGATTATAGAGAACATAGCAACCAGCACACTATCAACAAAACTAATAGATCTTGCAAACAAGATTAGTGATTTCTTTGCAAAATAGGATATAGCACATATGATTAAATTTGAAGTCTATTTGACACAATACAAACAAGATATACTTTTAGGGATTATCCCTGTAGGACAGCCACAATTAGACACAGTATCAATTAGCGATTATGTAACAGAAATTCAATATACATATATGATCCGAGCGCCCTATGAACAGGCAAGCATCAAGGCAAAGATGCCATTTAATGACTTGTTTCTACAAATGGGGCGCGTTGTACAGCCACGTAATGAGGATTTACTAGAATATGATATTATGCATGTTGACGGATGGGCTACGATCTATGAGATTGATGATGAAAAGAACACAAGAACGCTTAGATTTTTTGGCGTAGTTTCATCAATTAGTTCAGGACTTGTAGCGGATCAAAATGGTTTAAAAACTACTATTGATCTAAACATTACTTTGAATTGTTGGTTATCTGTCTTACAAACGCCTATCAAATTGATACTTTCAGAATATTACAACGCGCAGGGCCTAAAAGTAGATAGTGGCGCATCAAGTGAACTTGCTTATTATGGTAAACTTGATAGCATCCTAAAGAATTTTCAAGATCCTAAAGATGCTATTAAACAGTGGTTTACTGTATTTGCTACTTTTAGACCAGGCCCCGAGATTACAGATAAAGCGCTGAAGGATGTTATTTTTTTAACTAGAACCGAGGATTTAAAGAAATATTCGATCACAGGGCGCACGCTTACTGAAATCATATCATTTAACTTTGATACACTGTTTCCAGCTTTAAACAATTCCCTTTTAAGCTCATTAACTTCATCGTTTCAAGGTGAAATGGATAGTGTCCTTGAGTTCTTCCCATCTTATGAACAAGTGACAACATTTGCGGGCCTGTTTTCAAACGAAATAGAAACAGGCCCGCCAAGAACACAAGTTCAACCAGTTCTTATTTATCGTTATAGGCCTTTACCAAGTGACTACATAAATGCGCCCGCATCTTCTGAAATCGTGTTGAATAAGGGTTCTGTACAAAGTCAAGCAAGCAAGAATGAACAAGGTCAAGATCAAATAGAATATAATAGAACAGGTGCATCATTAACATTTACTTCTATCAAACCTAATATCTTGAAACCTATTAGAATTGACACAGTATCAAACCTATCAATTTCATGGAATACAAACAACCGCTTGAATTTGATCAATGTATCTACAAGGGCTAGCGGAGTAAACAATATTCTAGGTACTACAACAGATTTTTTTATTGATGAAGAGTCAATAAAGAAATATGGTGTGTTCTCTTATGAAGCTACATATCCATTTTTCGGGGCAACTGATAAAAATGAGAACATAAGAGACTTTGCAAAAGAATTAACATTGTATGTTCGATTGTTACTTGGTAGCGGTGAGACTTATGGAAATGCGCAATGTACTTCATACTATGAACCTAATATCAAACATGGCGAATATGTAGCAATAGGCGTAGGATACCAACAATCGAACAATCAATATCCTACAAGTTACTATATTGGCTATTGTACACAGGTAACACATAATCATAGAGCGCTTGCAGATGGTAGAATACAAAGATCATCAAGTTTCACACTAGAACGCCTACAAGTGTATCAAGAAGGATAGTAACCATGTTAAACATAAAAAAACCAGGTACAAGCACAGCACGCATACAGGGCAACCCCTCAAAATCAAACAACCAGCCAACGATCGGCGCGACTGTGTACAATGGTGCGGCGTCTCTCTATACGCCTATCATGGGAATTGGTGGCGGTCAATCTTTTGTTTATGCGCCCCCTGAAGATCAATCAGAAGCATTCATAGAGTACAATGATAAAATTTCAAGAGGTTTCTATGTATCTTCAGCGATTCCAGATGTGTCTGACTTGCAAGAGGAGACAGACGCCCCGACAGCTGATTACGCTTACAAAGCATCAATTCAAGATGTACTTATGAAACAGGGTGATTCTGTGATTGCAGTATCAAGAAACAATGGTATTCTTTTGGATACTTCAAACAGTGATCAATCAATTAGGATTCAATTATCAGGAGCAGGCAAATTAAGAATTTCTTCAAATGGTGCAAGTGAAGATTTTGTAATAATTGCCAGCGATACAATGAACTATTTGACAGCAGAAACACAGAAACACAATGTTTTACTTGATAGCTTGTCAGCTAGTTTGACTACGGCAATAAACGCCCTAAATCTAGCACCTAGCGCCCCTGTGACCGGTAGCGTACTAGCGGGAATTCTTACGCCTATTCAAACAATCTTAAATAATACAAATTTCACAAATCCGCCTGTAACTATGGTATCATCAAAAATAAAGATTCCTAAAGGATAGGGGGCAAAATGCCAAGCTCAATGCCTAAGGGCGTATCAGTACCGAAAACAGGGCGATTAGGTACTTTATTCAAAGTTCCAATTGATTACATATTAGAGACTAGCCGAGGCGATATGGTAACGCTTCCGAATAAACCGACTATGTACATGCAATCAAGGCCCAGCGCTTCGATGATTACATATACATTAAATTCATATGTAAAAGAAAACACGCCCTACAGAAATACACATATTGAATTACGGGGATCAAGTGGATATATGGAGCGAACCGGCTACAATAGGCAAGGAGATGTAATTTTTCAAAATGGGCTAGTAATTCTAGAAGAATTTGACAATTGGTTAAATGATTGGCAAAAAACAGCTACTAACAGAGATTACCTAGTTTTTAGGAGTCTTAACGAAGGTTTTGCATATAAAGTAGGCGTAGAAAAATTTGAATGGTCTAGAGATGCAGACGCTTCTAAATTTTCGTATCAATGGACTTTGTCACTACATGCGTATGACAATGCGCCAGATAGTAAATTAAAACCTATTTTTTCACCTGTTACAGAAGCAGTTAAAGCGCTGACAGATCAAATTGATGTTGCCAGCGCAAGCATTGCTATTCTTGATAATGCGATTCAAAACACAAATAAAGAAGTTTCACAAATTATCCGAGGCCCTATTCAAGCAGTAAATAGAATAGCACTAGCAATTAAACAAGTGGCGAACAGCCTAGACGGGATTTTATTCCAGTTAACAAGCTCTGTAATATCGGATGTTGTGGCGGTCTTTGGTAATCTTAGGCAATCACTAGAAGTAGTTAAGGGTACTACACGAGGGCTACTAGGTATTAATGAGACATTCAACCCCTATGAAGATCAAATAGATCAAATGATTAGTGAAACCGAGCAGGCGCAAAGATCAGTTATTGAGCTTGCAGGCGTAACTAATCAGCTCATTATTCCTAGCACAAATAAAAATGCACAAATAGAGCTAGCAATCAATCAAAATCTATTATCTTTATTGTATACAGTGAGAGCAGGCGAAAGCATTCGAACGATTGCACAAAGACAATTAAACAATTCTAGTGCATTAAATGTGATTTTAAACCTTAATAACATGCTTGACCAGTACACATACGCAAATGGTCGCCCTCTGTTGCCAGGTGATGAAATCTTGATTCCTATTCGTGAAGGTGGCAACGCAAACGAATTTAAATTTAAACAAGATGATTACTTTTATACAGATTTACTATTAAACAATAAGGGAGACATTGAAATCAAGAACAATGATTTTAGTTTGATTACTCAAGAAGATAACTTAGTTCAAGCGATAAGAAATCGTGTACTCACTGAAAAGGGAAGCGCAAGAACAATGCTTGACTACGGCCTTCCGGTTCTGATTGGTGGCACTGTCAACAGTCGTACAAGTGCATTTATTTCTATGCATATCAAAGAGCAATTAACAAGAGATCCTCGGATTTTTGGCGTAAATCAAATAGAAATCATTGTTCAAGGTGATCAAATCGCCTTAGCTTGTAGCGTGGCAAGTGTTCAAGGCGTATCAATACCCCTCATCGTACCCATCAAAAAAGAGATCAACTAAAATGGCTTATATACAAAGAACTAAAGATGAAATTTTAACCAGTTTACTTGCCCGTATGGTAGCAAGAAGCCCCGTAACCGATATTGTTGAAGGTAGCGTAATTTATACTTTGATGAGTTCTATTGCTGAACAGATAGCGGATTCAGAATATAAACTAGCGAAACTAAGGCAACAATTCACACTGACAAACACTACAGGGACAGATCTAGATGATCGGGCGCTTGAAATTGGTATTAGTAGACTACGACCAACAAACGCGACCGGTGAAATCACCTTGACAAGATCAAGTATAGGGGCAACACTTACACTTGATGCCGGCCTTCGTGTATCAAATCCCAGTAATCAAGCGCTTGTGTATTACACAAGAGAACAGGCGGTATTTGGTACTAATGATTTAACAACAACAGTTTCAATCATTGCAGGCGTCGCCGGTATTGTAGGGAATGCAATAAATAACACGATTACACGCCTTGAGAATTTCCCAAGTTCAATTATTGCCTGTACAAATGTTAACGCGCTCACAAATGGACTTGATGAAGAGACAGACGATCAGTTACGCAACCGATGTAAACAATTCATTCAATCCCTTGCAAGGAGTCAACCCCAAGCACTTCAGACACTAGCTAAATCATATATTGCGACAGACGGAACAAGAGCATTGAACGCCGCGATCTATGAATCAGAAACATTGCCCGCATATTGTGAACTTTTGATTGATGATGGTAGCGCCCTTTATAATACAGTGATCACAGAAAACATTATAAGTACGGCTTTTGCGGTTCATACAAATCAAAGTCCTCTTGTGATGCCAGTGTCAAGCCCTATCACAGATTCATCAAACATTGTATTGACCAGAACAAGGGGGTCACTTGTACTTGATCCGAAGAAATATAGAATTATTCATGAACGCGGGCTTATCATTTTTCTAGATCGTAGTGATTTGGTTGAAAATGATATAATTACTACGAATTCGTATAGCATATATACAGGCCTAATTAAAGAACTACAAAACTTGATTGAAGGTTCGCCGGCTGATCCTATCAACAATCCAGGCTATAGGGCGGCCGGCGTTCGTGTTCGTGTACTACCGGCGCCGATTACGCTTGTTTCTTTTGATTTACAAATTACAGCATATACCGGCGTAGACTTAGTCGCACTACAAGCAAGATTACAAGGTATTGCCAATGGTTTTGTAAATTCCCTTGAAGCGGGGCAACCTTTATTAATTGCTCAATTGATTGATGCACTTATGAACGATGTAGATTTACAGAATGTTAAAGTATATTCAAGTAATACATTGACACTAAGCCCCGATATTTACCCAACAACACAAAGACACATACTCAAAGCAGATATGATCAATCTATTTGTTAGTACGAGGAGATAAAATGGATAGAGTTAAACTATACCCACAAGAACGATTAGACTTAGGAGACGCCGGCGCTTTACAACAATTAGTCTATGACTATGTGCAAGATGCTTTAGGTTCACTAATCGGCCCCGCTAGAGGTTGCCTCTCTCAACCTCTAGTTACTTTTACCAATGGAACACCTGATAAAATTTCATTTAGTGACTTCTCATTTATTGCCAGTAAACCTACCGGTAATGCACTTTTAGGCTTGTTTAAAGTTAATTTTTCATCTCATATTGTCAAGTTTGACAGTTCTCTTACTGATCATGGTAATTATCCCATTCCATTAACCGGCGTAAACAATACTATGTTTCTTTGGGCGCGTCCGCTTATGGTTGATACTGATCTAGCAAATAGAAGAAAATGGGATGTAGCACAGGGGGCAGAGGTTACTTTTTCAGACAAGACACGTGAGCGCATGCGTGTTGAATTTGCTTTCAGCGCTACTGATCCAACAGTAGAGGGCGACGATTTTCAATATTCACCATTAGCAAAAGTTCGAACAATTACCGGAACTTATGTATTGTTTGATTTTATCTCAGCGTTTGATTCCGAAGATATGCAAGCAGTGACAGGCGAAAGCGGGACTTTTTACGATAGTACAAATACAAACGCAACAGCTTTTAGTGGCATGCTTCCAACATATCAACAGAGCGCATCAAATGTAAATGTTGGCCTGTTAAGTGTGATTCATGCACTAGGTAGAATGACAAGACAGATGCACGCAAAGGGCGAATATGATCCCGCCGGCACAGTGAACCCCGCAAAATGGTATGATACACAGCCTAAGATCTCTTTGAATGGTGCATATACAGCATTACAAACCAAAAATGACGAAATCGCTGACCTCTACACGACGATCACGAATGTACAAACAAGCATAGAAAATGCAGTTAATCCAAAACTTCCGGATGAAAATGTAGTTCCTTTCGCCTCTTGGGTAATTTCCGGAAATCCTCGATCAAATGCCCCATATTGGGAAATTATTAGAGGTACAACAGCAGTACTAGACACCACAACAAACACAAATACAATTGTAATTAGCATGAATAGTGACATAATCAATAATAATTATCTTGTTAATGGTTGCAGTGTTGAGCAAGTATATAATCCCGCACTCCATGGTACTAATTCTTTGACATTAAACCGCGTTAGTACATTGTTTGATTGGAAATTGCAAGGCACAGCGAATAGCGAATGGAATGTATACGGCACAACTCGCAAGGTTTTTAGATTCGTTGTTGTACCTTGGCAATTAACCGCAGAAGATGTCTACGATGCTGATGACTACGGAACGAATTTGACAAATCAAGAACCCATCATTCTTTTGATTACATTATATGGCAAACGACAATAAATTACGGAGCGTAACAAATGGCAAACATTGACATAAGCCCCCTATCAAAAACGATCGGTGATAATGGTGGCTACTTGATTTATGTAATCGGTGACTATTTCACAAATGGCACGATTTCAAATGATCAAGAGATCAAGATTAGGCTTAAAAACACAAGTACTCTTGCATTTACACAGTATCTTTATTCATGCTTGCCAGGGCAGGGCGTCAAGTGCCGAGTACAAAAGGGGCAGTATGTTTTATGTGCCTCGCCTATTCTTGAACCAGGTATTTATGATCTAGTGTTAACCTACGGCGTACAAAATTACACAGTAAGCGCAGGCATACAGGTAAAACGAAGATTGAGAAGTCTTGAAACATATGAGCTTAGAGCGTCTTTGCCCCCTCTATATTCGGCAGGTGAACGCTTACTAAATCAAGATACATTGTTTGCGTATGGTTCAAGTACACTTGATCAAAATGAACTTAGCAACTTAGCGATTTTGACTTCATGCATAGGCGACGAATTAACCTATCTAAAGGGCAAATCTAGAACACGCGTAGCAGAACAAGTCACGATGCCCTATGAAATCAATTCTAGCGATGATTCACTGATCAAGCTAGAAAGTAACTTAGGACTTGAGGCCGGTCAAATTATCTATGTACAGGGTATTAAATGCGTAGTTACGAATGTTGCGGGCAACGCTGTTTATATTCAAACACAACAACCATATTCAATCATTCAAAAGGGATCAGATGTGACTTATGCTACTATCACAAATTGACAATGCCAGACATTCTACGATCTTTACTAGTGCGACCACGACCGATCTAGATAGACTAAGTTTTTTTTATGATCTTGTTCGCCCCGCTTCGTTCCCTCGTGCATATTGGGCAAAGGTGATGCAGGCAATTATTTATCAACCAAAAGGGACTTATGCACAGCTCTTTAATGTTCTATATTGGCTATTTAAACCATGGATTGATCAAGAGACATATGAAAACATTCAAATTGATGCCAACGGTTATTTTATCCTGTCTACTGTAGCAATATCCGACGGACGAATAAACAAATTAGTAAGATGTACCTTTAATGATGGTTCTGTTAAGATATACATGATCTACCAGATACAAGAAACAGGGAATCCGCCATTTGTAACGCGTAGGTATAATTTTTTTACAGATGATATCTTTGATAGTAATACTATGTTTTCAATGTACACACCAGGGCAAAATGTGACAGTTCAAAAAATGGAATTTCTACCCTTTTTAATTTTTGAAACAACAAGTGGGGGGCTTGGGAATGTGAACAACATAAATGACTTACAAAATGGTAAAATTACAATTTATCTTGATTCAACATTAGCGAACCCCCCCGCAACATATATGAAAGAAGATAATGAAGAAAGAGACGCCGGCGAACCATTCGGGGGGCAACTACTAGAATTATTTGATCTTGATCCAGCTACAGAAGATTATGGAGATCAAGTGAATGGGCCATTTCCTCTTTATTTTGTAGGTTCAAAATTAGAAGGTGTTTTCGGTACAGTTTTAAATAAGTGCATTTCAGCCGGTATCAAGTATGAACTCATAAACCAGGATTGGGACGCGTCACTTGAGTATCAAACATTAAATATCTATGCGCAACAAGGTTTGTATCCTTTCCCGCCTAGAATCTAGTTACGATACTTGATACTAGTTAAGATAATCTATGTAGATCTTAACTAAAAAAACTTGTTATATTTCAACAATTTACAAAGATAATTAGGATAATTAAGATATT
>OGWF01000048.1_pt1 | contig 18448 bp, 26 predicted proteins | sample 1575951 | NCBI WGS metagenome assembly OGWF01 (sample SAMN07581523, study PRJEB24739) | freshwater metagenome | place: Singapore | collected 2015-01
TTTTTTCAAGCAGAAGACGGCATACGAGATAGCTTCAGGTGACTGGAGTTCAGACGTGTGCTCTTCCGATCTGTTTCCCAGTCACGATAGCATTGGTGAAAATGGAAAGATATGGGTAAAAATTAAATGAATCTAGCAACTAGAATTTTGTCGGACATTACAGTCCATATGAAATACGCAAGGTATCTACCAGAAGAATACCGCCGTGAATCTTATGAGGAAATCACGGAACGCAATATGGAAATGCATATCAAGAAGTATCCTCACCTTGAATCAGAGATAAGGGAAGCATACAAGTATGTTTTCAGTCGTCAAGTTTTGCCTTCAATGCGTTCAATGCAGTTTGGTGGCAAACCAATTGAGATTGCCCCAAACCGAATCTTCAACTGCGCATTTATGCCTATTGACGATTTACGTTCTTTCTCAGAAGCAATGTTCTTGCTTCTTGGCGGAACTGGCGTAGGGTTCTCCGTTCAGAAGCATCATGTTGAGAAACTACCAGAAATTCGTTTGCCTTCCGGTCGTGAAAAGCGATTCCTTGTTGGCGACTCAATTGAAGGTTGGGCCGATGCTGTTCGCGTGCTTCTACAATCTTACTTCAAAGGAACAAGTCGTATTCGTTTTGACTTCTCGGATATTCGCCCCAAGGGTGCCCGTTTGGTCACATCAGGCGGCAAAGCACCGGGACCACAACCTCTCGTTGAGTGTTTGGTGAAGATTGACGGAATGTTGAACGCAAAGAAGGACGGAGATAAACTAACTCCTATTGAATGCCACGACATTATGTGTCACATCGCAGATGCCGTGCTTGCTGGTGGTATTCGCCGCGCTGCTTTGATTTCGCTATTCTCTGCTGACGACGACGAAATGATTGCTTGTAAGGCAGGAAACTGGTGGGAAACAAACCCACAACGCGGTCGTGCTAACAACTCTGCCGTTCTTCTTCGCCACAAGGTTGAGAAAGAATACTTTATGGATCTTTGGACCCGCATTCGTGAAAGTGGTTCAGGAGAACCCGGTATTTACCTAAACAACGATAAAGATTGGGGAACAAACCCTTGCTGCGTTGATGGAGATACCGTCATAACCACAAGTGCTGGTAAAATGACTATGCGAGAGTTAGTAGAAAAGGTTGAGAATGGCGAAACGATTAGTGTTCTGTCTTATGACGAAGCAACTTGTAGCGTTGAACTACAACCAGTAGAAGAAGCGGCTATGACAAGAGAAGACGCTGATGTTATAATGATAGAAACCGAAGACGGCCAAGTTCTTACTCTAACCCCAGACCACAGAGTATTCACAGAGAATAGAGGCTATGTTGAGGCGGCACATTTGATAGAGGAAGACATACTACTTTTTGTTGAATGAATCGTCATTACGGGTTCCAACAAACTATTTATAATGTAGGGGTTGGAACCCGTAAATATGAAAATACAAGAAGCCATAGATGTTATTTACCTCAATAACGAAAAAGGAAAAGCCATAACTATACCAGAAGCTTTCGTGGATGAGTACAGGGTTTATGCTTCCAACAGGACTGCTGAACTTGGTAATAGCGCTCGCGCAAGTAATAAGAGAACTTTTATTACCAGTAATATCAGCAGAATATACCCGAAAGAATATTCATTTGCTAAAAGTTATATATCTTCCCTTTACGACCAGGGATATGGTTTGAAATCCATAGCAAAAAAGGTAGAGCTTACCCCAACAAGAATAAGAACTCTTTTTTCAATACTCGGTATAGAAATAAATAAAGGCAACAATATAATATACGACAAGACAAGAGAGATAAGAAGTGAGAATCTAAAAATATTGTATAAAAGTAGGTCAGGTTGGTTCAAGACTTTTGATAGGAAAACTAACAAGACCTCGCGTGGTATTCAGGGCCATTATTACAATAGAACAAAAAACAAGTTTGTTTGGCTTCGCAGCACTTATGAATACATATATGCCAAGTGGCTTGATTGTCATAATATAGAATGGGATGTGGAACAACAAACTTTTCAACTTGAAAACACAACTTATAGACCAGACTTTTTTATCTACGAAAAAGGAACTTTGAAAAAGATAGTTGAAATCAAAGGCTTTTGGGATAGAGGGATAGTAAAAACAGAAGAACTATCAAAAAAACTGGATATAGAAATAATCTTGATAAAAGATATAGAACCATATATAACCACAACATATAACAAGGAGATATTAGAATGGAAACGGCTACGAATATTAGAAGAACAAAGATCAAGCGCATAACTATTGAAAAGAATAGGGATGTTTATGATATTCAAGTAAGGAAGAATCATAACTTTTTTGCTAATGACCTATTAGTTCATAACTGCGAAATCGCCCTTCGCCCTTACCAGTTCTGTAATCTTACAGAAGTAAATGTAAGCGATGTAGAAACGCAAGAAGACTATGAAGCAAGAGTCCGCGCAGCAGCGTTTATTGGCACTCTACAAGCATCTTACACAGACTTCCACTATCTCCGTCCAGTTTGGCAGAGAACAACCGAGAAGGACGCTCTAATCGGTGTTGGAATGACTGGTATTGCTTCTGGAAAGGTTCTTGATCTTGATATGGTAAGAGCAGGACAAGTTGTGAAAGAAGAAAATGCCCGCGTTGCTGGACTTCTAGGTATCAATCCAGCAGCAAGAACAACTTGCGTCAAACCTTCCGGCACAACTTCACTTGTTCTTGGAACTTCTTCGGGCATTCACGCTTGGCACAACGATACTTACATTCGTCGTATCCGTGTCGGCAAGAACGAAGCAATCTACACCTACCTTGCAGAGAATCACCCAGAACTAATCGAGGACGAATACTTCCGCCCACACGACACCGCTGTTATTTCGGTTCCACAAAAAGCACCAGAAGGTTCAATTCTTCGCTCCGAATCGGCACTTGACCTTTTGGAGAGAGTAAAGAAGGTAAGTCAAACTTGGATTAAGTCAGGGCACCGCAAGGGACAAAACACCCATAATGTCTCTGCTACTGTCTCAATCAAGAATGATGAATGGGATACAGTTGGCGAGTGGATGTGGCAAAACAGAGCATTCTACAACGGTCTTTCGGTTCTTCCAGCGTTTGAACACACCTACAAGCAAGCACCTTACGAAGATTGTGATGATGAAACCTACAACAAACTATTTGAGGCTCTAAAGTCAATCGACCTCAACTATGTTCATGAAGTAGATGACAACACCAATCTTACAGATCAGGTGGCGTGCGCAAGCGGAGCGTGCGATCTGAAATGATAATCTCTACATTTCGCAATCTTTTCCTATCTCGCAGACTATTTAGTCTAGTGTAGGAGGGGGTTGCGAAATGACTTCAAGATTGATTGACCTGACTGGTAAAAAGTTTCATAAACTATTAGTTCTGGAAAGATCCGGCAGCAATAGACAAGGTGGTTCTAGCTGGCTTTGTTTGTGCGAGTGTGGTAAAGAGAAAGTTTTTTCAAGTGATCATTTGACCAGAAAATCGTATCCGGTAAAAAGCTGTGGTTGCGAAGCTATAAAGAAAGGGCCTAAACATTCTCAATGGACAGGCTATGAAGAAATAAGTGGAAACTGGTTTTACAATCACATTTTGCGAGAAAGAAAACAAAAACATAGAACAAGAGTTCCTGTTGAGATAACCGCAAAAGAAATCTGGGATTTGTTCTTAAAACAGGATAGAAAATGTGCTTTATCTGGACTTCCGCTCACAATAAGTGGCAGTTCGCGCTACAATGATGCTTCGGTTGATAGGATTGATAGTTCCAAGGGATACACAATAGACAATGTTCAGTGGGTTCATAAGCACATAAACTTTATGAAGAGAACTTATTCACAAGACTATTTTATTGAGATGTGTAAAAAGGTAGCAGAAAATAGCGGTGCCTGCGAGATTAAGTGATAAATGTTTCCTTCCTGTCTATTTTGGGCAGGAAGGACTATTTATTTGTGTCAAGAGGATAATACTATGAAAATAACTAAATCACAACTAAAAAGCATTATTCTAGAAGAAGTAGCAATCGCGCTATCTAAAATGCCGGAAGAACAAACCTCACTTTTCCAAGAAAAGGTTTGCCACTACATTCACTCAATAAGAGCAGGTCAGTTGTGGTTTCACGGCGCTCATAACGTAACCAAGGGAACAGGTTTTGTTGGAGACCATGTTGATCTTTATGGCGAAATCTACCCAAAGTTAGAATCACATTACGACGAAGCAGTTGAAAAAGCAATCGGCAACACAGGCGACGAAAACTACGGATGCCCAGTTTGTAATACAGGCAAAGCACACCAAATTCTACAAGCATTTGGTTCCCCAGTTAATAAAGACGCAACCCAAATTGCTGAAATGGGATTACAACTTCTCAAAGAACACCACGCTCTTATTGAAGATGTTTTCTCTACTCTTGAAGAAGCAGGCGAATTACCATTAGGTTTGAACGACGTTCTCGCCGCCCACGCAAACGACATAGAAACATTTATTTATCTTCTACAACAAAGAGCAAAAACAAGCGTCGGTTGATTAAACTCCCCTTGACTTTCTGAAACCTGTGAGTTAAAATGGTTTTGGAACAAGGGGTTTATTATGAAGAAAACAAAATTAAATCACATTCTTCCTGGTGATATCCGGGAGGAAGATTGCCCTGCTTCCCAAACGGGCAAACAAAAGCATTTTTGGTTATCAACCTCTATGGTTGAATCAAGAGTGGATGGGTCTGTTTTTGTTCGGTTTATCTGCTCTCGTTGTGATAAACTACACGACGAAGTTTTTACAAGACAAAACTTTCAAACTTATCAAGCATTAATAGAAAACAATAGAAAATTCGCAGAGGTCTAAAATGCCAGAAAATCTAAAACCGCTTAACAGATACTTACAAGTTGAAATTCAAAAGAAAGAAGAAGAGAAAAAGCAATATTCTTTTTATGTTCCGGAAGAAGCAGAAAGAATGCAAATTAATCGCTATTCAGTTGTTAAGGTCTTATCCAAGTCAAGCGAGTGTCAAGCAGAGGTCGGATGCCTTGCCATCGTCCCTACACACGTTATAGAAGAGGTAGATGTGGACGGACACCGCCTCCACTTCGTAACTGATAATCATTTAATCGCAACTTGGAGTTGAAGTGTCGGAAACAAGCCTTGACTGGCAAGAGGAACTAATCAAGAAATATCCTAAAATCTTTCCTAAAACATTCTATTTTGAATGCGGAGAAGGTTGGTATGATATTCTTGATAATGCTTGTGGTCTTATTCAAAGTCATATTGACTATGAAATTTCCAGGAACAAAGACATAGACGCCGACGCATTCCAAGTTATTGCTGTTCAAATTAAAGAAAAGTTCGGTGGTCTTCGTTTCTATGTTAATTATACAGATAAATATATTGACGGTGTTATCGGACTTGCTGAATCTATGTCTTACAACATTTGCGAGACTTGCGGAGACAAAGCAGTAAAAAAGGATAGTGAAAACGGCCACAATCAATATTGGTCTTTCGCTTCCTGTGAAAAACATTCAAGGCAATAGGAGTAATAATGAGTGATAAAGTAGATCATCCAGACCATTACGGTGGAAAGACCAACACTTACGAAGCAATCAAAGTTATTGAAGCGTGGCAGTTAGGTTTTCACCTTGGGAATGTTGTTAAATACATTTCACGCGCTGGCAAGAAACACGACAGGGTGTTAGAAGACTTAAAGAAAGCACACTGGTATCTTACACGATACATAGAAGAAATGGAGAAAAAGTGCATTACAGTAAATCAATTGAAGTCTATGGCGACGGTATCGGAAAAGTAGAATATGTAGATCATATGGGGTCCGACCTTACAATTTGTAACAGTGCGAGAGTCAGTTTTGGGAAAAGAAAAGATGAACTGGACGAAAGAGACAAAAAGCTTATTCGCTATCTTGTTGATCATAAGCACACCTCTACTTTTGAGCATAACGTTATTACTTTCAGGTTTGTCGTTCCTCTTTTTGTTCGCTCGCAACATCACCGACATCGCACTTGGTCTTACAACGAGATTTCACGACGCTATACTGACGAAAACCTTGCGTTCTACGAACCACAAGAGTTCAGAACACAACATAAGTCAAACAGACAAGCATCAAATGTAGAAGACCTAATCAATCCTATGGTTCCAGTTCCTTACAACAACGCTGGTTTTCAAGGTGATGCGTCAGCAGTAATGAAAGACTGGAACCAAAAAGCAGTCAAGTTCTACAACGATCTTATGGAAGCAGGCGTTTGTCGCGAACAAGCAAGAGGCGTTCTTCCACAGAATCTTTACACAGAATACTACGGAACGGTCAATCTGTCTAACTTGCTAAAATTTATTGATCTGCGAACTCACGAAGGCGCACAGTGGGAAATCCAAAAGGTTGCCGAAGCGTGTTTGGAAATCGCAACTGACCTTTGGCCGGAAGCAGTCGGAGCATTCAGGAAGAACCGGGAATGAACGAGCATTCACCAACTTGTTCTTGGCACCAAGATTGGCATAGATGCGATTGCGGTGCTTTTGACCTCGGCAGAACAGGTTGGCTACAATGTGGTCAATGCGGACACGGACATTCGGTAGAACGCTGGCAAGTAGATTCTGGCGATTACACAGATAAAGTCTCTTGCCCCGAATGCCTTACTGGGTTAATCAAGATAACTTGGGAATAAAAATGACTAACGACGACAAACATTATTACAGATTTATGATTATTTCGTTGATAGTCGCTATTTTGAGTTTAATTAAAGGATTTACAAATGTCTAAAAAATACACAATTGAATTTACTTATGAAGAACTGCAAAAATTTCAGTCTTATCTAATGTGGAGTACAACTTCTTACACAGATAGAACTATGTTAGATCTTGTAAATAAAATGATCAGAGACATTCAGTTAGAGAAAGACGACAATAGACAACAAGAATTGTTTAAACAATTTTAGGAGATAAAATGTTTTTAGTTTATGCTTATTCAAGAGGCAGATGCCCTTATTGTGATAGGGCAGTTCAAATACTTGAAAATCGTGAAGCAAAGTTTGAGGTTAGGGTTATGGATAATAACCCAGTAGCAAGAGAACTTTTAGCAACACTGGCAGGGGCAACCACACTACCACAGATTTACCTTAACGGGAATCATATTGGTGGATGTTCGGATCTGGTCCAATTGGAACAGGACGGACTTTTTGAGACACTTTCTAATGGAGAAACAACTTGAACAAATACAATAGCAAAGATTACAGGGGATCCAAGAAAAAGACAACAATTGGGAATGGTAAGCATTCCAAGTTTAAGTCGCTTGGGTCAAATGGAACGGTTCCAAAGGGATACCGTAAAAAGTACAGAGGACAAGGTAAAGGATGAGATTAAAACCCGAATTCCATTATGATACAATTGTAGTGGGTTCGGGTTTGCCTGCTTTGCTTTACGCTTATTTACACGATTATCCTGTTGTATTTAAAGATCCAAACCCTCCGTTTTTTGGTGATGTGGTTTTAATTGACGAACCGGAACATTTCGGTTATGATACAAACAAAGTTAAACAATTTAAACTTTGGACTTTGCTTCATATTATCTTAGGAATGAGAGGGTTGCTTCCTACTGCTGGAATAGCAACAAGCGTCAGAGTTGAAGATAATTACCTTAAAGTATCAACAACAACCGCTTTTTTAAAGTTAAACTTTAAAAACCTTATTGTTTTTGAACCGGAACAATTAAATTCATTTGATTATCATTGCGAACTAATAGAAGAAAAGTATGAAGTTTATGATTGGTTTTTAATAAAAGAGGGGGCAAGGTGGGAGATAGAAAAGATAGATTTTCCAGAGCAAAAACACATAAATCAAATTTGGTTTCACGATTCGGTGAGAACTTCAAGACCTTTCCTAAAAGACTGCGTGGTTCGTTCTTATCTAACAAAAGAAGAGTTAGATGACGAATCAAACGACACTGGATTAACAAGAGTAAAAACACAACAAATCCTTAGAAAATTAGGAACTGAACCTTACCTTGTAATAGAATTTGACGAAAGAGAAATAAAAGACAAATCAATTTACAAGTATTATGATAAAGACAACATTAAGTTTAATACGGATACGGCAGAGCAAATCTGGAACACTTACAAAACAAATAATTCAGAGAGTATGAAATTATGCATAAAAGTGCTCACCTTGCCGGTATCGTCCCAGTAGCAGACGCCCCAAAAGGATTTAATTTTATCTTAGACGACGCAATGATTCCAATTGCGGAAAATTACTATGCCGTTGAAAAAGCGGTTTATGATTGTGCGCTTGCTGGTTGCGATACAATTTGGATTGTTTGTAATTTGGAGACAAAACCAATTATCCGTAAAAGAATGGGTGATTACACTTTGGATCCAAATACGGTAGGGACCAATAAGTTTGCGTTTGCTCCACAACAATACAGAAAATACATTCCAATTTATTATGTTTCAATTCCAGAAAAGTTTTATTACAAGTCATATTGTTTGCCTTGGTCTATTTTACAAGGAGCAATGACTTCTTACAATGTTTCTTCTGCGATAAGCAAATGGACAACACCAGATTTTTATTATGTTTCATTCCCGCATAGTGTTTATCCGTCAGCAGAAGTTAAACAAATAAGAAAATTAACAATAAAAAATAAAAATGTTTATTTTTCTTACAAAAACAAAACAATTAAAGATAATTACTTATTGCCTTTTACCTTTGATAATGAAGATTTTAAATATTTCTGGGAAGTTTTTAAAAGTATTGAATTATCATTCGGCAGTCAAGACGACGACAAGACCAAGCGCGAACGCTTTACAAAAGAGGTCGGCCTGGATAGGTTGTTTGACCAGTACGAGGTAGAAGGTGCCGAGAAGGTAGAACTTTCTTGGTCTTATGAAATAGACACTTGGGACAAATATTGCGAGTTTCTTGGATCAGAAGAAAGAAAGCAAGTAAAATTCCCAGGCAAAATATTTATTTCTTATCACGAATGGAACCCAACAGCAGAGGATTTAACAGATGCCGAGAGCGAAGAAGACGACGACGGAAACGGTTGAGAAACCAAAAGTCAAAAAGACAGGTAAAAGAAATACTCAAAAAGAAATGGGAGTTGCGGTTAATGTAACAGTAATTATCCCTAGCGGACCTTGTCCTGTTGAGTTAAAGAACACAACTTACAAGTCTGTTGTTCAATGGTGTAATAAAATCACAGAACATTACAAGTCAAAGAACAGTACCCTTGAAAAGTCAGGATACAAGTATTATGTAAGATACTTCTACCCACCTTACACAGAAGAATACAAGCAAGTACAAGTTCATATTGAGAAGTTCATTGAAGACGGAGAACATAATGACTGAGCGTATTGTCCCAACCATTCCATTTGTTAATCTACACGCCCATACAGTAGCGGGTTCTGTGTTTGACGCTCTTGGGTATCCAGAAGATCATTTCAACTTTGCTTATGAGAATGGTTTGGACGCTATGGCGATTACTGACCACGGCAATTGTAATTCGCTAGCATATTCGGTTCTTCACGCAAAGAAAATGGAAGAACAAGGTAAGAACTTTAAACCTATCTATGGTTGCGAAGCGTACTTTGTTCCTTCTATCTCCGATTGGCGTAAAGAATACACAAAGGCAATGGAAGACAAGAAGCAAGCGCAAAAAGTCGTTGAAGGCGAAACAAGCGGAACCACAATTGAAAACGAAGAAGAAACCAAGAAGTCGTCTGCGAGTATTCTAAATCGTCGTCGCCACCTTGTTTTACTTGCTCAAAATCAAACTGGTCTAAACAACCTATTCAAACTGGTTTCAGATTCTTATCGTGAAGAAAACTACTATCGTTATCCTCGCGTTGATTTTGAAATGCTCCGCAATCACAGCGAAGGCATTATCGCGTCTTCTGCTTGTATTACTGCCGATGCTCTTGTTGATAGTAGCGTTGGCAGGATACGGATGGACGAGTTGGTAGAAAGAGTGCTAGCAGGAGAAGACATTCGTGTTCTTTCTTATGACGAGACTACTCAAAAACTATCTCACCAAAAGGTTCTATGGGCCGATCTTACGAGAAAGAATGCCACAGTAATAAAGATCAGACTAAAAGACGGCAAGGAACTTCGCCTCACGCCAGACCATAAGGTTTTCACAGATAAGGGTTGGATGGAAGCGGGTGAGTTGTCCAAACACAAGGGAATAAAGATACTTTCATTAGTGTAAAACCAGCATAAACTCCCCCTATTGACTACTTATTGTAGGGGGAGTTTATGTCTAAAACAAAAAACATTATGCCAAAATGGCACAACATCAGTAAGAAAGATAAGTTTTTATTGATAACTAATTTGATTCCTGAAACCGAAATAAGGCGTTTGCTAGAAGAAGAGCATTATTCCTTTGGGATGATAAAAGATTTGCTTCAACGCGATTATTTAATTGATAGTACCGACGAAATAACAAGAGCAATTATTTCTGCTCCACAGCATCAAACATTTTCAAATATTCTAAAAGAAAATGGTTTATTTTTCTCCTTGGAGAAATACAATAGAAAACCACAACAATGGAAGGTCCAATTTAAGTTCCCAAAAGACTTTTCCACAGAGCAAATAAAAGAAGAAATAAAGAGAACTTCTCGTGAAGGACAGACAATAACCGTCGCAAAAAGAAAGAAAAACAACTCTTACATTAACATTGAATTCAAAAACGAATGGTCGCCTTTAATGATAGAATTTTATTTATCGAGAGGATGGACCATTGAACAAGCAGAAAAACGCCTGACAGATATTCGGATATCAGGGGCCAAGGGGGCACTCAAGAAGTGTCATAAACCATCCACAGAGCGTAAAATAGCAGATATTCTAGCAGATCTGATGGTTCCTTATTCAACGCAGTTCGCAATTCAAAACGATAATAGAAATGACAAAAGGAACTGCTTTATTTATGATTTTCTTTTACCCGACACAAAGACAATAATAGAAGTAAATGGAGACTATTTCCACGCAAATCCATTCTTCTACAAAGAAGAAGACATTATTTATTTACCGTCCGGTCCGCAAAAAGTTTGTGATGTGTGGGTAAAGGACAAAAGAAAGATTGACTTTGCCGTGAGCAAGGGATACAGTGTTATAGTGATATGGGAATACGATCTCAACCATCGTCCCGAAAAAATAATAAAGGAAACAATAACAAAATGTTTGAATACATAGAGGTTTTGGATGTAGAGGAAATCTACGAAACCGAAAACACTTACGACATTACGGTAGAAAACAACCATAACTTTTTTGCCAACGGTATGTTGGTTCATAACTGCCTTGGTGGCGTTTATGCTGGTTGCTATTGGGAAAACCGAGACAAGGGCGAAAAAGCAATCTTGGACTCTATGCGAGAACTTACAAGGGAAATGGTAAGCATCTTTGGCGACCGCTGGTATGGCGAATTACAGTGGAATAATGTTCCAGAGCAACATTCCTTAAACCATTTCATTATTCAAGTTTGCGAGGAGTTTGGAGTAAAACTTATTTCAACAGCAGATTCACATTATCCAAACCCTAATGCTTGGAAAGACCGAGAACTTTACAAGCGTCTTGGTTGGTTGGGTCAAGGTCGTCCTGAATGGGCGGGTTCCGGCGAACTTCCTATTTCAGTAGAAGAAATTGGTTATGAACTTTACCCAAAGAACGGCGACCAAATGTGGGAATCTTACCAAAAGTATTCTTCACTTTGTAATGCGAAATATGACGATAATGTTGTTTTGGATTCAATCAAAGAAACCCACAATATCGCTATGAATCGTGTTGAAAAGTTCTATCCCGATAATACCGTTCGTCTTCCTGACTTTGTTGTTCCTGCTGGCGAAACTGCTAACTCTGCCCTTGAAAAGTTCTGCTTGGAAGGTTTGAGAGCAAAGAACCTACACAACAACAAAGAATACACAGATCGCCTTAAACTGGAATTGGATGTAATTGGTGATCGCGGATTCTCCAAATACTTCTTGACGATGAATGAAATTGTAAAGGTTTCAAACGAGAATATGCTTACAGGTCCCGGTCGCGGATCTGCTGCCGGTTCGCTTGTTGCTTATGCTTTGGACATTACACAAATTGATCCAATCAAGTACAATCTTCTATTCTCTCGATTCTTGCGAGCAGATGCGACAGATTATCCTGATATTGACTTTGATGTTGCCGATCCTATGGCGATTAAAGATGTTCTTATTCAAAAGTGGGGAGACAATACGGTTGTTCCCATTTCAAACTGGAACACTCTACAACTTAAATCACTTGTTAAAGACATTTCCAAACTTTACGGCATTCCTTTTGCTGATGTAAATAAAGTCACTGGCAAAATGATAGTTGAAGCAACCCCGGCGGCAAAAGCAGCGCACGGCATTAAAGCAGGCGTCTATACTCCAACATTTGAAGAAGTAAAGCAATACTCACCAACTCTACAAGAGTTTTTGAGCAATTATCCAAACATCGCAACCCACATTGATGCTCTTTACGGACAAGTTCGTTCTTGCTCTCGACACGCTGGCGGTGTTGTTGTTGCCGAAGATTTGGATAAATACATGCCTCTAATTTCTTCCAAGAATGTTCGCCAAACTCCTTGGTCAGAAGGTCAGAATGTTCGCCACCTCGAACCTATGGGGTTCATTAAGTTTGATATTCTTGGTCTTTCAACTTTGCGAATGTTTGAAGGCGCAATCAAGCATATTCTCCGTCGCAAAGAAGGAATCAAGAACCCAACATTCAAGGATATTAGTGACTTCTACCAAAAGTATCTACACCCAGATGTTTTGGATCTAAACGATCAAAAAGTATATAAAACGGTATTCCAAAACGGTAAGTGGGCGGGCGTATTCCAATTCACAGAAGACGGAGCGCAGAACCTTTGTGTTCAAGTTGCCCCAACTTCAATTATCGATTTGTCTGCTATTACTTCAATTTATCGTCCCGGTCCTTTGTCTGCGAATGTTCACGAAGATTACATTGAAGCAAAGAAGCGTCCGCATTTGGTTCATTACTACAACGAAGAATACAAATCAATCACCGAAGAAACTTATGGGTTCCTTATCTTCCAAGAGCAAATTGCTTTGCTTGCTCACAAGTTAGGCAAAAATATTACACTTGACGAAGGAAATTCTCTTCGCAAGGTACTAACTAAGAAAGGAACTGGCAAAACTGATAAGGTCCTACAATCTCTTTACGACCGCTTTATTGAGGGTTGTGTTGAGAAAGGAATGAAGCAGAAAGAAGCAAACGAACTTTGGGAAAAGTTCAAGTTCTTCTCAGGATACGGATTCAACAAATCTCACGCCGTCGCTTATTCTGTAATTTCTTATCAATGCGCTTGGTTGCTAACTTATTATGAGAGTGAATGGATTGCAGCATACTTGGAAAAAGAGAGCGAAGCAAATAAGGAAAAAGCAATCTCTATTGCTAAGTCCTTTGGGTTTGATATTATTGAACTTAACATCAATACTTCGGGAATTGACTGGGAAATTGGCGAAGACGGCAAGACACTTGTTCAACCGCTAACGGTAATTAAAGGTCTTGGAGAATCTGCTATTGAAGAAATCTTCAAAGGTCGCCCATTCAATAATATTGAAGACTTCTTGTTCAACAAGAATATGCGTTATTCAAAACTAAACAAGAAATCTTTGGATGTTCTTGTAAGAGCAGGTGCATTAAATTCGCTTGTTGATGACAGATTTACTGGATTGAAGCATTTTTGGTCTGCTGTTGCTGTTGATCGTCCAAGAAAACAAAAGAACCTTGACGAAAACATTGTTGCTTACGCTCCCGAAGGTGATTTTACCGAAGACGAGAAAATCGGGTTCCTATCAGAACTTACAGGTCAATTTCCAATCAATATGCTTGTTGATGATAAAATGATTCAAAAGTTTGAAGATATGTGTATTCCACAAATCTCTGAGTTTGACCCTGATTTGGGACTTGCTTGGTGTGTTGTCCGCAAGATAGAAAAGAAAGTAAGCAGTTCTGGAAAAGATTACTTACAAGTTGTCGCAACAGATATGAGTTCTATTGATCAAACAATTCGTTGCTGGGCGGTTGAGAAAGGTGAAACACTACAAATCAATACGCCTTATCTTCTAAAAGCAAGTTATTCAGAACAATGGGGACTTTCAACAAGAGGGTCAGTTTCCAAAAGTTGGAAAAGGATTGCGTAGAACTAATTAAGCAGAGGACTGAAAATGATTAAGATTGTTATTGGAAATCTGCTTAAACTTGCTTGCCCAAAAGCAACACAAGATTTAAAGTTGAATACTAAAAACCGCGATGCTACAATTGAAGAGTACCAATACGGACCTTTGAATCCAAATGAACCAAACGAAGATTATTGGAAGAAAGTAGCAGACAAATGGGATACAACACCAGCAGAAGCAAAGAAGTCTCTTTGTGGTAATTGTGTTGCTTTTGATGTTTCACCAAGAATGAAAGATTGTATGCCTATTCCAGACGAAGAAATTGAAGGACCAGGCGAATTTGGTTATTGCTGGATGCATCATTTTAAATGCCATTCACAAAGAACTTGTACAACTTGGGCCGCTGGCGGTCCTATCAAAGACGACAAGAAATCGGCAGACTGGCAAAAGAAAGAAAAGGGGTCTTGACAACCCCTTGACTTGCCAGGAACGCTCAGGGGGTTAAGTGTAAGGACAACCCCCGAGAGGACCCTTGCCTACCAACTACGGATATGCGTGTGTGAATATGGAGTTGTCGTATCCTCGCGATTACGGTAAACCAAAGAACACCAAACCAATTACAACTAACCGGTCTATGATTCGCAAGACATTTGACGCCAAGGGTATCAAATATGCTTCTGAACTTGCTTTGCAGAATGTAATGGACCTTTACAAGATTCTGGAATGGAACCACAAAAATGGTTTCAATTTCTATCGTTTGTCTTCGGACATTTTGCCTTGGGCGTCCGAGTACAAGTTTGAAGATATGCCAGATCACGACAACATTGTAAAGTGGTTGGCAAAGTGTGGTCAGTTTGCTAAGGATACAAACCAGCGTCTTACATCACACCCAGGTCCTTTCAACAAACTTACTTCTGACGAAGATAGAATTACCAACATTGCTCTCCGCGACTTGGAGATTCACGCTTGGATTCACGACAAGTTGCTTTTGGATCAAACGCCATTCGCAAAAATCAACATTCATGTTGGCGCAACTTACGGCAACAAGGAAAAAGCGTGTGATAATTTCTGTCGCAACTTTGACAGACTATCGGATTCTGTGAAGAACCGACTGACCGTTGAAAACGACGACAAAGCAAGTTTGTATTCTACTTTGGATCTTTACAATCTTATTCACAAGAATATTGGAATTCCAATCGTCTTTGATTATCACCACCACAAGTTTTGTACTGGCGAACAATCTGAATACGATGCTCTTGCTCTTGCTGTTTCAACATGGGGCAATATCAAACCGGCCACTCACTATTCAGAAAGCAGGTCAGAAGAATACAACGATCCAAAGATCAAACCACAAGCGCATTCAGATTTTGTAAAGTACCTCCCAAACACATATGAATTTGATATTGATGTTATGGTTGAGGCAAAGATGAAGGAAAAGGCGGTGTCAAACGCCTTGACCAAAGCGGTCGCATGAGATACAATACAACCACAAGGAGACACTATGACCGAGACTGATACTACGACTACTAACGATAGAAACGAGAAGATGATTGAATACATTAAGGTATTGAAGTCAATTGAAGACGCTATGGAACCATTCCAAGAATCCAGGAAGGAACTTCGTAAGGACTTTATTTCCCAAGGTTGGCTGACCAAGGAAGAAATTAGCAACATTACAAAGGCATATCGTATGCTTAAAAAGAAGGAAAACATTGACGAACTTGTTTCCGCATATGACGCTCTAATGCAAGGACGAACCCAAAATGATGCTTGAATACTATGCTCTACCTCACGCTCGCAATTACCCAACGCGAGCAAACCCGTCTGATGCTGGGTTGGATTTGCCGTTCAACCCGATTGACTTTCAACCAATTACCATTTTGCCGGGTGAGTCCAAGTTGTTTTCAACTGGACTTAAGTTTGGGATTCCACACGGGTTTATGATGCAAATTATGAACCGCTCTTCTATGGCGGCAAAGCGACACTTAATTGTTGGCGCTTGCGTTGTGGATTCGGGTTATGACGGAGAGGTCTTTGTGAATCTTCACAATATTGGAACCGAACCGCAAACCATTAATCCAGGCGACAAGATTGCCCAAGGCGTTGTAATTCAAATTGCGCCAGTTCGTTTTGTTGCTGCTGCCGACGATACGATTAATAGTTGGTATCCAATTACTATCTCTAATCGTGGTTCAGGAGCGTTGGGGAGTACCGGACAATGACTTTCAAGGTTGGGGATTTAGTTTCAGCAGATAACTATTGGGCGGTTATTGTAGAGAAATATCAAAACTCTGATAATTTTTATTGGGTTGATTATTTGTCTTTAACCTACAACAAAAGGGAACTTCTCCCAGATTACCTAATAAAAGGTTGTAGAGCAGATTATTGCTTGGATAAGCAATACTTTCAACAACTTTTAGGGTGGGCAAAACGCAAACACCCCAACCTTGAAATTCAATTCATACAGGAAAAACCATGAACAGAGAACAAAGACGAGCATTAGAAAAAGCAGAAAAGAATATGTCGCCCGCAGAGAAGAAAATGGGAGAACAAATTATGATGTTTGATAAACTCCCTGATATGTGTTTGGTCTGCGAAGCGCTCTATGATAAAAAGAGTAAAGACATGGCAAACACTTGGTTTGTTGTTCAAAGACAAAGCGAAGTAAGGTTGTATTGTCCAGATTGCTGGAATAAAGCACAAGGCGTTGTCCAAGAATACAAACAATATCTAGAAAACAAGTACCTCTACCCAAAACAACTACATCACCGTAACCACACCTCCAACCCCGTAATAGGCTGCGTCTACCAATTCCGCCACCCAAACATATAAAAAAAAAAAAATTATGTTGGTCATCCCCTTAACCTATTGGCCGCCGCAGTGTTTACACCACGGCTGCCCGGACTCGAACCGTATTTTATTCAATGCAACATAGTTATTAGAAAACAACTACTGCCCTCTAAGTGGAGTATATTATACTTTCATTCAATTGATTTAAGACAGGTTTTTGTGCCTTTACTCTGCCAAGTCAATACATTAACCTAAACTAAACACATCTTAGATTGTGTTGTAATAATAGAGAGGACAATTTACAGGAATCGAACCATACTCTCCTACCAATTCATATATTACTGTTTAGTGTTAATCAGTAGCTGTTTTATTTTTATTGTAGAGTCTTCATAAGTCCTTCTACTTCTTTCAATGAATTTAATAATCGTGTTTCTTCGTTAGTAAACGGTTCAAGTTTTTTCTTAATTTCCGTAAGAATTTGAATACGTTGCGCATTACGAGCTTGTTTAACACGTATTTTTAGATCTCGAATAATTGTAGGAATACTTAGATTTGGATTTGAATTGATATCCATAACAATCTTTAAATCTGTTGAATGAAGATTCAAATCTTTAGCATGCGTTTCAAAACCATTTAACAAACTTTGGTAGTATGCAAGGTTTAATACAGCTGTATTAAAAGGCATGGAAGATATCCAAATAGTGTTCTGGTTATGATACAATGCCGGCAAAGCATGTGGATACTTGTATTCAACATTTAGCCCACCAAGAGATTTAAGTTCACGATTGATTTCCTCAATCTTAGCACTCAAAGCTTGTTGCAATTGTTTTTTGGAAACTCTTGAGTTAAGAGCTACTCCTGTAGATTTTTTTCTTGCAGGAGATTTTGTAGGTAGTTGTTCTGCCATGATATAAAAGGTTATTTTATTAAGTTTTCAAGACAATGTTTGATCGCTGTTTCATAAGCTTCTGTTGGTGAACTATATTTTTCATCATTTTGAATATCTACTTCACCTAAAATCTTCAACCTTTGTATAAAACACCTAAAACCTAATCTTGCAGTGCTTTGCATAATGTAAATCCAAATACCATGCTTCTCATACAACCACATTACTACTTCTGATATGGTTGGTGCTGAATATCTTTTTATCACAGCATTATCCATATGAGAATTTTTTCTAACACTATCTTGCCATTCTTTTTTAAATGAGTTGTTGTATTTTTTATCCCGATGTATGTACAATACAGGACTCTCAACCTCTTTATAAGCATGAGAACAAGGTTCATCAAACCCTTTTTCTTGTAAGAGTTTTGCAATTTCAAAGTTTACTTCTTTATTCATGATTTATTCTCCTCATACCAAATTAAAAATTGATTGATTGCTTGTACTACTGCTTCTTTTTTTGTTGGAGCATTTAAGTTTACTATTGTTGAAATATCAACAACACATCCTTTTATGTTAACCCATGCTTTCTTCTCAATAGCTTCAACTACTTCCATAATCCAATTCAGTCTATCGTGACTGGGAAAC
>OGWF01000049.1_pt1 | contig 18288 bp, 37 predicted proteins | sample 1575951 | NCBI WGS metagenome assembly OGWF01 (sample SAMN07581523, study PRJEB24739) | freshwater metagenome | place: Singapore | collected 2015-01
TTTTATACTCTTCTTTATGATATGTTTTCACAAAGTCACCAGTACGCCACATTAACATATTACCGCTTATTTTTTGACATTTTGCTTTTATTGTGTATTCTCCATTTCCATCATAAAATTTAAAAAATGATACTGTTACATCAATTACAATTTCATCATTTCTTAATACCTCAAATTCCATTTGAGGTTTATCATCACCAAAACCATAAATTAATTTCTTCATGTTTTCGTTAGTAAAAAAATTAGTTGTATAATCTACTTCTATATTCGTACCTTCTAAAGCGTAGTCTAAGCATTTTTTAACCGCTTCTTTTACGTATATGAATGGATATAGTTGATTTATTCTAAAGTTAACCGGAGAGTCATTATTTGGCTTTATATAACCATAGTCTACTAGTGGGTAAATGTATCCTTGTGATTTAGGTTGATAACCGAAACTATCAGCTCCAAAGTTCCTTGTTGCCACTCCGTTAATTTGCACTTTGTCGAACCATGAACTTATCACATTGTTTCTAGATAATTGATGATCGTACATTGACCAATTAAGCTCGTTTAGTTTCTTATCTTTCAACTTAGCAAAGATATCTACAGCATCACTCAATAGGTTACAGTCAAACGTATAACTACCGTTTAAAATCTTAACCTCGTTTAGCTTAAACTTACCTTTGAATACTCGTAAGTCATTTTTAAAAAACTCACAATCGTATCTAAGGTTAGGAGTGAATTGAATGTTAGTACTTTCATTGATATTAATATCTAAGGAATACGCAGCTACAAAGAAAGCCATGTTATTACTAGTCCCTTCTAACGTTAAAGTCTTAGAGAATGAACGTTTACGTTTCTCAGGTTCTTTAATATCGGTTATCGATAGATTTAAAGGTACTGCAATACTTTCTGACAGGTCTAACTCATACCCATTAACAACAAGCCTAGTATTCATAGTGTAATAGATTTTTTATCTGTAAATTCAATGTTTACTACTTCGTTAAATAGCTCGTCATGTTCACTTTGTTTGATTTGATAAGCCGAGTCTGTAATAACTACGTTTTCTACTTCCGTGCCTTCATTTAAATACACCAAAGGACTTTCGTAAAGTTGTACTAACCAATTTTGAGTAGTCTCATCTAACCAATCAGAAGATAGTTCTAACTGTTTTGTAATCGTCTTAAGGTAGTCAATTTTACCAAACGTGTTATTATTTACGTTATAAGTGTCAGTTAAAGCATTCCATTCACCCTGTCTTTTAATAAATGATTTACTTTCTATTTTAGCTTTATATCGTGAATTATATGTGAATCTAAAATTATCATAAGATCCGTATTTATTTAACCATAGTAAATTAGCTCCTTTATCAAAACATACATCTGAGTAAGTAATAACATAAAGCCCCATTATAGATATATCGGAAGTATTTTGAACTGCTATCTGTACACCCGTACAATTATCGTAAGTTGATTGTGTAATATTACCTAAATCTAATTGCTCTTGCATGTTAAATCTTAATGCAGAAATAGCTCCTTGGTCAGAAGATGTGAAAGTTGTGGTTTGTGTTACGTTACCACTTGGAATTAAATAGTTAAATACAACTTTATAATTAGTTGGTGTATCTAAATCGCTATTGTCAAACCATGATAGTATAGTTGTACCTCCTTTTTTTTCTGTTTCTGTGTATATAACAGCACCACCACTTGTAATGTAGTTACGATCGGTTAAAAATCTTTTAGCAAAAGAACCTTTTTTATGTATACTATAGTCCCATGTAGCAAACTCTGTTCTACTTAATGAAGCCTTAAAAGGTATTATTGTAACACTTGTAACTCCTGTTGGTTGTTTTGTTGGTGATACGTTTGCGTTTACCGAATACTTTTCGTAAATGGTTATGTATGTTTTTACATAATTTTGAGTATCATATAAGAAAGTTGGAGACGCTGTTGAATTATAGACTGCATGATTACTAATATAAGCCCTAACTTTATCACTTAAATCAATCTTTCCAAAGTGATAACTTGTTGATAGCTCTGGAAACACTTCAAACGTGCCTATTTCAGCACCATTAACAAATATATTAATAACAAATGATACATTATACTTAGTATTACCACTAACTGTTAATGGTTGCTTAAATACAAAGACAATTGGGTTATCACTTGGCGTGTATTTTTGTGGTTCTTGTGTTATCGTTACTGCCATTATTTAGGTTTTTTAATTACTACTCTTATTGCTGCACCTACTAAATCAGATACTCTTTGAGACATCTCATCTACTCTTTGCTCAGTTAACACCTTATCAAAAAAGTGAGTTGCTTCAATACCTTTCATTCGTACGCTGTTAACTATCATTCCTGCTAATTGTTCACGTGTTATTCCTTCGTTAGGTACAATTCCTTTATCTCCTATCCACTTGTATATTGCTTGATAAAATGTTAAATTACCTTTTGGTGCTTTTCCATGAGTAGGTGCACCCCTATTTATCTTTGTACCATTTACACCATAGTTGATATACTTCCAATGTGACGCTCCTGCTGTCTCGATTAAATCTGGTTTGATTGTTGCAGGTCTTAATGATTGTGCTAAATCTCCTGTTGCGTATGATTTATCATTGATTAATTGTTTACGCCAATCTTCTATAAGTTCGTTTGTAAGCCTTAAAAGTAGTTCAGTCATAGGATTGTCCGAAGTATTTTTTAAAATATCTTCAGACCTACCAAAATCTAAACTATTAATTATATCAGCGTCGTTCACGTTGGATTGTTTTAATTTCCTGTTCTTTGGTAAAGTTAATAAATTTTAACCTATGATTGAAGGTAAATATATTCCATTTTACAATCTGCTCCCAAGTTTGATTATATTCCTTGCTTAGATAGTGAATTAGTTTCTCCCAAACAAACCTATCGTTGCTTTTAGAAGGCTCTTTCTTATCTTCTTGCTTTCCGTATAGTTGCTCATTAATTCGATTGATTTGCGCAAAAAAAAACTAACTAAATTTAGATAGTCAGGTAATGGCAAATGTTCTTCAAAGAGTTTAGCCCTTTCTTGATTTGAGTACTTCATGTTTAGATTTTCATCTAATTCACCATAAGTAGTTCCCTTTTCAATGTACATTAAACTAGCCAACCTACTAGGGTCGTTTTGTAAATCTGAGTTACTTATATCAATGTGCCAACCTATACCAACTTTGGAAGGGTCTACAAGTACATAATCTTTATTTAAGATAGTTATTTCTTTACGTGGCTCTGCTATTTTAAAGTCTTTAAAGAGACTTATACAATGTTCGTGTACTTTTCTTAGTTCCGAAATATTAACCTTGTTTAAATCGTTTCTTTTAGCCTCTGTAATTAGACTAATAAACTCTATAATAGTTTTCAAGTCCATTGCTTTCTGAAACTTCTCATCCGTTAAAGACTTCAAATGTCTTATACGTAAATCGTTTAAAGTTTTCGGTGCTTTTATATTAATATACTTCAAAATAGCCATATTGATTTTTCTTTATTGATTGTACTGCAAGTGCCAAACTCATCACGCCATCATCATGTACGCCTTGTGGTGCGCCATATTGTACTCTTCTAGTTTTCTCATTGTAAATATAAGTAAATGCATTCAATTCATCTACTAGCCAATTTTCGTTTAGTATTCCTATATCTTTATTTTCAAAGTGTACCGCTAAATCTTCAATCATGATCGGTTTAGTTGCTGTTGTAGTTACATAAGGTTGTACGTTGTTGTATACTTTATTTTGTAACATCTCAAAGAATACATCTCCTTGGTTATTCACCTCGACAAATATCTCAGCATTATACTCACGTATCTTAGTTGCAACCTCATCTATTATCTTTGACCATTCTTGTTGACGCCATCTTTGAACGTAAACCATTTGGTAATTCTTGTTTAAAATAGTTAATACAGTGTAGTCATCTGCACGTCCTATATCTAATCCTCCAAATAGCTTTTGAGTACGTTCAGCAGGTTTAATAACGCAACTATCCACGTTTTTAAATAGTCCACTAGCATTGTCTATAAACTTCGCTAAATATTCCTGTTCAAAGATATGTTTTGGCAAACTCCTTTTCCTTTCTTCTAAATCCTCAGAATCAATCATTGGATTATCGTAACTCGAATAATGAAAGTACTTATACCGATTATCGTAGTTAGGCTGTAAGGATAGTTGGTAAAAATGATTTTTACCTTTTGGTGTGCTAATAAAGATTACCTTTTTACCTTTGACTAATACGGTTGCGCTTAATACCTCACTCCATAACTCTGGACGTGTAAAAGCCATCTCATCTACTATTAGATAGTCGAACGTATTACCTCGAATGTTATCAGGACGTTCACCAGAAAAGAATTGTATCTGAGAATTAAAACCGCTTATAGTTAAGTCTGATCGATTATACTCGAATAAGCCACTCGATTTCGTGACCTTCTCCATTTCATCAAATACTTTCTTTGATTGCTTATAGATAGGAGTTACCCATGCAATATTGCATCCCTTATGATTGATAGCCCAGTATAACATTTGGTTTATTCCTAACATGGTTTTACCAAACTGCCTACCTATGTTTAAAATATAATATTTATAACCCTCATTGATTATAGAGTTATGAATTTCTTTTTGTTTTGAATGTGGTTTATAACCCTTAATCGTTGCCATCAAAATCGAACTTTTGAACGATTGTTTGTTGTGTTTCTACTTTTTCAGATAGTCCTAATTTCTTAGCTATGATATTAGCATTAAACAAACCAACGGAAGCCCCTCTAAAGTTATGTACAAAGCAATTTTTTCTTATACGTGTAATGATAGTGGAATATTCAGAGTATTTTTCATTTTTATTACTCGAATAATCTCCTAAATCTCCTATTATTCCTTTGTCCATCAAATAACATTCAAAGCCTTCAAAAGTTATTGGAGTTTCTAAAGGTGTTAATTCAGTTCTTCCATCTTTACCTACGTATTCTGTTTTATACATAGGATTTTGTTTCTCATGTAAAACATATTCTTCAAATAACTCCCATAGTTTTTCGGGAGTCTCTATGTACTTATGCTTTCCCATCTCTAATTTGTTTTAATTTTCTTGTAGCCCATTCGATTCCTTCATCTCCTCCCCATGCTAACCACATTAATCTACCACAACCATCTCCTAATTCTTTCTTTGAATTTTGTCGGTGTCTTTCAAAGCTAGCCATTCGTGAAATTGTATCTTCGCTTATTGGTTCTCTTTTTGCTAATTGATTTGCTCTTTGCTTTCCTACTGGAGTTCCACAACTTCCCCATCCATTTTCTTCTGCATACCTTAAGGCTATTTTAGCATTCTCAGTAGCTTGTTGTGGATAATCAGTATATGACTTGGCGAAATCTAGTCTTTTAGCAATTAGAGTTTTCATTATGCTTTTGGTTTTCGTGTTCTTACTTTCTTAACTACTTCCTTTGTTTCGTATGCTAGTCTAGTAGCTTCTTCAAATAGGTTCATCCAATTATTTAGGATCTTCAAACCTGTTTCTAAACAACCAGCACATCCCTTTGTTAAGGGCTTTTTAGTTATCTCTGCATATACTTCATTAAGTAACAGGAATTGTTCATCTGTGTACTTTATTTGAGGTTTTTTGATAAGTTCTTTAACCTTTAAAAAACTTTCGTATGCTTCTTTACTTATTATCATAAAATTTTATTATTAAAAAGACTACTAATGGTGTTAGGTAGTCTTGAGTGAATAAACTAATTATTACTGCTGTCCAAAATGAGAAACATGGAAAACAGTCTAATACTTTAATTGGTTTTGAAATTCTTGTGCCTGTCCATTTTCTTACATAGTAACCAAAGTTTAATTCTTGGTGAACTATGAATGCAACGAAAAGACTAATTATAATGTTTGTCATGTGATTTAATCTACTATTACTTTACGTTTAACTCTTGTTGGAGATTTTAATTCTTTTAATTTATCCATAATATCTATTTGAATAAATTCTAATTGACCTAATAATTCCATAGGATTAAAACCATCGTTTACTCTATTCATTGTAGAAGTTTCATCAGAGTACTCTATTACTTCAATAGTGTAAACTTTTTTACTTATAACTTGTTTTTTGTTTGTCATATAGTTTAAATTAGAAAGGGAGTAACATCACGTTTGACCGACTACTCCCTTGTGCGCTTTACAAATATAGTAATTTATTTTAAAATGGTAACGAGTCTACTTCTTTTGTTTCTTGTGGCTTATCTTTTTTATCAGCTACTTTGATTGTGCCATCAGTCCAAACTACTGAGCCGTTACCTATGTATTTTTTAGGTTGTTTTGCTTCACGTTCTTCTTTTGTTTGTGCTTCATACATAACCACGTTTTGACCGTATTGGTTTGTTTCATCACTTACTGAAATGGTATAGTTTTTATAACCATCTTTTCCTTTGATACTTAAATTAATTAGTGTACTCATTTTCCTTTTTTTAAGTCAAATAACCATCAAATAAGAATTGATTGATTATTAATTGTTTATACTTTATTTATTTATTTTTCCGAATTGTAGTCAAATAAAACTACTCCTAACAGTTGATAAAAGCCATTTAAAAACGGCTCTTATCTTTGTGTTAGAAAACATCACCTTTTTATAGGTGGTGGAGGTGATGCCAATCTTCTTGTCTGTGTATTATTTTTTACATTAGATTTTGTATTCCCTTCAACCAAAGGTGACGATTTTCTAACATCGGCTAAATCGAAATTTTTATTTACTACCTTTTGTGCTTCTATAATAATTTCGTCCATTTCAGTAATCGTAAGTATCAAACCATGTTCATTATTCATAAGATTAAATAATCCTTGATATTTGTCTGCTTTTTCTCTATGTATATCCATTTTAATTTATCTTTAAATAATCCGTAAATAAAAACTATCGTTTAGCCGTAGAAGTTGGGCGCAATTAAAACCAAGCCCTTCGGGTGCGCCCAACACGGGCTTGGCAAAATAAAAACCACATTTTTACCCACGCTCGTAATACTCAAATGCTTCATCAAGTGTTTTACGGTCAATAATTTTTCTATCTGCATCAATAAGCACATAAAATGTTTTCGGCTCAAATGGCAGTTTTATAAATTGTCGGCTTGTAATACCTTCTACTTCTCCAGTAAAAGCCCCGCCATCTTTTTCTTTCCACACAATCGCATCCAAGTAATAAGGCTTCCCGTCTTTGCCTTCTTTGAAAACAGAGCTTAATCGCTTGTTTTGAAAAGTTCCTTCGCTTACTTCGCACCATTCATCTTCGGTGCATTTAATTGGATTTATCGTTTTAAAATTTGCTACCTTTTGGAATATACTAACAACCATTGGTGCGCTCATTCCGCTGTGTCCTTGCTTTTCAAAACACTCTACCAATTCAAGCACGGCTTTTCCTGTCATGCCTCCATAAAAGTCGCCAGATTCATCAAATAAACCTGCCATTTGTAATTCTGTTTTTGCGTGTTCAACTAAGTTTCCCATTTTATTTTGTTTTAAATTTTATGTGCTTCTTTAACCCATCACACAATGTGGTTTTTACTATCGCCAAGCCCGAAACCGTTATATACAATTTAACTACCAACCTTCCATTGGAAATTCTAAATAGACTTGACAATTTACTCTTATCTCATTCGTAATATTATTTACTCTATCTGTGTTTCTACTAACTCTACCAAACCAACGCCATCCATTACTTCTTGCACCAATACCAGTATGAAAAGTATTACAATCAAAATAAATTAAAGTTCTATCTTTTGCTTCAATTACTTCTACTTTGTTTTCTTTTATTAGTTTTTCAATTTCAGTATGCCATTTTCTGTAAATCAATTCTCCATCGGGTATAGATGGCATTGTGCATTCTGTATTAATAAATTGAGTTGGGCATATATCAGCATTTACAAGACCTAATATATGTTCACTTTGATAGCTCGGGTTGTCATAGTTAGGCTGTCCTGCTGTTATAAAATGTTGACCTGTTGGTATTTTAGGTCTTGGTACATCATCGTGATGCCATCCTGGTATTGCAGGATACCATTTAGGCATAAGCATATGAACACGGCTGTCAAACACTACGTTTTCTTTCCAATCATCGGGTAAGTTGTCAATGAACGATTTTGTAATTACACCACCATTTTCATAAGCATATTGTAAATCACAATTAAAGAACATTGGCTCTTTTTTAATATCATCGTTTAAGATACCTAAAGCGAAAGAATTTACTTCTTTAATGCTTGGTATAAATTTTTTTTGTGTGGAAACTCCCATAATATTATTATTTTAAATTGAATAAAAACTGTATATAACAACAAGTAAGCAATAAAAGGCGAAAGTACTATATAGGTAGCCTTCCATCGCTTACTTGCAAAACGTTATAAGCAATTATCCGCTACAATTTTCACAAATGTAATCATCATTTGACTCATATTGCTCGATTGTAATTCCTTGTAAAGCAGATAGTTCTTTTTTTAACTCATATATTTCTGCTTGCACCTCGCAATCTTCTAACAAGTTTCCTTTAAGTTCTGCTCTTAACTTATCTATTAAGTCTTTTAATTCTTTTTCTCTAATTTCCATCGTCATTATTATTATTTAATTGTTTTTTTATATCATTTCTAAAGTGGCACTTGTTAGCTCTTAACTTTGCTCTTTTTAATCTTAGTTCTCGCTTTGAAAACTTAATACTTTTTACCATGCAGTCTCTCTCTCTTCTCATTGAATAAAATTTTAAGTTCTACATGTTTTTGAAGATCTATTGAGTAACCTGCTGCGGTATCTAGTATTCTGATTAAAGCATCCGCTAACTCATCTTCAACAGTATCTTTTATTTCACGTTTAAAGCAAGTTTCAAAATCATACGTTTCATTTGTCATTAACTCGTTATAAGCTTCCATATCTGTGAAATCTCCACATCTATGTGCTTCTATACATTCACCTAATTCAGACACAATTAACATTAAATCGTTTCCAAAATTGTGTGGTTTATCCCAAAAACCTTTGTCTATTGCGTTCTTGTGAATTCTTCTTTGTAATTCTCTTAATTCCATGATTACCAAAATTTAATTATAAAATGTATTATTATATACCATAACCATATACCTAGTGCTGGAAGCCCTAAATATATTAAAATCATTCCTAACTTTTCCATTTGATTATATTTACCTTTACTTTAATACGACCTGTTTTTAAATCAGCAATCTTTTTAAATGCTTTCTCACTTAGATCTATTACATGATTTGGCATTGCTCCTGTGTCATTAATCTTAACTACTACGCTTTTACCATTGTCTTTATTTGTAACTTTAATTAAAGCACCTAAAGGTAATTTATTTGATGCTGCTGTTAATTTATTCTTATCAAATATTTCACCACTTTTAGTATAGTTTCCATGAAAACTGCTACCATACCAAGTACATTCATAGAATGAAGTGAGACAAAAGAAACACATTGCTATTATTATTGTTTTCATTATACATTTTTATTTGCTAATTGTCTAATATAATCATAATAAAACTCAATTGCTACCTTGCAACGTTCTTCTATTTGTTTTTCGATTTCTAAGTCTCTTTCAATAGATAGCATTGTCACTCGTGCGAAAGGATCTATATGATCTACTTCATGTAATAACTTATTTTCGTACATTGTAAGACCTTCTGGAGTTGAAACCATACAATAACATACACTTGCTTTACTTCGACCATATAACATCATGTAACCTCGTAACTGCATCTCATAGTCTTTGATGTTTATATCACTCGGTAAAGCTGGGAATGTTTCTAACGACCAACTAGATTTAATATCTATTATTTCATCGTTTACCTCGTCATTGATATCACATTCACCTGTTAAGAAATCATTTTCTAGTCTATCTACATTCTTTTTGTAGTTTGCTAATTTAATCGTGTTTAATAGCTCTATTGACTTATCCTCTACTTCTATTCCTTTTTCTACATATTTGTTTGTTATTTGAGAACTATACCCGTAAAAGTCCTCTTTTGCTATCTTTATCATTTCTGACTTTGCTGTTTCAGACAACACCTCGATTTTTGTACGAGGGTTAGTCATTATCTTCGGAAGGCTTGAGCATCTAATTTTCATAACCATTCACTATTAATATTTCCTAAAGCATAAGTTTCCCCTGGTTTTAAAATGTTATTGCTTATTAACCATTCTTTAGCTCTATAATTGCTTTCAAACCTTTCATCCAATTGCTCAATCAATTCCTGACCTTTGAAGATCATTATATAAATTGGTCTATCGCAGTAATTATCTCCTAGAGCTTCTCTATAATTACCTCTTCTTAACATTTCTTTATCAGATAGCATTGATTCCATTTTCTTTCAAATTTTTAATTAAACATTCTAACTCTGTGTTACGCTTGTTAAACTGTGTCTTGTATACTACATCATCTAGTATATATTCTAACATTGAGATAACTCCTTTGGTTGGAATAGTTGAAGCCTCTTCAGACTTCAACGTGTTAATATATCTAGTTATTAGGCTGGTCACATCTAGATCTTTGGTAGTTGTACCATTCATATTCGTATCTTTCATAATCTATATCGTAATTAGTTTCCATTTAATACTTCATTTAATTCTACTTCCTGTTGTGCTGTAAGTGTAAAAGTTTCTTTCAACTTAGCTACTATTTCAACTTCACCATTAATTATTCTTTCAAGTGCCTGTGAAAAACCTTTATCGTTTAGTGTTGGTTTAACCTTAGTAATGTTTTGACTTGCTGTATTCCCGTCGTCATCCGTTACTTCCAAACTTAAAGCACTTTGTAAACTATAACGACGGTAGTACGTTATTTGAGATCCTCTTTGCTGGGGGTTAAGGTTACCATCTAGTTCAATTATAGACTCAATCTTATCACCTGTTTCAACATCTATTATTTGAGTGATCACTTTGTTGTTAATAATAGGCTGTAATAACAACAAACCATTTTCCAACAATACAGGTTCAACAACTTCTAACAAAGCATTAATGTCAGCGTACGTGTTTTTGAAGTGTCCATTCTTCATTGTCTTTTTTACCTTGCCAATATTCTTTTTGGCATTCAGTAACTTTTCGTAAATCTTCATTTTCATTAATTTTAAATTACATAACAAATTTAATAATAAATAACTTATATCACAAATAAAAGTTATAATTCTAAGAATTTTTTAATGTTTATAAACCGCAATAACCGCTGTCACATTCATTAAAATCATCGTCAAACAATTCTATTTGTAACTTATGATTTCTTATTTTATTATAAGTAATTCCGTTTTTAAAAGTTCTCGTATTATAGCCAGTATTTTCTTCTTGCCTACAAAACCAATCAAATTTTTCAGGAAATTTTTCGCTCATTTTTTTTAAAAGAATTTCATTTCTATGAAAACATCCAACACAATTATTCATATATGCAAACCTAACATTTTTATCACTCCAGTATTTTTCAATAGTATCTTTAAATATTCTATCTTGAATTAATGGGAAAACTGGTTTCTGCCACTCAATATCCTTCCATTTATTTTTATTACCAGTCTTTGTTTTACCAACAATAGTTTTAAAAGTTGAAAAACCATTTTGATTTGTTTTTTGTAACATTGTCTCAGCTCTATTTACTTCATTTGCTCTAAATCCAATTCGCATTTCAACTGGCTCATTAAAATTTTTTTGCCACCATTCAAACATAGGTTTTAATTTCATTTCAGTTGTGCAAAATCTTTGTGTTAGATTAGGTAAATATTTTTTTCCGTTTCTATTTATAATTTCATCAAAAGTTTTTCCAGTCACCCAATTTATTTCTTTACCTATAATCTGTTCGAGGTCTAACATCGTGTAAATAATTATATCTTCTTCTAATGTACCAATAAACTCAACACCTAATTTATCAGATACAATCTGTCTAATTTTTGAATCTGGAAACAAACATTTTTTATCGTTTGTCCTTACAAGCGAAAAAAGATTATAATCAGCAGGGTAATTCACTGCAATATATGAAGATGTTTTACCACCACTTATACTATTTACTGTTTTCATTTTTTAACGTTTTAATTTTCTCTTTGTACGTTTCAATAATCTCTTTAACCTCAGGAATAGTAAACTTTCTAGTTTCATTTGCTATTAAAGATAGGTCGTTAAATTGATCTATTCCGATTTTCTTTATTAAGTTTTCTCTATAGTAAATTAAATTACCACTTAAAAAAGTATTGCAATGCTCACATTGTAGGTGTACGTTTCTTTCATCAAATCTAACTGACCAGTGATTATTAGCATTAAAAAAATGTCCTGCGTTTTCTTTTTTTGCTGGTTTTTCACAACTAATACAAACCTGTCCTTTATCTCTTAATCGTATGTAAGTATTAAAGTGTGTTTGTGCTATCTTAATCCAGTCCTGTAAACTCATTAATCCCTCTTTCAATTCCTTTTTTCTAACGTTCCACTCTTTTGCTTTCTTTTTTTCGCTTTTTTCTTTTGCTAGTAATTGAGCGCACTCCCATGTACATACTATTGCAGTTGTCTTTATTGGATAAAAAAGAGTTTCGCAGTATCTACACTTCTTTTGTTTTATGTTTCTGTTTGTATTCTTCATCTATATCTATTCCGTTAGCTAGTAAAATGTTATCCGTGTACCTTGCTAGGTTACTTAATTCCTCGTGATTTAAATCTTTAATACTTTTTATTTCTAAATTCTTTTTAATTGCATTCTTGCTAGTGTTTTTGGGTTGTCCGTAAAACTTATCTAACCTAGCGAACATAATATGTATTTTTTTAATCATAGTTTAGACAACCATTGTTTATATATTTGCTCTGCTATCTTACCAGTCATTAATGGTGGTACACTCATTCCAATAAGATATTTAGGTTTTAACTTTAAAAAATTGTAATCTAAAGGATATGATCCTGCCAACTTTAATTCTTCATCACTTAAGTAATACGGCTCTGAATAATGAAATGTACCACTATCTGTATTGGCTGTTATTGTTGGTAGGACTTGTTTTGGGTGTGCTTTATTGTAATTAAAATACGTTTCTTTTCCTATTGTTCTTCTAAAGAAATTACCACATTGTTCACCCGGATTTATTTCATAAAATACATCCTGTATCTTTTTTAAAATTAACTTACCTTTTTCTTTTGTTTCAATTTCAGAATATACTATTTCTTTCTCATTAAAATTTAATTCAATTTTTGGCAACTCTGTAAACATATCAACTTGTTCCATAAAAGGACCAGCTAAATCTTTTCTCATAGCAATAAAAAAAACTCTTTCTCTACGTTGTGGCACTCCCATTTTTGAAGCGTCTAATAAAAAGTGTTGACACGTATAACCAACCTCATCAAATGCCTTGTAAATCTTAATTACATATTCTTTTGCATTTCCTAATAATAAACCTTTTACATTTTCAGCAACTACAACTTTTGGTTTTAACTCTTTTGCTAAATCTATAAAGTCAAAAAATAAAGTATCTAAAACTTGTAACTCTTGACCTTCTCTAAATTTCTTTTCTTTTCCCCAGTCTTTTTCTCTATTACCAGCCATTGAAAAACTACTGCAAGGTGGCGAGCCATCTAATATATCTAATTCGTACAATTCTTTTGGTAAGTCTTTACGTTTAGCAAAAGTTGTGATTGACTCGTGAAAACTAAATTTAGGTTTATGGTTTTCTTTATACACCTCAATCATTTTAACATCTATATCGTTATGTCCTATAACATCAAACCCTGCTAATTTGTAACCCATAGTTGAGCCACCTCCACAAGCAAAACAACTAAATACTTTTCCTTTATCTTTTGTGAATGTAGTTTCACTTAATTTCCAATTATAATGCATCTTAATCATTTTTAATTGTTTCCCTTACTTCTTTTTCTAACTTTTGCTTTCTAGTCTTATATCTTACACCTCTTAAATCTTCATTTTGCTCTTGGATTTTTTGTCTCATCCGTCTTATGCTTTCGAAATGGGTTACATGACCATAATAAATATCTTCAAAATATATTGCAGTTGAAAACCCGTCAAATTTATCCCAGTACCTTGCAACTAGTCGGAGATCACAATCTCGAGTCTCAGGAAAGTTTCTAAGTAAATATATTACATTCTCTTTAATCTCTTTATTAATCATAACTTTTAGTTTTAAATTTCTACAAATATAACTTTTATTTTTAATATAAGTTACTTTTATAATTCTTTTATTAAAATATCTAATTTATTTTTTAATTCTCTATTCTCATTCTCTAAAGATAAGATATAACTTTCAGTATCGTTATTTGACGTTTTAATGGCTTCTAGTGAATTATATTCTCTTTTTAGTATATAATATCGTTCGTTAACTTTATCGTTCATCTGAGATACTGTTTTAAAGTTTTGCTCTAAATTTCTAAAATCTTTAAGAACCAGTGTTAGTTCTTCAATACTTTCATTCATTGAGTCAATTAAATCTTTACGGTCTTTATGTTTCAACTCTATATCTTGAACTGAGTTTTGAATTTTAATTATATTTTTCAATAGCCTTTGTTGGCTTAGTATTAAATTTAGTTCTTTCATTAGAATGGTAATTGATCGTCTGTTAATGGTTTAAATTCGTTTACTTCCCTACCTATACTCATTAGGTTTGCTGGTTTTATAGGTTCTTCCTTTGGTATAAAAGCATCTGTTTGGACTTCTTTTGGTCTTTTAATAACATCTTTACCACCACATTTAAAACCAAATCCATAGTTATAATCAAACATAATCGGCTGTTCATTTAAAGTTTGCCTTCCACCAGTATCAGTATCTTTAATCTTTTTTACTTCTACTAGTGTAGTAAATCTTAAATTTTCATGTCCATTGAAACGGTGAATAATTATAAAATCATCTGCTTTATTTGAGAATGGTTTACCACCTTCAATATCATCTTTAAACGGAAACATTATATGACCCTCCCAAGTATGACCTTTTGCGTATACAGCTTGTTTACGACCTGCTGCTGTTGAAGGGTGAGCATTTATATAAATTGTTTTTCCTGTCCTTTTACAAAACATTTTAAGTTCATTTAAAACATCGTAATTACCAGCATAAGTCATTGAAGATTTTAAAGCATTAAAAGGGTCAATTAAATAAACATCTGTATTTGTTTCATTAAATACATTTAAAAGTTCTTCCGGAGTGTATCTTTTGGTATTGTCTACAAACTTAAAATGATGTTCTAATTTAATTAAACCTTTTTTAATTTCAAGTTCACTCATTTCTTCTATTGGCTTTGCTAAATACATTTTTAACATATCTCTTAAAACTTTGTAAGGTGGGTTTTCATCCATAAACAAAGTAAAAGTTAAATTATGATTTGTCGCTAAAGCTAAAAAATACCATTCCATGAAATAAGTTTTACCTACGTTATCATGTCCAAGTGCAAAATTTAACTGTCCATGTTTATGAACAAAATGCTCATCAAAATAAATACCTAATTCAAGACCTTTAGGTATTAAACCATTTTTATAATCTAAAATAGTTTTTGTTGAATGTCCATCTTTAAGTATCATACTTTTCCTGTTTGTTGGTAAACATGTAATGCTAACTTATCAGTAACTTCTATTCCCTCTGGAGTTACAAATAAAACTTCTTTTTTAAATTCTTTTTGTTTAAAGCTTTCACTTCTTTTACTCCATGTGCTTAATCTTAATTTTATATCAAAAGATTTTTCTTTTTCAAATCTCATCTTTTTATCCTTTTCACCATGTTCAGTCCAATATAGATAAAAGTTGTTTAACATCTCTCTATTGTATAATTCTAAATAAGGTTCTAAAGAAATAGCAAAACTTGTTTTGCGGTCTTTAATATTATTCTTTTTCTCTTCTTTTTCTGTTCTCTTCTCTTCTGTATTACTTTCGTAATTCGATTGTAATACGTTCGTATCACTTTCGTAATTCGATTCTAATACAGTTGCATTACGTTTCAACCATCTTTTCTTAACAGATTCCCTTGCTTTTTCAGATTTATCTAGTACATTTTCAAATTGTTCATCTAGAAAGTATATTTTAACATAGCCATCCACTTCTTTGATAACTTTCTTTGATAATAGGTTTTGATAATTATCTTCATCGCACTCAATAATTGCATCTTCAATAGATAATTTTGTTTCATTAATCCAATATAAACAACACAACTCCATAAAGGCAGATTTTGCCTCTGGTTTACATCTTTGTATTTTTCCCATTTTCCATTCTGAAATTGAGAATTTAAACCATTGCATCTTTTCCATAACTAGTCTAATAAAGCGATTTGTTTTCTTAACTCACGACTTAATCTAATAGCTGTTTGCTTATCTAAACTAACTACTTGAATGTTGTAATCGTGATCTACCGATTCATCTTTTATTCTAACTGTTATTTCAAGTTGAGAATTTACAAAAACATCTAGAGAATGTTCATTTGTGTTTGTTACTTCTGTTCCGTAGAACTTTAATTGTACCGCCATAATTTGTGAATGTTTTAAAAAAACAAACAAAATTTAATAGAAAAAGCCAACTTCAAAAGGTGCGTAGGAATACCTTTTTTAGTCAGCTTTTCTGTTGTTTAATAAATGTTTTCGGAGTTTCCTACGCTTCGATAGTACAAATATAACCTTTTTATTTTAATAAACAATCAAATTGTCTATATGATTATTAAAAACATTTTTATCTTTTCTTACAACCTTTTTAAATTCAGGTGTAATAAACTTTCTAACAACCTCACTTGCCACATAAATCGTTTTATAGCGACTATTATTCTCTAACGTTAGTCTAACTCTAGCGGAGTGTTTTCCTTTCAAAAATGGCTTTAAAATAGTATTTCTTTCATCGTTACGTATTCGCCCAAAATTAGAGATTGAGTACTGCCCTTCTAAATGTTTCCAAGTTTCCATATTCTAATTATTTTCTAATAATTCATTAATGAACTCTCTAAGTTTTGTGTTGTCCTCCCTTAGTTCTTCTAGTAGATCAATGATTAATAAGCGGTCATAATTATTCATCTCTACGTTTTCAATCATTTCAATAGCCTGATTAATTGAGTCGCACGTGTAAGGTATTGGTGATCTATCTATTTTTTTCATTTCTTAAATTTTGCAAGTTTATCGTCAAAGAATAAAAGCATTTCTTCTTCAGTAGCTAAATTATGAACTTCGAATTTATTAATCTCAAAATTAAACCAAACCGTCCCTTTGTTTTTGCGTGTGTTATCTAATATACACTCATCACAACTAAGCATATGGTTAAGGTATTTTTTAACTTGATACTTTCGTTTACTAGGTGTGAAGTCAGATAGTGGTTTTTCAATCTGACAGGTGAAGCATTTACGACTTTCCATTTTTTTGACTTATTAATTTTTCAATATAAAGAGATGCATCCATTAACTCCTCTTGAAGGTGCAAAAGAAAGTCATCTGTGTTGTTTTCTTCAAGTGTTGTGCCATATTTATCAATCCCTACTTTTGAACGTCTTAAATACTTTGCCACTACGCTTTCAACAATAGCATCTTTTTTCTGCATTTCAAAATATTCGTTATTTTCATTAAACCAAAGTTTATTACCATATATATCTACGATTGCAAAAGTTGACATTGACCAGCTAACATCACATATTTTATAAATTGAACCAACTATTAAAGCATTACGTCCTCCATGTGGATGTCCAGCTCCGTAAACATATTGTTTAATAGCTTTTACTTCATCTCCGATTTTCATTACAATACTGATTTTATATTTATTTTTTCTACTAGTTTTCTCATCCTATCCGTGTTATATTGGAAGGATTGAATTTGTTTATCCGTCAATTTATCCGTGCTATTTTCTGCAAGGTCTGAAATAACATTGTAAAAGTTTTCAAATAGTTCCTTGTTATTCTTTTTGAATAGGTTATTATCGTCTAACTCTTCTAATTTTTCAAGTGTAACCTGTGATAATAAAATTATCTGGTACATAATACTAAGTTGATCTTTCATAATTTTTCTATTTCTTCTTTAACTTCTAATAAATACATTGTTTTATCAAATCTTTCACTTAAATCACCAGTAATAAATTCACGTGCAAATTCGATTGATATTAAAGCGCATTGTTTGGCTTTTGATTTGCTTTCTAAATAAGTTAATGTTTCATCATATTTTTCCACTAACTCTTTCGCTTTCTCTTTTGCTTCACTCATAGTTTATAAGTTTTAAAATAATCATTAAATGCTTGTGGTATATCTGATCTGTTAACGTGCTTGATGATCATTGTGACCTTGAAAATACGCTTGTTTCATTTGCTCTTCAAATAGTTCTTCTAGGTTTTTAAAATCGTTCTCAAAACGCTCTAAATCTTCTTTGTCAAAATAC
>OGWF01000050.1_pt1 | contig 18206 bp, 34 predicted proteins | sample 1575951 | NCBI WGS metagenome assembly OGWF01 (sample SAMN07581523, study PRJEB24739) | freshwater metagenome | place: Singapore | collected 2015-01
TTCAAGCAGAAGACGGCATACGAGATAGCTTCAGGTGACTGGAGTTCAGACGTGTGCTCTTCCGATCTGTTTCCCAGTCACGATAATTTAATAACATTGGTTTTTGGGGTGGGAAATTTTTGAAGGTGAAATATGCGATGCACGCAAAAGTTGCGTTGGGAAAATGGGTCGTGGTTTAAGAGCTACCCTACAAATGGACGGGGGCCTGCGCAAGCCAATCCATGTGCCCCCCGGTGGGGTGCCCCCACGCAGCGCAATCGCGTGCGCACTGGAACAAAAGGGGTACGGCAAAACCCTGCGGAATGGGGCCGTTTTGCGCATTTGGGACCACTATGCCATATTTGGGTTGTCGAAGCGGTGACGCCGAGACGGCCCCGAAAGGGACCGGGCCTGCAAAGGTCCCTGCTGATTGAAAGTGTAAGCAAATGACTGACAAGCTCTCTTGGCTCGAGATCTCCGTGGCTGATCTGACCTCGGACAACCAGAAGCTCTATGCCACCCTTAAGAAGGCACAAGAGCAGACGGCTAAGATCAGGGCGGACTTTGAGGCTGCCGTTCGGAAGCAAGCTGCTTCTATGGTGCCGGAAGGCAATGATCTCGCCTTCTCGTATCGGTTCGGTAAGATTTCCGTGGCACTCGTGCCACAGGAAAAGCCCAAGGCCTCGGCCAAGAACACCTTCAAGCTGGGCAAGTAACATCAACGGGTGGCGGGAATGGTCCCGCCACCTACCTCAACTGAAAGGGAACTACAATGATTGTCTCTTATTATGACACCCAGGACGGTTCTATTCGGAACAAAGCCTTTAACGGGTGGACGCAAGCTCTCACGTTTGCGTCACGCAAGGCGCTAGTTGCCAAAGCGTGCCCTGTGATTATCGTCTCCGACGAAGGTCACGTCCTCTACCAAGTCAACAAGTGAACCACCGGGGCGGCGAGAGCCGCCCCAACCATTCAGAAAGGTACTGCTATGACCCTCGCGTTCTATCTACTGTACATCGCAATCGGTTTGGTCATCGTTTACGGGTGGAGGGCGTGAGCCCCCACCTTTTTTGTTGTCTTTTACACTGTAAAGTTCGTTTGTTTTTTGCTCTCGCCGTTGGCTCGACCATACGTCGGGGGCCTATAGCTGCGCTGTGCGCAACATCTCGCGTATAATGGCCTATAGCTGCCTCAATCTGGCCGCAAACTGCGTAAAATATGGCGTTTATACAGTGTATAATCACAATTCTGCCATATTATACAGCAAAAAGGGGTCAATTGTGGCAACTATATGTCAAATATCAACTATCTACGCTGAATTATACATGGAAAAATTCCTAATGGCTTACACTTTGTACAGTGTAAACCACGTAAGTGCTTGAAATACCACGGGAGCTGCGCTTTATTATTATATTAGATATCTCTTCTATACAAACTATATACGGTTTTTAGGGTCTGCGGATATGTTTTTTAAGTCTGGAACAAATATAGAACACTATACATTATACGCTATACCCCCATATGTACACTTATACATGTATAACGTCACATACCCAATAAATTTTGGGGCCACATTATCTCAAAAATCGTAGATAGTTTGGATAGCACCGTCCAAGGCCTGATTTTATTGCGTTTTAGCTATCCATCCAACTATCTATGAGCCCATTTATACACAAACGTACATAGATAGTTGTGGCATTTCAATAACTTAGCATTTCCCACTCGCCAATTTCGCATTACACTTTGTACACTTTCCAGAATATATCCCCATCGCAGCAATTGCTGGCTACGTTTTGACGCGGCGGCTCGCCTCGTGGTACGCTGGAAGCCCGGCGAGGACCGGGCCAGAGGTGTATATGTCGCAATGTAAAGTCTGCAAGCTCCCAATACTGCCCCTCAAACGGGCGACAATAGCTGACACATGTATAACTTGTGGATCACGCGAAGCTGCCAGTGTAAAGTTTACAGTGGTCCCCATGCACAAGAGCAATTATACAGTGGTCTCCGACCACAGCCAACTGCGTCAACTTAACCCCAAGGTAGGAATGTAAAAATGGACAAGCCTGATCTCATCGCTCATATCCAGTACACCGATACATTTGGTGGAGAGCCCAACTACTGTTGGGTACGTAACGCTGAAGTACGTGTACAGTGGCCGTATAACAATCCAGTTGTCATCCGTAGGTGCAAGAAGGCCCTTGGGCTCAAGGCGCGGCACAAGCTGGTAGATGCTGGATGTGATCTAACTTTACGTTTCCCCGGCTCTAACACCATTGCATTCATCACGTTCAAGGAGGCCTGATATGGGTAAGATCAATGGCGTCATGGCGCATGAGACCACTGTCGGTGAGTGCCGCCAATACGTGGAACGTAGGGTTCCATTCCACACCACCAACAAGCAACTGTTCGGGTACTGGTGTGATAGCGGAGTTTACGCTGTGTTCAGCTATGGCCAGCACTGGCCGCTGTTCGTCTATGAGCCCAAGACCACAAGTTGGTTCGCCAATGAGGACAAGTACGGCACCACGACAAGCAAGCACTATGGCAAGGCACATCCCTTCAATACGCCAACACCTGTCAAACTGTCCTGCACTGCAATGAAACATCTTGTGGCAGGTGGGTACGAGCAACTCGCCAAGTGGCGGATCACAGATAACGACACGGAAATGGCCGGACTGAGAGGAGAAGCAGCATGATGGTTAAGACCACGAGAGCACAGCGTGTCGCATTGAAGCGTTTGTACGATAGGTGGGAGGTTCCACTGATGTCCTACAAGCGGTTCAGGCAAGGACTATCGCCCACATTTGGTTGTGATGGCGCAGTCGTTATCGATTGGTGCCACATGTGGATATGTATCGAGAAGGATGGATACTCACATAGCTAGGTCGAAACGGGGCATTAGCCCCGTCTGCTGGTATCGCCAGCACTGATGAGACCACAACAACCAACGCAAGGACATATCGCAATGCGACCCACACTGCTCAAGAACACCATCAAGGCACTGCATCCCAAGAAGCGCACCATTGCCGTGGAGGGTGCGCCCGGTGGCGGCAAGACCACCCTCATCCGCGAAGTGGCCAGTGAGCTGGCAGGCGGTGAGCGCACTGCGTTCAACGGCATCGTGGAGATATTCAACGATAAGTTTGGCTACGTGGAGAAGCATCTACCTACGATGCTGGTGGAGGATTTCGGCATTCCCGATCTCAGCACAGGTGGTGCCACGTTTGGTTACAAGGTGCCCGATTGGTTCCCTGCAGAGTATCGGGATGACATTCCCGAAAACGGTATCCTGTGCTTCGATGATCGCAACCAGTGTGGTGCCGATCTGCAGAAGGTACTGGCAAATATCTGTCAGGCAAGGAACCTCCATGGCGTCAGGATGAAGGATGGCTGGCAGGTTATCTCCACTGGCAACAGGCAGAAGGACCGTGCTGGTGCGAACAAGGTGCTCAGCCATCTCCGCAATCGTGAGACTGTTATCGAGTTCGAGACACACCTTGACGACTGGACCACATGGGCACTGGATCACGAGGTGAGGCCCGAGGTTATCTCGTTCATGCGGTTCAAGCCGGACATGTTGCATAATTTCGATGCCAATCGTGACGTTAACCCGTCACCCCGTGCATGGGTGGAGGGTGTGTCAGATATCATCGGACTGGTGCCCAGTGAGGCCGAATATGAGTGCTTCACAGGCAGTGTGGGTGAGGGCCCTGCTGCAGAGTTCACTGGATATCTGCGCATCTGGCGCAAACTGCCGAACCCTGACGCTATCCTGCTCAATCCGCTCACTGCGGAGGTACCCACCGAACCCGGTACACTGTACGCACTTGCTGGATCGCTGGCACATCGTGCCACTGACGCCAATTTTGAGCGTGTCTGTCAGTACGTGGAACGTATGCCGCCTGAGTTCAGTGTGCTGGCAGTGAGCATGGCAGCACGGCGTGATAGCACACTGGCGAACACGGCAGCATTTGCGAAGTGGGCTGTGGCTCATCAGGATGTGCTGTTCTGATGGATAAGTATTTGTTTTATATCGTGATCGGCGTGACGCTGTTGGCCCTTCTGCACTAGACCGAAACGGGGGAGCAATCCCCCGTCTGCCAGTGATGCTGGCACTGATGAGGTCACATGAGCCCGTTTTGGAACATACACAAGGCGATACGCGCAACTGAGGGCGATGCTCTGCAGATGCTGCTCCATGACGAGTGGATGAAGGAGGTGGATGCTACAGACGACGAAGGCTTCTACGCATTCCAGCACTGGGTGCAGAGAAGATATCCAGCCGTTTACAAGAAAGCACTGGCATATGCCCGTGTGGTGGGCTGGGTATGAGCGATTTCGGCTTGGTTATGCTGTTTAGGAAGTACCTGATATCTCAGGGCTATCCTAGGCAATACGTCAAGGCAGAGAAAGCTATGCGGCATGTGGAGAAGCATGAGCCCGGAGAATGGTTCAAGTTCCTTGCATGGGCTGCATTACAGAAAACAAATAGACAACAGGAGAAGTGAGATGAACCTCAATGACCGTGCGCTGCTGGTGCAGCTCAACATATCGCAGTGGACTGCACGCAAGTATGACAAGCGTGCCACCAAGGAGGTGGCTGATACCCATAACGTCAATGCCGTGGTGGGACGCTACAACAAGTCACTGCTGCCCATGAACGACCAGCTCGATCTTGTACACAGGAAGGCAAATAGCATCCGCTCTGAGTTCTATGAGAACACTCTCCCGTGGGGTATCGAGGGTACGCAACTGCTGCCCACTGCCAACTACTTGGAATTCATGACGAATTTCCGCAAGAAGAAGGGCGAGTGGCAGTGGCTGGTCAATGTGTTCACGATGAACTATGCCGATTACATTGACGATGCCAAGCGTGCATTGGGTTCCCTGTTCGATGCTGGTGATTACCCGCATCCCGATAACATCTCGACCAAGTTCAAGATGGACCTCGCTGTGTTTCCAGTGCCGAACAATGACTTCCGTGTGAGCATTGCCAGTGATGAGCTGAGCCGCATCCAGCAGGATGTGGAGCGTAGGGTGCAGGAAGCAAGTGCTTCCGCAATGAAGGACGTTTGGCAGCGTCTCTTCGACAAGGTGAAACATATTGAGGAGCGTCTGGCCAATCCCAGTGCTGTGTTCCGTGACACAATGCTGGAAAATGCACGTGAGTTGTGTGCGTTACTTCCCCGGCTTAACTTCGCTGATGATCCGCAGCTCGAACAGATGCGGCAGGAAGTGGAGCAGAAGCTGGTGGCATATCACCCCGATGCGCTGCGTAATGACCCCGATCTGCGCCGCGATACTGCATCCAAAGCGAAAGAGATCATGGACCGTATGGCCGTGTTCATGGGGCAGTGATGAAATACAGCAGGGAAAACATGCTGGCATTAGTAGCCAAACTACGGGTACTTGGCGTACCTGAGCCACGCCTATGGGTAAGCAAGAAGCATCCCGATTGTGTTGTCAATGCTTACATGGCCAGTATCGCCATAACGGAACTGACAGAGGACGAAGCCAGACGTAACTGGCTTGTTATACAACACGAAATTACCGCAGCACTTAAGCGACATAAGGGAGTTTGGAAATGAAGCACAACACATTACCGCTCGACAAGCGTCTGGCAAAGGCACGGACTGCACTCGTGCTCGAACAGCCATTCATCGGCACACTTGCGCTCAACATGGAGATCAAAGTCTCCGAGCGTTTTCCCACTGCTGCGACCAACGGCAAGTGGATCGAGTTCAACCCCAAGTTCTGCGAGGAGCTGGATGACGAGCAGCTCAAGTTCCTCATGGCGCATGAGGTGTTCCATCCCATGTTCGAGCACAACTACCGCATCAAGGGGCGGAACCACAAGAAGTGGAACATGGCGGGCGATTACGTCATCAACCAGCTCCTGACTGACGAGCGCATCGGTAAATTTATCCCCGGTGGTCTGCTCAACAAGGCGACATACGACGCTGGCAAGGGCACAACTGACGGCATCTACGATATCCTGCCAGATGAACCCGGTAACAATTCCGGTGGCGGCAATGGTGGTGCAGGTGGTGACGGTATCCCCGGCACTGGCGATGACGTGGTGGAAGCGGAAGGATCACCTGCCGAGGTGGCACAAGAGCAGGCAGAGATGCGGGTCAAGGTAGCCCAAGCAGCGCAAGCTGCCAAGATGATGGGCAAGCTCAGCGCCAACATGGAACGTCTCGTCACGCAAGTGCTTCAGCCCAAGGTGGATTGGCGCGATGTGCTCCGCCGCTTCGTGCAAAAGCAGCGCAATGAAACACGTTCGTGGTCACGTCCTAATCGCCGCATGGCGGCTCAGGGTATCATCATGCCATCCATCAGTGGTGAAGCACTGGGTGAGATCACCTTCGCAATCGACTGCTCCGGTTCCATTGGCGACATCGAGCTGGCTGAGTTTGCTGCCGAGGTGCGCTGCGTATGGGAGGACATGCTGCCAGCCAAGCTGCACGTGATCTACTTCGATCACAGTGTGTGCCACTACGATAAGTTCGAGCGTGGTGATGATCTTGCCATCACTGCACGTGGTGGTGGCGGCACTGCGTTCAGCCCAGTGTTCCGCTACATGGCTGAGAAGGATATCAACCCCGTGGCCACGATCTTCCTCACCGATCTGTATTGCAGCGACTTTGGCGATGCGCCCGATCACTCCGTGCTTTGGGTGACGAATGGTACGGACAAGGCACCATGGGGCGAAGTGGTCAAGATGTAATAAAAACGGGCGGGGTGGTCAGACCCCGCCCATTACCAACAGGAGGCACGGATAATGCTCCATATGGAGATGGCTACCATAGGTGTGTGCCTATGGTCAATATACCTGCACCAGTCCTTGCGTAGACGTGACAAGGATATAGCTGCGCTCATGGATGCTATCGGCAGCATTGCCGATGGACGTGCAGTGCTTACCCGCAACAACGGTAAACTTATTATCAAAGGAGTGAAGTGATGGCTACCGTACGTTTTTCTCAGGAACTCAAGGACGATATCGTCAACAATGCCAAGGTGCTGTTTAGCAAGAGGCTGCAGACACTGAGCGAGAACCCGCCCGCCATTGGCGATGAGGTAGCAGACCGCGTATTCAAGGACTTCATGCCCATCGTGCTGCAACTGCCCAAGCAGTTCTTCACTTGGACTGAGGAGATTGGTGTCGATAGCATCAATGGCAGGACATACGGCAAGAAGTTTAAACTCAGCAAGGCAGTGCCTACCCCTCGCAGTGATATCGCGCTGCCCAATGTCAGGATGACGAGCTTCTATTCGCTCAACGTAAAACTTATTGGTGACGAGTGGAACGACATCCAGACACAGATCGACGCATGGATACAGAACATCGCCACTGTCGAACAGGAGTGTAACAAGTTCGTGGATGGTGTGAAGACTGTTATCAACACGTATTCAACACTTGCTCCTGCGCTCAAGGCATGGCCTCCGCTCTGGGACTTGGTACCCGATGGTGCCAAGGAACGTCATCGCAAGGTGGTGGCACGTGCCAAGCCGGAGGTGGCCGAGGTGGAAGTTGACCTGACTGCCCTGACGGGCATCGTGACTGCAGCCAAGTTTGCAAAGTGAGGTGAGAGATGAGCCATTATTACACATATGCAGAACTGCATGACTACGTGCGCCGTGCTCGTGATCCAGTTGGCAAGGGGCGCAAGCTCACGGCTGCGTTCAGGTTGTTCGACCGCGCCGGAGCTATCGAGATATGCAATGGGGCACGTGCAATTGCACGTGTCTACCCCGACGACATCGTAGAGTTTATTGCTACGTCTCGCTCTGTCGCTTGCAATGGTCAGTCACTGTCGCAGAACTTCTGGAAAGTCATACCGCTCGACTTCATCCGCATCGCTACCAATCGCTACAGGGTGAAGGCACGTGGTCCTGCCATCGGGCATGAGTACTTCCAGTACATGCGGGTTAATCTCAAGACGGGTGAGGTTATCAACCCCAAGAACATGGAGCCAGTGGTAGATACCGAGAAACGCAGGCAATGGCTGCGTGGATTGAAAGCGTTCAGATTGCAGTTGCGTGCCATGGCACGTGTCGGTGCACTTGAGGGTAAGCATGATCGCTATCAGTACATGAGCATTGACCGTCTGAAACATATCTCTGACTGCATCATGGACGGCGCTGTGACACCACAAGCTGTTGATATACTTGTGTCTGCGACCAGCCCGTGGCGTGCCAATGGTGACAGCTCCTACGGTGAAGCCGTGATCCGCATGTTCGAGAGTGTTGTCAAATCAAATAGTCGTGAACTGCGAAACATGGCTGGGGTTATTGACATCCCCGAATAACGGGTGGTACTTTTGTCCCGCCATGCGTATTTATCAAAAACAGAAGGTTCCCAAATCGGGAACTCATCCACTGGTGCGCTGGATGTGGCGGGAGATCAACAGACAACACGCTTCTCAGGAAGATGTTGCCAAGAGATCAGGTGTTTCATCCAGTGCCATGCGAAAATGGCGTGCGGGGGATCGATCCCCCCGCATGTTTGACTTCGACGCAATCGCCCAGACACTTGGGTACAAGCTAACAGTGAGGAAAATAAAAGATGACTAGCCTTATTACGATGCAGCGTAACATCGAGAACGAAATCCAGATGGGCGAGCAGTGTCTCGTAAACATACTGGAGCGCCTTGATGAGGACATCGCTCGCATCAACGAGCGTAAGCTCCAGCTTATGGACGAGTTCGCTGCTCGTCGCCGCAATCTCGAACAGCTTATCGGTATCGAAACGCAAGCGGCTGCGACCAGCAATGTTGTCATTGACCCCGTTGGTGAAGAGGAGATCGACTACAATGCCCGATAACCTGTTCGACTGGCTTATGATCAGCTACCTGTCAGCCGGTGCCCTTGGTGGTGTACTGTATCTGGCAGATCGTATCGTTAACATGATCACTCCCAAGCCGGAGCCCAAGTACAATCCATGGGAGGAGATGACACGGGCATCCGTACCTGCCCGCATTGAACCGCCTATCTCAGCGAGGCGCAAATGAAACGCACGACGGTATGGGAGAAGGATTATAACGTCGAGCGGGCTATCGACCTTGCCGAGCGTTATCTCGATCATGATCCCAGCGCGTCACCCTACAAGGTGGCGCGTCTCTCCGGCCTGACCCAGTACATGGCACGTAAACTTATCGGCAAGCGAAACAAATCATCGCTGCTATTCCCTCCAGAGGTGGAAGAAATGAAACGCAAGAGCATCCGCAAAGGCAACTACCAAGATGCCGTGAACTATCTCATTCACTATCCCAACGCCACCGTGCGGGAGGTGATGGCTCACTCTGGCTTGACGTTCTATCGCTCACGGAAACTTATTGAGAGCCGTCAGACCCCGGTGGAGACACTGATGTCTCCCCCTACGGAGGGGCGCAAGGACGATCACGACAAGCTACCGTGGCATCTCCTGCCACCCGATGCGTTGAACGAGATCGTTAACGTGCTGGCATTCGGTGCCAGCAAATATGGCGACCGTAACTGGGAGCGCGGCATGAACTGGTCGCGGCCATTCGCTGCACTGATGCGCCATATGTGGGCGTGGTGGCGTGGTGAGGACCGTGATCCTGAGACTGGCCTGTCGCATCTGGCCCATGCCGGGTGCTGCATTCTGTTCCTGCTGACCTATCAGGGCCATGCCACTGGCAAGGATGATAGACCCTATGGGCGTGAGTAAACGCGCGGTTCGTAAGGTCTGTGAGAAAGCTGGCTATGAGGTGCTGGCTATTGAGCAGGCAGGGCACATCCACCTGACGGTGGGACGCGATAACAAGGTAGCGAGAGTAACCCTCTCGCTATCTCCCCGCAGCAGCTTCTGGCCAACGTGGTTGTTGGCAGACATCAGACGAGCAATGAGGGTAGGTGAGCAATGACTGGATGGTGGATCGCCTTAGCGGCGTGGATACTTATTATCGTGGGATGTTATGGCGCGTTCTGGGTCGGTAAAAATTTGGATGAGGATACGTAATGGATATCGTAACGGTCGATGTGGAGACGTTTTATGACAAGGACTACAGCCTATCCAAGATAACAACTGAAGCTTATGTTCGTGACCCTCGCTTTGAGGTGATCGGTGTAGGCGTCAAGGTCAACGACCATCCTGCCGACTGGTACACAGGCGAGAACCCCGGCAAGTTTCTCAGGTCACTGGACTACAGCAAGCGGGCTATCCTCTGCCACAACACCGTGTTCGATGGTGCTATCCTGTCGTGGAAGTTCGGCATCAAGCCGAGACTATGGCTGGATACGCTGTCGATGGCACGGCCATGGCATGGTCTGACCGTAGGCGGATCGCTCAAGAAACTCGCTGCCCACTATAGGCTGGGCGAGAAGGGTGACGAAGTGATCCGCACCATGGGCAAGCGGCGCTCTGACTTCACGCCAGATGAACTGGATGCGTTCGGTCGCTACTGCGTCAACGACATCGAGCTTACGTGGAAGCTCTTTGAAAAGCTCAAGGGCAGGTTCAACTCCACAGAACTTATGCTCATAGACCAGACGATCCGCATGTACACTGAGCCGTGCATCGTGCTGGATAAGCCCCTATTGGAGAAGCATCTGCATGATGTGCAGACACGCAAGTCCGACCTGATGGACGAGCTGTCATGGGTGGGCGACACCGAAGAGAAGATCAAGATGTACCTGATGAGCAACGGCATGTTTGCCGAGTTGCTCCGCAATCTTGGTGTCGAGCCGCCGATGAAGGTTAGCAAGACCACAGGCAAAGATACTTATGCGTTCAGCAAGACTGACCGAGAATTCACTGACTTACTGGAACACCCGTCCGATGACGTGAGAGCGATAGTCGCGGCCCGCCTTGGCGTGAAGTCCACACTGGAGGAAACGCGAACGACTTCGCTTATTGGGGTGGCAGAGCGCGGGCCTCTGCCAATTATGCTGAACTACTACGGTGCCCACACTGGGCGCTTCAGTGGTGGTGACAGAATGAACCTGCAGAACCTGCCGCGAGGTGGCACACTACGCAAGGCGCTCTGCGCTCCCGCAGGGAAAGTTCTTGTGGCGAGTGACAGTTCGCAGATCGAAGCCCGCATCGTGGCGTGGGTGGCTGGACAGGAGAGCCTGCTCCATGCGTTCCGTGAGGGGCGCGATGTGTACTCCGAGTTCGCCACTGAGGTCTATGGTCGCAAGATCACCAAGGCTGACAAGCTGGAACGGCATGTCGGCAAGACCGCTGTGCTTGGACTGGGTTACGGTATGGGGTTCACCAAGTTCAAGATGACGCTGGCTCTTGGCGCTGGTGGCATCAAGGTCGAGATGGACGAGAGCGAAGCCAAGCGCATCGTGCAAACATATCGTCAGAAGTATCCGCGCATACCCACGTTCTGGGATCGTTGCGGCTGGGCACTGAACCAGATGGCGCAAGGCAATGACGGTGAGATCAGACCGTATCTTCCGTTCGGACCTGAGTGGATCGGACTGCCCAACGGTATGCGTCTTAACTATCCTATGCTGCAGGTGGAGAGTGGTGGCTTCAAGTTCATCGCTGACCCACGTGCATACATCCAAGCAGTGAAGGCCAAGATCGTCGGCAGTGATGTGCCAGTCAAGTGGACATATGTTTACGGTGGAAAGATTACGGAGAACATTGTCCAAGCCCTAGCCCGCATTGTCGTGGCCGAGCAGATGGTCAAGATCGGACAACGCTACAAGACTGTACTCCAAGTGCACGACGAGATCGTCTGCATGGTGGATGAGGAGGAGGCTGACGAGGCGCTGGCATATGTCGAGCAGGTGATGAAGACCCCACCAGTATGGGCACCAGACCTGCCTGTCAGTTGCGAAGCACACAAGGGTAAGAACTACGGAGAGGTGAAATGACATGGGCTGAGTTGAAGGAACGTATTTGCAACTTGTTGCGAGTGTTAGGAGGAAAGAATGGTCACTGACCGCGTAGGGCCTACGATCACGACACTGAAGGCTGAGGTGGATTATCTTGGCTCTGAAGTTAACAAGCTGCTGAACCTGCTGGCCGACGCGCGCACAGAGAACATGAAGCTGCGGGCGGCGTTGGAGTTGTACCGTGATGCAGTGCGTATAGATGCGACAATGGAAGGCCCAAAGTTTATGGGGGCAAATAGTTCAGCATTAAAGCGTGCGTGGGATGCTGACCTCGCCGCGCTGGAGGGAAAGTGATGACTGATATTGTGGAACGGCTACGTGTACGCCGCTACAGCCGCTCAGGTGAAACAGAAATGATCACGCTTGAGGCTGCCGCCGAGATCGAGAGGCTGCGGGCGGCGCTTGACAGCACAGACGCAGCTAAAACGCTGTGGAAGAACAAGGCAAAGCAGCACCTTTCTCACATCGAACATCTTGAAGCGGCGCTGAGGTTGTTTGCCTGCGACTGCATAGAGAGCAGCAACCTGTGCCCCTCACCGCAAAACTGCCGGAACTATATCGCCCGCGCCGCGCTGGAGGAGGGCCGCACATGATCGACAAGTCCAAGACCTACCGCACGCGCGATGGCCGTGAGGTCCGCATCTATGCGACGGATGGGGGCGGCATCTACCCCATACATGGTGCCGTGCGGTGTGATGATGAGTGGACCACTGAAAGCTGGGCTGTGGATGGCAAATGGGATCGCCTCAATCGCAGCGCTGGAGACAACAACGACCTCATCGAAGTGAAGCCCCGCATCAAGCGCGAGGTGTGGGTGAACGTGTATCGCAATGGCGTTGAGGCTTATTCCACAAGGCATTCAGCAGACTACAACACAGAGCCATCTCGCATCGCCTGTGTGAAGCTCACGATTGATGTCGAGGAAGGGGAGGGCCTGTGATGATTGTCAAAGATGCTGAAGCGCCTGAGTATGAATGCCCGCAGGCGATAATATCAGACAGCTACGTTTACTGTCGCGGCTCCCGCTGCATGGCGTGGCGGTGGGCAGTACAGAAGAGGCTGGTCGTTGATCCCGCTGACGATGCGCTTGCAAACGAATACTACGTCAGCGAACCGTCCACCACTCACGGCTACTGCGGGCTTGGAGGAAGGCCGTGATGATCCCCCGTTACTACCTTTTGCTTGTAGCCTTCTTTGTAATTATCGCAACCATTTGGGCTAATCACCAATGAGCCGCTCTGACCAGATACCGGATAAAGTGTGGCGCAAAGCCATGTATGAATACCACAAGATAATCAGAATACGCCCCGCCTCCGCATGGCAGGAAGCCATCGCCGCTGGGCTGAACGCGTGGCCGAATGTTACGACAACCAGTTGGTTTGAAAACGGTGTGCGTAAAGCGGCCATCAACCTCCCCCTGCCGCTGGAGGCCAGCGATGAGTGACAACATCGTCCCATTGGCGAAGAGACAAAAGCCGGTATCCTATACCATAGACGTGACGCATCACTTTGATGGCAACGTTGAGGTGTTCGTGCGGGATGTATCGGATGACCCGCGTTCGCGTGATGCGGTGATGCAGACGATCATTTCGTGGGCCACAAAGCACATGAAGGCGGAGCATATTCACCGGGCAATGCTGGATCGCATTGATGTGCTGATGGACGCTAAGGCTGGAACACCGGAAGCTGCTGAACTCTCTGATCTTGCTGCCGCGTGTAAAGCCTATGAGACAAAATATTTCAAATGACTACTGACGATCTGGTGGAGCGCGTGGCGGATAGCCATCATATCAAGCGTGATCCCGTCACGGATGAAATCTCGTGGCCCCCGTCACGGATGCTGGAGATACTGCGCGAACTCAAACTTATGGACGAGAAGGATCACGACACATGAAGTCTTCATGGCAGAAGTATTTTCTGGAGATGGCAGAGCAGGTGGCATCCCGCTCGAAAGACCCCAGCACCAAGGTCGGCTGCGTCATCGCCACCGAGGACAAGGTGGTGGTCGCCACTGGCTACAACGGTATCCCCCGTGATGTGCTCGACAAGCCCGAGCGTATGGAGCGCCCAGCCAAATATCTTTGGACGAGCCATGCCGAGGAGAACGCGGTTGCAATGGCAGCACGTGTCGGGTCGAGGCTCAGGGGTGGCCATGCTTTCGTGACCCACATGCCGTGCTGCCGCTGTGCGCGGATGCTGATCCAAGCTGGGATATCCACGGTGTACTGCGGTGATGGCACTACGTCCATGCCCGAGGAGGAGTTCGAGGTAGCCCGCCAGATGTTCTGGGAAGCCGGGGTGCTGGTCGTTTTGACGAAGCAAAAGGAGGAAGTGTAATGTTTGCATTGCTGTCGGCTGGTTACATGCTGGGCCTATTGGTTGCCAACCCCTGTGTCAGCGAGAAGGAGGACGTGCCGGGCAAGAACGAGACCATTGTCTATAAATGTTTCCCGCCTGAGCATAAGTTACCGAAAGACGAAACGCGAGTGGCTCCGACTGCGCTGCCCGCACCCGTGGAGAAGAAGGTCGAGAAGACTAAAACGAAAAAGATAGCGCACCGCTGCGGGTCCAAGACCCCCGTCTGGTACACCAAGGATGGCAACAGGAGGTATCGTTGCAAGTAACTCAGCCCACACTCACCCACTCGTACTCGTCCATCAAGATGTACGACAACTGCCCGAAGCGATACTACCACCAACGTATTGCCAAGCAGGTGACAGACCCCGGTGGAGAAGCGACCCTCTATGGTGAACGCCTCCACAAGATGATCGAAGAGCGGCTGCGCGACGACACGGACCTGCCTGCAGAGGCAGCAATCTATGCGCCTATGGTCGAGGCTGTGCTGCGTGGGCTGGGTGGCGGCACCCTCATGGTCGAGCAGGAGATGACGCTGAACCGTGACCTGAAGCCCACTGGCTGGTGGGCGGATGACGCATGGATGCGCTCGAAACTTGACGTGCTTGTATTGCGTGGGAACAAAGCCATCGTCATGGACTGGAAGACAGGCAAGCGCCGCCCCGACTTCGCCCAGTTGGAACTATTCGCACTACAGGTGTTTGCCCACCATAAAGATATTGTGGAAGTGTCGAGCTGCTTCGTCTGGCTGAAAGACAAGGCCATGGATAGGGAGATATACAACCGGGATAACATCGGTGAGATGTGGTCCACCCTGTTGAACAAGGTATCGCGCATCGAGCGCAGCCTTGCCAGTGAGGACTGGCCCGCCAAGCCTAGCGGGCTGTGTAAATTCTGCCCGACAAAACATCTCTGCGACTTCGCACAATAGTTGACATCAATGTAAAGGTATGCTATGGCAGATACCCCCGAAGCAAAGATGAAGAAGAAGGTGGACAAGGTGCTGAAGGAAGCTGGCGTGTGGTTCTTCGCCCCGCAATCAGGCATCTATGGTCGCTCCGGTATCCCTGACCGGATCGCCTGTGTGAACGGGCACATGGTCGGCATCGAAGTCAAGGCCAGCCCGAAGCACAAGCCCACTGCCCTGCAGGTAAAAGCCATGGCAGACATGACCAAGGCGGGAGCCCACTGCATTCTGGTGGACAGCGACGAAGGCGTGGCGAGTTTCCGGACGTGGCTCACGTGGAAGCTGGAACAATGCTAGTCATCCCGAAAGCCAAGGCGCTGGCGCTCAAGCTTAACCATCCTGAGCGTGTACTCGCCTCAATCAACACAGCACAACGTATCTCTGTGCGTGGGCAGGAAGTAGTTGTTACCCCGCATGGCGTAAGCGAAGTGAGCCAGCTTAACCAGCTTGGCATCGAAGCGCCATCGCCTATCCTCTACCACTACAACTGGCCGGGACGGTTCAAGCCGTACCAGCACCAGAAGGACACGGCTGCCTTCCTGACCATCAACGAGAAGGGGCTTGTGCTTAACGAAATCGGTACTGGTAAAACACAAAGTGCTTTGTGGGCAGCAGATTACTTGATGGAAGTGGGCGCAGTCGGCAAGGTTCTGATCATGTCCCCGCTGTCTACGCTTGAGCGGGTATGGGGTGATGCCGTCTACATGAACTTCACTAGCCGCAGGGCGACCGTGCTGCATGGCACAGCAGAGCGCAGAAAGAAACTGCTGCGCCAGAACGCTGACTTCTACATCATCAACCATGACGGGTTCCCGATCATCGCCCAAGAAGCCAAGGGCATGTTCGATCTGGTCATCGTGGACGAGGCAGCAGTGCTGCGTAATCCCACGACCAAGAGGTTTAAGACCTTCCGCCGCTGGCTGGAGAACGAGAAAGGCATCCGCCTGTGGCTGATGACTGGCACACCGACACCCAACGAGCCAACAGATGCGTGGGCACTGGCAAAGCTGATCGACAGTCCGTACTGCACCAAGACCTACACGGCGTTCAAGGATCAGGTGATGATGAAGATGGGGCCGTACCGCTACATCGCACGGCCTGACAGTCCTGAGACAGTCAAACATATTCTACAGCCAGCGGTGCGCTTTACCCGTGACGAGTGCTTCGACCTGCCCGATACCGTGCTGCAGACCAGAGAGGTGGAGCTTACGGCTGAGCAGGCGCAACACTACAAGCAGATGATGAAGCACCTCATTACTGAGACTGGCGGCGCTGACGGTACGATCACTGCTGTGAACGAAGCGGTGAAGGCGATGAAGCTGATCCAGATCGCATGTGGAGTGGCTTATGGTGAAGACGGTAACTACATCGAACTCGACTGTGGACCACGAGTTGCGGCGGTTAAGGAGGTTATTGAAGAGGCTGGCGGAAAAGTCATCGTGTTCGTGCCGCTCACAGGTACGCTTAAAATGCTTGAGCGAGAGTTGTCGAAACAATGGACAGTGGCTACGGTCAACGGAGCAGTATCGTCTACCCAGCGCGACCAGATATTCTATAACTTCCAGAATGCCAGTGACCCTCGTGTACTCATTGCACACCCTGCAACTATGGCGCACGGCCTTACTCTTACGGCTGCTTCTACCGTCATATGGTATGGTCCTATCGCCAGCAATGAACAGTATACACAAGCAAACGGACGTGTGGAGCGTATCGGCAAGCGTCACGTATCGAATGTAGTGCACATCCAGAGCACCGCATTGGAGCAGAAGATATTCCAGCGTCTTGCTGCGAAGCAGAAACTGCAAGGCGTACTACTCGATCTCATTCAACAGGAGATGCAGAAATGACCCTGCTGCTGGGGCCGCTTCGGCGGTAGGAGCAGACGTGGATCAGACGGTGAGTACCACGCATTGAGAATAACCCCGTCAGCCAGTGGGGCAGTTTACCACCTTCCTGCCCGCGACTGGCAACCAACAGGAGAGAGAAATGATAACAGTAGATGACGTAGTTGCAGCCTACATAAAGCTGCGTGAGAAGAAGGCCCAGATCAAAGCCGAAGCTGAACAGAAAGCTGGTGAGATCACGGCCAAGATGGATAAGCTGGAAAAATGGGTGAAGGAACAGGCTGACGCACAAGGCGTCACCTCGTTCAAGACCAAGCACGGCACGGCGTTCCTAACCACGACAGACTATGCCAACGTGGCAGATTGGGATGCCATCCTCGCATTCGTTCGTGAGAACGAAGCTTTCGATATGTTCGAGAAGCGCATCAGCAAGACAGCAGTGCGCGGCTACATCGAACAGACCAAGGCAGTGCCGCCCGGTGTCAACTACGGCACACGCATAGAAGTAAACGTACGCAAGCCGACCAACAAGGAGGACTAGATGAAACGTATGATACGCAAGTGGTTGGGTATTGACTTAGACCCTACGCCACAGATCGTTGAGACACGGGATGTTCTGTCCGGTGCAGAGTTGGCAGTGGTCGCCTACCGCATCGACAACGGCTATCTGCTGCGCATTGGCAGTGGCCTTACCTTACAGAACACCATCGTGTACTGCGCCGACGAAAAGGACATGGTTGAGAAGCTTATCGCTCACCGTACCAAGATGAAGATCACTGGTTCGCCTAGCATCATCGGTGCCAAGGCTGGCTATCAGGCTAACAACCTCACTACCAAATACTAACGCTCATTACAGGAGAACAACATGAGCAATATCGTCCCGACCAACATCAAGGTTCCGGCTCACCTCGCTGGCCGTATCGGTCAGCCCTCTGCTCTGGCACAGGCGCTGGGTGGCGGCATCGGTTCTGGTGAGAGCATCCCCCGCATCTCACTGAAGGGTGCCCGCTTCCGCATCAAGGAAGGCGAGAACGAGACGGTGCTCGACAGCACCACCCTCGACATCGTGATCGTCGGCGCTAACCCGCGCCTGTCCAAGACGTGGTATGCCAAGGCATGGACCCCGGACGCTGAGCCGTCTGCGCCCGACTGCTTCTCGCTTGACGGTATCGTGACTGGGAAAC
>OGWF01000051.1_pt1 | contig 18195 bp, 27 predicted proteins | sample 1575951 | NCBI WGS metagenome assembly OGWF01 (sample SAMN07581523, study PRJEB24739) | freshwater metagenome | place: Singapore | collected 2015-01
ATCTTTACGTTCATTGAAATCAATATGGAAACGTAATACGTCCCATACTTCTGCAACTAAATCTAAACTCATTCTGTAACTTCTCCTTCTGGTTCAGTTACATTACTTATCTTAGATTTTTGTTTTCCTTCAAACTCTTTCATGACCTTGTCAAGGCAACCATCTTCGTTGCCTTCCCAACCCTTGCGGAAGAATTTCAGAATCTCACCGTCTTCGGTTGTATATGACAAACGATTACCTTCTTTGGTCAACATGCTTTGACCTTCGAACAAGTCGAGAAGACCAGAGTAGGGATTCATGCCTGTCTCGTAAGGAATCTTAACTTGAACACTTTCAAAAGGTTTAGCATAACGAGTTTTCATGACCTTACATGCTGAACGAATACCACGAACTTCGCTTACCTTGTTGCCGTCTTCGTCTTCCTTCAACTTCAACTTACGCATAGCAACAACGATTGAACTTGCGTAAATAAAGCCTTGACCACCTGAAATCTTGTCATCAGGGTCAAACATATCTTGGCTTGCGTATGTGTGATTAGTTGCGACTAATCCAACATTGTGACTACCGAACATGTTAACACAGTTACGAACAAGTGCTGTCAGTGCTTTAGGCTTACGACCCATGTCACCTTTCATATCACCTGCTTCAAACTGATTCACATCAGTCGGTGTTAGTAACATACCAAGTGAGTCAATAATGAATAGAACTTTAGGCTTGTCCTCTTGTGACATAGCCTTATAGCCTTTCATAAACTCGCTGATAGTCTTGGCTACGTCATCAATCATAGCCATGTTAAGTTTCAGAAGTTTTTCTTCCGATGTGTCAACACCGAGGTTATGCAACCACTCTTCGTCCAGTGCGTTTTCACTGTCAATGAGTACCACAAAAATACCTTGCTCTTGTGCATGACGTACCAAGTTTCCAGAGCAGATATAACTTTTACCGGATCCACTTTCGCCAGCGAATACAGTAACTTTGCCCAGAGGAACACCTTTATTAAAGTCACCGCTAATAAGATAATTAAGTGCGTAATTTCCTGTGCTGACCCAATCTGTAGGGTCATTAAATCCAATGCTCAATCCTTCAATACTTTTTGTAATTTCTTTGCGAAATTTACTTACATCAAATGGTTTAACCAATTTTATCTCCAATATGTCGTGCTAACATTTTATCACTAAATGATACTTTATCAAGATAATCGGGACATTGATCCGCAATTTTCTCTAACTCATAATCATTAGGATAGTGACGTAGAACACCTCGTGCCCGTTCTCTAACAATGCTAGGAACTCTAGGGGTCTTACCCGGGTCACACAGTTCTTCCAATAGTTTCTTTCCGAGCTTCATAGCACGGAATCTCTCATCCGGTAGTGTCATAATATTCTCCTAATGTAGAAAGGGGAACTAGTCCCCTTTCTATCAAGATGTTTTTCTAGCACGAATCATTGCTAGAATATCTTGTGCCTTGTCGCTTGAAGGAGCTGTTTTAGGAACAACTACAGGTGATGCAGATGTTTCGGCCTCATCTACGTCAAACGGTGGTTCAGACTCTGCTACGGGTGCTGTTGCGGATGCAGCCACGGTCGGTGCTGCTGATGTTGTAGCCGCGGTTGCGCCTGCAGGTACTTCAAGACCGTATGGACGATAGTATGCTCCCCACTTGTCAGGATCATATGGCTTACCATCAACACTTGCCTCAAACATTTCTTTGATAACACGTAGTTCTGCTTCGCTAGGCTTCTTGGGTAAGAAGTCTACTAAGTTATACAAACCATGTGCTTCAATGGCTGCTTGCTCTGCTTCTGTTAGTGCAGATTCTTTACGTGCCCAATTGCTGGTGCTGTAATCTGCGTAACCACCTTTGCTGGTTTTCTTGATGTTGAAATCAAGACCACGCATATAGTCGGTTGGTAGTTCTTCCATTTCAGGATCCATCAAACTGGACTTGATAATTGTGAAGATTTGTGGGCTAATGACAAATCTACGAATAGGATTCGCAGGAGTCTTGTCATCGCCTAGTGGGTTCTGACGAACAAATCCTTGGAATAGATAACTACGCTTCTTCCAATACTTGTTTGCCATTTCTTTTAGTGATTCATCTTTGTACCATGGACGAACTTCTGCCAAGATAGGGCAGTTGTCACCATACATTTCAACACAAGGAACTTGTACTTGAATTTGTTTTACGTTTGAATCACCCTTGATACCATTGAATGGTAGTTTGATGATTTGACGCTCTACCCAGAAGAAGGTATTCTTAGAATCTGCGTCAGGTAGGAATCGCACAGTAGCGATAGTACCTTCATCCATATTCCAGTGGGGGTAGATTGCGTTATCAGATTGCTGGGTAGAACCAGTCTGTTTGTTTTCTTGTGCCGCGATGCGGGCACGGATCTCTGCTAGACTTGCCATTGTTTTCTCCTTAATAAAAATGTGCCTAAATTGAGCCTAAATATGCCTAAATGTCGTTGTCAGGAGACAACTAACATGTATAGATTGTATTACTACTTTCTAAGCATGTCAATAGTATTTATCCCTAATTAGGGAAAACGCAATTTTATTTGGAGTTTTTGATATAATCTAAACCGATAATTTTATCTAGTTCGGCTTCATATGCTTCGGTGAGACCGCTGAACAAGCTTCTTTGAACTTGGCGTCCACCCTCTTTACGCATTTTGTTTTTGATGAAATCTAAAAACTTATTCATAGTTTCTATATTAATTTCATCATAGTGATACAAGTAAGGCAAGTAGTCAGCGATAACCTCTTTGACTTGCTCTGGATCATATTTGGTTTCTAGTTCGGGATAGCGGTTAAAGAACATGCGTAATATAACCGGCATATTTTTAGTAGCCCAATCTAAGAACTCAGGATCATCATATTGCCTTAAGTCTTCTGTTAGGTCCTGTTGTGTGAATGGATCATCTTCTGGTTTAGATGTATTTTGAGCAGTCATGCCATAGCTTCGTTGTATTTCGGAACTTTTTTCTAAATCAGTCAAATCTTTTTTCTTTCGTTTTGCGGCGGTTGCTGCCTTTGTTGCAGGTGCAGCAGTAGGTGATGCTGCACCCATTGCTTGTTTAAAATCTCTATCCATGTCGAAATTAACGTCAGCCTTTGGTTTGTCTCCCTTTTGCATAGCCGCTTTTCTTAACATAGGTGATAATAAATCTATCTCTTGCATTCTTAACTCAGCGTCTTGTTTTAGTGCGTCAACTTCTGCTTTAGTTTGTGCTACTTCATCTTTGGCACTGTCTATGTAATTTCTAAAGTTTTCAATATCGTCTTTGTACTTGTTGACGATTTCAGAATACTTTTTCATTTCTTCGCCATGTGACTTTGTTTGCGCTGTAATCTCTCCGCCCTTTTTAGCAATGTACTTTCTAAATCTTGCTTCTTTGGCATCAAGCGATGCTTGTGTTTGGTCTAGTCTACCCATGACTTGATTGAATAATTTGTCATCTATGTCTTGGCGTTGACCCAATGCCGCTAGTGCTGTTTGTACTTTCTGAACTTCTTCATCACCTGCGTTAGATTTAATTGCGTTGACCTTATTAGCAAGTTCTTGGTATTTCTTTTCGTCCATACCTGGCTTGCCTTTAAGTTTTTCAACATCACTTAGCATAGCTTGTAGCTTATCTGAACTTGCTTTTACTAATTGTTGTTGTAACTCACCCGCAGGTTTTAGTTTAGAACTTAGGTCTTTTAATCTTGCTACTTCTTGGTCTGTTTGTGCAGCCTGACGTTCATGGTCAGTCAACTCTTGACCTAAATCTCTCAAACTTCTACGCAACTTTTCGTTCTCACGTTTTTGTGTGTTGATTAGTTTGTTCTGTTCAAAGTCCATTTTTTCAGAACTTTGTATCTTGTCAGCAACATACATTTGTAGTGCTTGTTCAGGACTACGATCTGGGAACTTTCTGCTGGCTTGATACTGTATGTCTTGGTCTCTACCCAATGGTCTATCTTGAATTGCTTCGTTGGCAATAACTTTATCAGCCCAAGACTCTAACAGTTTAATTTCTTTCATTTTATAGTCCTGACAATTTTTTAATTCTTTGCAATACTTCACTCTCACCAACTAATTTTCCACGTAGACCATGTTGGGTCTGTGGTTTGTTACCTAACACAGGACCTGTCTTCACAGTTTCTTTGTCAAAATAGTCACCGGGTTTACCTGCGGGACCTGCTTCATTTGTAAGTGCATCTTCTATATCGCTACCGATACTTGCACCAGACATTGCACCTGACGGGGATTTAGTTAACGCTGCACCAATAGTTCCGCCTGCTAGTGCGCCGCCCAAACCTTCATCAGTTTTTTCTTCTTTATCTTTAGCCAAAGCAGCATGTAATCTACGTGCCAATGATGATATATCTACTGGTTTCTTTTTAGCTTTTTCACCTACACGTTTTACCATTGAATCGAATTCTTCTGGGTCATAACGACCTGCGATTTTTTCATCCGATGACTGTGTGTTGCCTTCAATTACGTTATCTGCCCATTCTTCAAGTTCATCAACTTGTTTTAACTTAGTCTCGCTGATATTCTTGCTCAACTTACTTAATATGGGCATTACTGATTCGATTCTAGGATCCAGAGAAGATTGTGTAAACATAGATCCTAAGTCTTCATTAACTTCATCTTCTATCAACGTAGGAGTGAAGTTTTCAAAATATGTATTATATCCTTTTTTGCCTGTAAGCTTGTGTAGTGTTTCACGTAATTTTACATAATGATTTACACCTTCTGACACTAATGCTTGTGCAGATTCATTAAACTGATTGTTGCGGGTGGCACGAACGAACCCTGCCATCTTACTATATTCTTCACATAACTTAGAAATATGATCCCAGCGCTCATCGTATGGCTTACCACCTTCGGCGATATGTCTAGCATAAATTCTAGCTAAGCCTGGTCTATTTGTAGGAGCCAAAATTCTTTCCCCTACTGCATTCTCAATGAAAATCTTGTCGATATTACGGAATCTCTGTTCACCTTCTTCTATGTTTCTGGTGTGCTTAATAATCATTTTAGTAGTGGGAACGCTATCATTGTAGCTGGACTTTTTGCCCATTGGGTGATAACCTTCGTCTAATTTCTTCGTGTGATCCCTTTTAGCCATATCGTATTTCAATCTGTCTATGTTCTTTACTTCAAAACTAAGCTGATGTTTTTGTGCAAAACGTTTAAATTGTTTTAATAAACTATACCAAGATTCTCCGTCCTCACTGTCATCCTTAGGACTATTTGCAATAGTGTCACCAAAATATATTACTAGTTTATGCAAACCATCAATGCTGATAGTAGCTGTTCCGTAGTTTTCTCCATCTTTTTCGAAATCGAACTGGAAAACTTCTGCTTCTTCTGGTACAGGGATTTCTTTTCCCGAAGTATCTAGTAGTGACGGGTTATATCCTCGACTTTGTAAAAAATCGAATAATTCTGAGTTAAGACTGTCTTGATTCTTTGGCATGATACTGTATTTATCCCAATACGGCGTAGAAAGGTAGAGGCATTATGATTTCATCATGGTCGCTGATGTGCTGGTCTAAGTTATAATGATACTCGCTTAATTGCTGTATAATCCTAACTGCCAATAGACTAGACGTTACAAGGTCGTCTGTTTCGCCAACTTTTGCCTCGTAACTCCCTCCCAAAGCAACAAAGTTCTTTAATTCAGACACTAAACTTCTGCTGTTTACCGTCATTTTGTTGCTTTCAATAAGAGTTTTGAATTTAGCACACGCTACTAGTTTACTCTTATTTGTAGTATTGAAACCACGTTTTTTTCTACCGGGTTCGCTTAAAAATGCTCCGGGAATATTATGGAATCCGTATTCATTTAATGATACCAATGCTGCTTCACCTACCCCGTTAACTTCTACACTGTAATACAAGTTATCAGGCTCGTTCGTACATTCTACAATATACTTGTTTATTTGTGCTATCAACTTGATCTGACTAGGAATATCAGTTTTGTTATGCTTCCATTCACCTATTTGTGTAGTAGTGTTAGCTTCTATAATTTGAATAGCTGCATTATCGCCCCCGGTACCCACTGCAGGATCTAATGCGACAACATAGATGTTACCCTTTGCAGGTTTCTGGTACCAGCGAATTTGTCCTTGACGGAATAGTGGTTCAATACCTTCCATGTCAACTAATTTAGCAGGAGCTATCAATGTTTCATCAGCAATAATGAACTCACAACCAATTTCTCGGCGGAATCTATCCTCGCCTAATTGGGCTTTCATTTGTTCGGCCCACTTCTCGTCACGCTCTGGGTGTTCTTGCCAGTATGCACGATATGCTTTGAAGCCATTGACCCCTAGTTCAGTTGCATTTCCGTATTCGTCTTCGCACTTATTAGCCTGTTTCCAGATTAAAGCAAACTGGTCTTCGTCACTGTTTGGTGTGCTAGTAATAATAGCTTTACCACCAGTTGCTAGCGTAGGAGTAATGGAGGTCCAAAACTCGGTTGCAATTGTAGGTCTAACGAACGCAAATTCATCAAGATATAACAGCGTAATAGACATACCACGACCTGTGTTTTCAGTGGTAGTTGCTGAGACAATGCGTGATCCGTTTTCAAAATCCAGTGACCCTTTATTGTATGTAGTTACACCTGCTTTGATATGATCGGGGCAGTTTTCATATGCATAGCGTATGCGTTGCATAATTTCTTGTGCGCCCGTATACTTGTGTGCCGCAATAAGAATAGTACTATCAGGAACAAACATAGCGTACCACAACAAGTAGCCTGCTGCACTAGTTGACTTACCTGTTTGACGGGGCATCAAACTGATTGAATATCGATACTTATGATATGTTTCGATTAATCTTTTCTGATAATCCCATGGATGATAATTCATTGAACCCTTAGTAGGGTGCTGAATCATAAAGAAGTTATCCATGAAATACAGATAGCCTGTATTAGGGTCGCAACATTTGATAAAATCTTCTAACTCTTTATCAGTTTTGAATGTTGTTTTCTGATACGGAGTTTTAATTAAGGTAGGTGTTCCACTCATAACAGTATTTATTGGGTATTAGAGTGGTATTATAACTTCCAAGGTCTGCCGGCTGCGGGCAGCACGGCTCTATTAGCCCAAGTAGTGAATGCATTATATTGTCTATAATAAGGCTGTCCAACACTACTTCTAATAGGTTTAGCAACGTTCAATAACTTTAAACTTGCTTTTGCTTGTTGTAATGTAATGCCCTGTGACGCTGCAAGTGCAGGAGCGTTAGTTTCTATATAATCATTCCAGCTATTATAGCCAGCTGGTACTGCGGGTAATGCCATATTAATCTCCTACTGGTTTCTCACCTGTCATATAAGGTAAACTGAACCATAATTTAAACCACTCGGGAGTTCCGGGACGAATATTATGTTTTCGCATTAACTCCCCTTTTTGAGTACCGGTGACACTTATATTAATACCCTCAGGGGAGCGGCCGTCGGGTATCCCAGCGAGCCTCTTCATATCTTCGATACTATCTGTTGCAACAGAGGGTAAGGAAACGGTCCTGAGATTATCAAGACCGTTTTGAAGTTTAGATTGTTTCCATACGTCAAAGGTCATGACGTATTTATGATATTATTTGATATCCAGTGGACGCTGTTTTGTAGCAACAATGCAGAAGTACTTTTCTGGCATCTCAATCTCGTTGCCGTTCTCATCTTTGCCTACATTCAATGTGAAATCCATAGTATTGAACAAGTCAATTTTGAATCCAGTTCTATCTAGTAAAGCTGCTAGTTGAGTTGCACCTAAAATACTATAATGATTTAAGTTGAATTCGTGTTTTCTTTCACTATCAGGTGCGGGTACTTCGATGTAAATCTTACCAAATTGTTTTAGTACACGATTGTATTCCATCAATGAAAAGATAGGATATGGGCTATGTTCTAATGCATGACGTAAGAAGATAAAATCAACAGATTCATCATGGTATCCGTCTTTTTGTGGCAAGAAACTCAAATCATACTCTTTGATAGTATGACCTTTTTCTCTGCACAACTTGATATCACCAGGACTAAGAGTTACTCCTGTCAAATCGGTGTATCCGCGCTCTTTCATTTCATCTAGGAAATAACCCGGACCGCATCCTAAATCTAAGATTTTAGCATCTTTCTTTAGCTCGATTGGGTCGATATAGTCTTTTACAACTTTGGTTGTAAGTTGTTGGTGAAAGTTTGATTCACCTTCATCGTATATATGTGCAGCATATAGCCACTCATTATAGAATTTTAATTTGATTAAATCTAGGGTGTTGTTAATGTCAATCATTTGTATCCTGTACAATTATAAAACTACTTATACAGGAAAAAACAGACGATATTATTTTTTGAAGCCTTTAAACCCAATTACTGGGCTTTTGGTGTTAGTACTGTCTAACTCTTGACTACGTAGATCACCGTGGTTCAAATCTTTGTGCTTTGCGCCTACGGCTTTGTATGCTTGATTTAGCATTTGTTGTTCTAGCTCAGTATATGCGTGTGCAGTATTATAGCGTCCAGACCAACTCTCAGGATCTATATCTAATGGGGTATGTCCATCTGACATAGCAGTAGCCATCATTACTCTGTTAAGTTCATATATTCTATCTTGGGCAGCCACATCACGGAATTTATTAAGTCCTCGTGTAGATTTAGTTTGTCGTTTGGTAGGTTTACCCTCCCTAGACTCGTTAATAAATTCGCTTGCTCTCATTTTATGCTGTTAGTTGATAGGATAATGTATGATTTATAGTATCTTGTACTAAAGGATTTACTAAAATCCTGATTTGCCCGAACACTACATCTACGTTATACGAGGTTAATGGACTACCGTTAAAAGTAGTACCAGAAACGTTAAATTTAACGTTTGTTCCAGAACTATTTTTATTTATGACCATTGTAGCTGACTGATTATTAGGCGTATTTGCAGACTGAGATTTAATATCAAACTTACCTGATACTAGTTCATTTTCTGGGATAGTCAGTATGACTTGCCCAGCAGTATTACCTACGCTAGTAGCAGACGCACCTTTTAGTACAGTATTTGCATAGATTAATTCAGTTAGTGTAACAACCTTAGCATTTATGTCCCCGACATTTAAACCACCCATTGCACTTACAGAACCAGTTACATTGAAATTAACAGTACCATCTACTTCATTGACTGTTAAATTTCCTATCCTGTAACCAGAATTACTTAGGTATAAATTACCTATAGTGTTTGTAGGGGTACCTAAATTGATAGCATTAGGATTCTGGGGTACAATATTCCCTGTCATTGCTAGTGCATTACCGCTAGCATTGTATATGAAATTTGCACTAGATTCTAATTCGTAATTAACTATGTTTCCAACTGTGTTAGCCACAGCAAACTGTACAGCACCATTAGGTCCTGTAACACTACTAGAGTTGTATAGTTCGGTGAAGTTGTTATTAATCTTGTCAAACGCTACACGTAACGGATCACCGGAGCCGTCGTTTGCTATAACGCCAATGTCAATAATTTCTTGAGACATAGTTATTTTCCATTCTTACAGTATTTATGATTGTTACATAAATACATGACTATGAAAAAACTACTATCTATACTACTATTATCCGTGTTAGCTACTTCTGTGTATGCTCAAAAAAAGCCTCAGGGCGTTACGTATGACGCACAAATTGTCCGTGTAAATGACGGCGACACTATTGTTATTGCTGCACCCTTTTTGCCCGCTCCATTAAAGCCTGAACTTGCAGTTCGTGTGTTCGGTGTGGATACCCCAGAAAAAGGGTTCAGAGCTAAATGTCCACAAGAGGACGCTAAGGGTCAAGCTGCTACTAAATTCACTAAGGATGCAGTTGCAGCCGCACAAAAACGTCAAGTAGTATTGTATGATTGGGATAAGTTTGGTGGAAGAGTGTTAGGTGATATACTTCTCAACGGACAAAGTCTTAGGGCGATGCTTATTCAGAATGGATATGCCCGAGAATATTTCGGTGAAGCCAAACAATCTTGGTGCAATTAATAAAAGGGCTACGAAGCCCTTTTATTTTACGCTGTTGAAAATCTTTTCTTGTTCGTTGTACCACTCTTGCCAACCCTCTACTTTCGTAGAACACTCGTGGTATAATGTGTAGTTATGAACAACTACTTTCAATAAATCTGTAATAGACACATTACTCCCTTGAACCTGTTTTAATTGTTCACACTTTTCTTTTAGTGCCGGAGGAGCTTCAGGGAATTTTTGTTTTACTGGCACGACAGTTGTGCAACCAGCTAATAATAGAGTTACTAAAAGATATTTCATTTTACTGCTGCCTTATTGTGTTCTTCAATAATTGACACAGGGATAGTAGGGCAACGCTCCACATACTTGACCACTTCTTCATTTTTAACTACTTCGCGGTCTATATATTTGATAATATCTTTACCCTTTTCACGGATAACTTTAGTCTTTTCTACGACTTTTTCCTGAACTTGAACGTTAGCTGACTTGGATTTTTCTTCCGCTACAGCAAGTTTAGCTTCCATGTCTTTTACTTTAGCTTCCCATTCTTTGTAGTCTGCTAAACCACCTTCTAAGTAAACACCCAGAACCAGAGTCAGTAAACTAACAATCTGTATTGGAAGTTTATACTGTCGAATAAAGGGAATGAATCCTAAGAAAAAGCCGGCTACAACGCCGACTATCCCTAGACCAAAGATTAAATGAAATACCCATTCAGGTAAAAAGCTAATGATCCACATATTATCACCTACGATTATAGTAACTAGATTGACTTAGCCACTCGTAGTATTTATGAAAACCTTCTTCAACGTCTACCTTAGGATTATAATTAAAATCCTGCCGTGCTTTGTCAATATTCAATGCGCCTCTGCTAGGGAAGTCAGGGTCTTTGTCTCTAACTTCCACTGAACCAGATCCTGCTATTTTAACTGCAAGGTTAGCAGCATCTAACAAACTCCAACTATGTGACTTAGTGATATTGTATGTTTTGTTTTTAGTGTTATCACTCAAAGCAGCCGCAGTTATACCGTCTGCGGCATCTTCGACATAGGTGAAGTCAAGGGTCTCCTGCGCTCCATTGACTTTGAGCACATCTCCGCGCATTGCTGTGAGCATGAATTTTGATACGACTCTATCTTCAACATCAAGTGGCCCGTAAACAGCACTAGGACGAATGATAGTGTGAGTGAAGCAATCACGACGGCTGTAGTCTTTGACAAGGTGTTCTCCTGCTAATTTCATTATTCCATATTGACCTTGAGGCTTACAATTGTAGTCCTCAGTCACATCATCTTTGAAGTCGCCGTATACCATACTAGAACTGATATATGTAAACTTATCAACTTTGTATTTTACTGATGCTTCACATAAGTTTAGCAATCCCTCCATCATTGTCCTTGCCCCTAAACTAGGATTAGCATTTACAACCTTCTGACGAGGGAAGCTAGCCATGTGTATTACCTGGTCAAAACGATAGTAATCAAATACTTTGTGAATGAACCCACCTGCAATATCATAGTCGTAAATCTTGACATTTTCGGGAATCTTATTCATTCTTTCTTCTATGAGGTAATCAATCTCTGCTTGAGGAATGATTCCATAGTTAGTCCGTGTATCTGTTATAACGACTTCATGTCCTTGATCGGATAATCTTTTAGCAACGTTGTGTCCAATAAGACCTAAGCCGCCTGTAACTAATATTTTCATTCGAATTTCAATTTAAAATAAGTGTAATCTTTTTCTAAGAACTTAGCACGAATAGCATACGAATATCCGTATGTATGATATTCATAATGCTTGCACCAATACGGTTCTTCTACTGCATTCTCCATTACCCACTTACCTTTCTCGGATTGTTGAAATTCATAGATAGGTTGTGCGGCATAGATTTCGGGATCATCAACATCAGCCAATTTGAATGTATGCACAGTGCATGTAATCATACTGCCATTTCTGCCTTAATCTGCCCATGAGATTCATAACCTTCAAGGTGAATATCATTCATGGTAAATTTTGTAATGTCTTTGATATCAGGATTCAGAATTAGTGCTGGCATCCCAAAGGCGCGCCTCAACAGTTGTTCTTTAACTTGGTCAACGTGATTCTTGTAAATGTGAGTATCACCGGTACTGATGATTAACTCTTTAACAGTGTAGTCACACACGTGTGCAATCATATGAGTTAGTAACGCATAGCTTGCAATGTTAAACGGTAATCCTAAGAATACATCCACACTGCGCTGATACATGTGACAGCTTAGTTCTCCGTGCTTACTAACATCAAATTGACACATAACATGACAGGGTGGTAGTGCCATTTGGTCTAGTTCACCCACGTTCCATGCACTGAGAATGTGTCTGCGACCTTTAGGATCGTTCTTCAATCCATTAATAAGATTAGTGAGTTGGTCTACTTCGGTCTTATCTACTGCTAGACGTTCGCCACCTTTGTGCGCTTCACCGTAATTCTTTTCTTCCGAGTATTTTTGCCAATGGCGCCACTGGACGCCGTATACCCTGCCGAGATCGCCCTCGAACTTCGCTTTTGGCTTCCAATACGGCGCAAGCGCATTTGGCGTCCAGATTGTAGTCTTGCCTTCGGCAGTACCATGGGTGAGTTCTGCCAATCTACGTTCATCACCACTGCCCTCAATGAACCATAAAAGCTCACCGACGCAAGCTTTCCATGCAAGCTTCTTAGTAGTGATAGCGGGAAAGCCCCTACGCAAATCAAAGCGAAGATGACGGCCAAAAACACTATAGGTACCAACACCAGTTCTATCATCTTTTTCTTCTCCGTTGTCTAAAATATCTTGTAATAATTCGTGATACTGCTTCATTTAATGTTCCATTCAATCTTTGCTTGTTCCCACACCTTCTTTGGGTTCATCAAACACCATGCAAATATAAAAAAAGGCGCAATAATGATATAAAATATCTTCTTGTAAATGGGTAAATTCATTTTCTTTTCCAAATTTCGTAAGAGTGATCTGTGTGATTTTCTTTAAACCAACACATAAAATCTCTTTCTAATTGTACTAAATCTATGAATGTATCACAAGTGTATTCGGCAAATGTCCTAGATAAATGAATTTCATTTATGCTATCCCAATAACTTTGAATCATCTTTGCGCCGCCGATGAGCCATACTTCCTTTTCTTTGGCGATAACATCATCATCGGGATTCGTTACACCATCAATAGGACGAGTTGTTTTTACCCAGTTTGTTCTATTGGGTAGTGGTTTCTTGGGTAGGCTTTCATAAGTATTGCGACCCATCAAGACAATCTTGCCGGTCGTTAATTCTTTGAATCTTGGCAAATCGCCCTCGATTTTACTCCAGGGCAATTTGTTCTGATAGCCTATTCCACCTTTCGGGTCACATGCTACGATTAACTTCATAATTTACTTAGTAACTTATCCGTTTCAGGTTGTACTGTTTCTGCAATAGTTTCTACATTAAGTACAAATTCAAAACTAGTAATCAATGGATCCAATTCGTATAATTTACGTGAAACAATTTGTTCGATTTCTTCTGGCTCTAGTCCTTGTTTCAGCAAAGCCTGAATATTAATAGTATGTTGCTTTTTACCAACCATTCGAACAATTATTTTTTTAACAAACTGAATCGGTACTTTACTTTTTTCGATGTCCTCTAGGATATGTTCCCATTTACTAATGTATTCAGGTGTCATCTTGTACTTATGCTACTACTTTTGCCTTTGCAGGACGTCCCCTCTTTTTAGCTACAGCTGGTTGTGAAACAGTTTCTAGAACAGCACCTTCCATCTGTGCGGCTTCTTTCATCAACCGATCAGATTCTGCTAACAAACTCTTAGCTTCCCTAGCCATACGTTCTGCTTGACTTCGCAAATTAGAAGCAAGTGCAGAATCACCTAGTACACCATCGACTGGTGCAGTTACAGGTGGTGTTGGCTTAGTTGGATTGTCTCCGCGCATCCTACGTGCTACATCAGCTGGATCCTGAAGTCCGCGGCTGGCATCCAATTCAGAAAGACGTTTGACAGCAGCTTCGCCTTGTGCCATTTCGTTTAAGATTTTATTCAATTCTTCAAGTTTAATTTTGGTGTTAGAATTGGGAGTCACCATAACCTGAGAAGTTTGCATCTTTTTGAGTAGACCTTCTTGATGCAATACTTGTAGAATAATCTTGCCATCTTTAGTGTAAGTACGATTCAGTGCATCCGCTAGATTCTCTGAATTTTGTCCTACTTCACTTTCAATGCATCGCATCATTGGATCATGTACATGCATGTTAAGTGTTTCGGTGAAAGTGACTAAACACATATGTTCTTCGTTTGGTAGTTGTCTAAAAACGATAGCCACTTTTCTATCACCTACCTTACCGACATGCCTTAAAAAACTCATAATATTCTCCTTGTGCTTTAACAGCAGTTTTATTTAATAAGTTTTTAGTATGTCTAAAAATTATTTTTGCCAGACCAATATAATTCATATAACATGAGGTCTTTAGGATCCTCAAAGTATATGGATTCATGGTAAATGATAGTAAAGATGCTGGTAGCACTGTTTGTATTAGTTTCGGCTACAACACCATATCTACCTGTTAGTTTATCCTCAACCCATTGCAATGATTCTTCTGTTGCAGGCGTGCTGGATCTCACAAAATGTCTAGGGATAGTTGACATTTTGCGAGTACCAAACCAAAGTTGTGGATTAAACTCCCTCATTTCGTTAGTGTATTCAACATTCTATATTTTTCGTATGCTTCTACGACTGCAGGATTCGTGCTATGATTCACGGGTGCTATCTCTAGCCAAAGGTCCTGACCATATTGCATAGGATGATTGTACCCAACACTTCCCGATTCCATAAAGGTACGTGGCTGATGAATACGTCCAGAATACCAAAGTTCATCGGCTACAGCCTTTACATCTTCCCATGGATACTCATTTAATTCGTAGATGTAACTCTTTCTAGCAAAAGGATTACCATGCGTATGATACTCATTCACTACTTTAATGTAATGGTCGTATGTAGGTGCGTTAGTTCGGGTGACGATGAAAACTACCTCATCCAAGGACACTTCGTTAGCTAAAATGCTACGAAGGCAACCACCCAAACTAGTACCGATATACATCATTTTTTCAACTCCATAATAACTTCAATTTGATTGATGAGGTTATCTACTACTGGATCTTCTAAGAAGACCGCATCTTTTAATTTCATCCAACGATCTGTCAAAGCCATTTCTTTTTTGACCAAATCGTCAATGTGTTGTAATGTTCTAACAGTCTCCCCCGGTAATCGGGAGTAGACTGTTTTTCCACCATCTGGACTTTCAAATATCATTTATGGTCGTTGTAGATAGCCCAAGTACCGAACGGGGGATTCGGATCGGGATCACCATGAATGATCCAAGTCGTATCACAGTAATCAGCATCGCCCCAAGAACCACAGGGGTAGCCGTCAGTGAAACAGATTAGACGTTTAGGCACGTTGCCAACTTTCTTCAAGTATTCAAAGATAGCATCAAAGTCAGTACCGCCGCCACCAGCTGGTTCATAGTTGTCAATAGTATCCATGTTCTCAGATGTGAAATCTTGAGGATTGTAGATTTCAGTATCAAAACAGAATACATGAACCTTGTAGCCATCAAACGCTTCCATCATGCCTGCAATCTCACCCAAGAATTGTTGGGCTTGTTTGTCACTGATAGAACCTGACATGTCAATAGCAACGACAACATCAATCTCTTCACCTGGAGTCATGCCGGGCATAACTGCATCCATGTGCCAGCCTCGACGGCTAGGGCGCATCCAAGAGTAGTCATTACGAATTGCGCTGGTCAAGTTAGTTTGAATCAGTTCACGCCAGGGCATGATAGGATTCGTTGCTTGACGAACCAAACGCTCGACACCTTTAGGCAGACTACCTGCTTCGGCACTTTGTGCCGCCGCAATAATTGCTTGCTTGACTTCCTGACGAATACGCTCACGTTCCTCAGCAGACATTTTAGGACGCTTACCTTGCTTGTCGTTATCACCGTCCTGATCATCCTCACCGTCACCGTCCATGTGGTCGTCAATCAACTGGTCGATAAGCTGATCCATATTGAGTTTCTGGACGTTCTTCATGAGGTCATCATAGATTTCCTCAGAGGTTTTGCCGTCATACTTTTGTTCGTACAGACAAGGAACAGTGGTAATGAATTGACCTACCTTGTGACGTTTCAGGTCAGCGTTAACGGTATAGTCGTTTGCAATATTCCAGATTTGCGGATCACGATTACCTCGACGGTCAATGTGTTCGTATACAACGTGAAGGACCTCGTGACCAAAAAGGAATTCAACCTCTTTAGTTTTGAGTTTCATAATGAAACGGCTATTGTAATAGAAATTGCGACCATCAGTTGCCGCAGTGCCGCACCATTCATCGGCGTTAATCAACTTCATCCGAGTTGCAAGGTTGCCGAAAAACGAATGACGCAACAGAAGACCGACACGTGCAGTCACCAGGCGCTCACGTGCCTGAACGTCAATTTTAGGGTCCATAGGACCAATAAGATTATCGAATTTATCGTTACGCTTTTTCTTAGATTTAGACTTATCAATAACTGCGCTCATGTGGATGCTCCTTAACAATGTATATATTATATCAGGATTCTGATTTATTGTCAAAAACTGAGACCACGATATCCTGCATCATATGCGATACGGGCATACGGAATCGCATTTTCAAGTGAAAACAAAAGTTCACCCTGAATCTTAGTAAGGCCTCTTGCTCGGCAGCTTTGACCTAGAGCATAAAAATACTTTTTACCAGACATGTTTATTCCTTAGAGAAAAAAGGGTGAGTATATTTCTACACTCACCCTGTAAAAAGGGTGTTGCCACCCTCGGGAGTCATAGAATCAGTTACCTGCTTCTACGATGTATTTGCCGAATTTTTTGTGAAATTCGTCAAAGTTTTTCAGTTGACTGGGTTCGATGGGCAGACCGTAAGTCTTGAGGGCAATCTTAGCACCCATAACAACCAGTTCAGTTTCAAAGTTAGCCATCATGTAGCTGAAAAAGTTATCAGCCATAGCGTGGAAATCTTTGTTGGAAACCTTCTTGTTGTCGATGGCATCCTTGAGTTCGTAGCACATTGCAATGGTCAGTGAGTACATTGCACTGATTTCCTTGACAGAAAGATCCTTGACCTTGCCGCTCAGAATGTCAGAAGGCTCGGGCATCTTACCTGCAATCTTGCGGTGTGCAGTAAACTTAACAGCAAGACCTTCACCAACTGCACCAGATACCAGATTAAACTGAGTATCCTGATCCATGTTGTCCTCGTCATTGAGCAGGTCACTAACGAAGCACCAAGAACGGGGAGTAGCGAATGCACGGCTTGCAGACTTGCTATCAAAGTCGTACAGGTCTTGTTTTGCAAAAGACAGATAACCAACCACGTCCTTGTGAATGCCTTTGTTCACAGCCCAAGTCTGCCATGCAGTAAAGTCAGGACGCATTTCAATGTGAATGAAACGGTTTGCAAGGGGCATCGGCATACGATAAGTAACACCTTTGTCGCTATCACGGTTACCTGCCGCAACGATAACCACGTTATCAGGCAGAACATACTTACCAACTCGACGGTTCAGAATCAGTTGATAGCCTGCAGCCTGCACAGCGGGCGGGGCACTGTTCATTTCATCGAGGAACAGAACAACGATGGGATGTTCTTTAGCGAATTCCTCGCTAGGCAGATCGACGGGAGCCGCCCAGTCCATCTTGTTGATATCTTTATTGAAGTAGGGGATACCACGAATATCAGTGGGTTCCATCTGAGCCATACGAAGGTCGATAACAGGACCATTCAGTTCCTGAGCAACCTCAGCAACAACTTCAGATTTGCCGATACCGGGAGGGCCCCACAGAAACACAGGACGTTTTGCCTTGAACGCAGTAAGCAGGGCTTTGCGAACTTGAACGGAAGTAATAGTCAGATTGTCAGAGACTTGCGATGCCATTGTTTGCTCCTATTAAATGATGGCTTGTGTGAAAGAAAGTTTATTGTATGTGATGTTTGGGAACGGAAATACACTGCCTTGTGGGGTCAAACCCAAAAATGCGGAAAATAAATCCTCGTTGCTGTAGTTGTTTTGGTATAGTTTGATACCGAAATCGCGTATAGCATCGGCAACTATGTCTTTTGACATACCCTGTTCTAAAC
>OGWF01000052.1_pt1 | contig 18097 bp, 33 predicted proteins | sample 1575951 | NCBI WGS metagenome assembly OGWF01 (sample SAMN07581523, study PRJEB24739) | freshwater metagenome | place: Singapore | collected 2015-01
GTTTCCCAGTCACGATAGCAGATAAGGAGTCTGTTAGATGCCTGACTTTGATTGGTCGAAATTTGCAACTTTTGTGCAAACTGTTGGGATTCCGTTCGCCTGTCTGTTGCTTTTTGTCGGCCCATTCTTGTGGTTGTTTTTCTCTCTCGGACGAAAGTACGGACCCAAGATCGCGGAAGCCCACGTCGAGTTCATGTCGTCGGCTACTCGCACCCAAGAGAAAAACGCAGAGACCTTGGCGAAGCTTGAGGAGACTGCGTCGAAGGACCAGGAGGCGCACTACGCCACCCACCATGCCATTGGCCTGGTGGCTGAGGCTGGGCTTGCGACCCTGGACGGCAACCACGATACGGCCAGGAACAAGCTCCAGCGGGTGGAGATGGTCTTGGCGAAGAAACCCACCTAAAGGAGCGAACGAATGACCAACAACGAACTGCGCGAACTGATCCACTCCGACCTCTTAGCCACCGAGCTAGCCGACCGAGGCGACGACCAGGGTTGCGCAGATCGATTGGTCCAGATTGCTCCACCGATCCGGGTGGAAACGATCCTCACCGAGCGTGGGATGTATGACCGGCTCGGTCCGCACATCGCGGAATCGGTGCTCCAGAAGTTTGAGGGCTACCAGGGGACCTTCCAGGACAACATCCAGAGGGTTCTCAAGTGGCTCAAACCAGCGGAAGGGGGAGTGGATTTCGGGGATGCTGCGTTTGTCCAATTGTTAGAACTGTTGTATGACAGTGGTCTCGGAATCACTCAGCAGGAGCTGCAAGCGGTGCTCTCGCTCTCGCTGCGGCAACCGGAAATTACAGCGGACCAGGTCTCGGATGCCTGGTCGATCTATCGACCTGATGGAAAGGTGAACAACTAAGATGCCCATCACACAACTAAGGGGAAACTCCCAGACCCTACTCAGCACCGAATTGAACTCGTTGGCGAACAACTCCAACGCAGTCCATGCATCGAGCGTGAGCCTGACGAATACAGGCTACCTCGATGCCGAGGCTGAGCTGGTGGTCACCTTCGGTACGGCTCCAACTGCCAACACTCCCATCTACGTCTGGCTCCTGCGGGAGATTGACGGCACCAACTTTGAGGATGGCTCGGCGTCGGTCACACCGACCAGGCCACCGGACATCATCTTCACGGTGCGTGCTGTGACAACGGCCCAGAGGATTGTCCAGACGGTCTACGACATCCCACCGGGAGCGATCCGCGCACTGGTTCGCAATGCTGGCACTGGGCAAGCCTTCGCAGCCAGCGGCAACACTCTGACCGTTCGTCCTAAGACCTTCCAAAGCTAGTCTTATGCCAAGCCAATTGGTGATCGTTTCTCGAGGGAATAAGGTTGGTCCTGCGATTTTCGACAGGCGTCGAAAGCGACTGCTGGACGGCCTGGAGTTGTACTACAGCCCATCCATTACCGGCCCGACCGGATTGGATCTCTGGGACCTGACGGGAGGCGGTGCCAACGGGACCCTGACCAACATGGATGCGGCCACCGATTGGGCTTTGAGCGGTCCTGGTTATGCTCTGGACTTCGACGGCGTGAACGATGTGGTCACGGCCTCCACCCCCATCGCGATCACCAACTATCCTTTCACAATTTCGGCCTGGGTTAATGTCCCTGCCACGATCCCAGACGTTAATGGGTCGCTTGTTGCGGCTGTTGGTCTTGGATTCAACCAATACTTCGGTATTGGCCTGCGACAATCCATTCCGAGGCCTGGGATCTTCGCTCGTAACACGACATTCGTCGCTGGTGGTCCAACGACCGGAACATACTCGGGCCAGTGGGGATTGCTCACTGGCGTCTTCGCATCGGCCACGAGTCGATTGATCTTCTTCAATGGGGTCCAGGTGGGCAGCTCTACAACGAGCGTCCCAGCGATAAACTCGGCTAGCTCGATCCGAGTCGGAAGTGGATTTAATGCTTTGTTTTTCAACTCACTCGCGGGCGATGTGATTGTGCATGGGAGGCAATTACTGCCTGCCGAGATCGCTGAGTTGTACTTGTTAGGCAACGGTGGTCTTGGACGGGCTCCAAAGCGAACTTTCTTGGTTACTCCGGTCCCATCGACCGGTAATCGTCGGCGGCGAATCATCTGTGGAGGGATGCCTTAATGTGGTGCAAGCAAGGTGTAGCGAAGACCGTTTATGTTGGACCGGTCTTGGATGCGAGCGGGGCAGCGGTGACCACGGCTGTACAGGCTGACTTTCGCTTGGTGAAAAACGGAGTCCCTGCGGTCCTGAGCGGCGCGACGGTGGCCCATGATGTCAATGGGTATTACACAATCGCCTTGTCGGGCACGAACACCAACACCATCGGCACCCTCGACATCGGCGTCGGCAATTCGGCAATGTCGATGAGTAACCATCGACTTCTGGTGGTCAATGCATCCACCTATGACATCCTCATCGAGCTGACTGCCGACGATGCTGGTGGTCTGCTCGACATTGCCTTGATCAATGGCCAACCGGTCTTGGCACCAGGCGGCGTAAGTTTTCCAGCCTCGGTGGCCAGCGAAACAACTGTGGCGAGTCGAGCATCTCAAATTAGTGTTGATGGCAAGCCAACCCTGGTACAGATTGAGTCCTCTACGATCTTGGCAAAGGAAACGACATCGGAATCGATATTGACGGCAATCCAGAACCTCAACAACCTTTCGGCAAAGATCAATATCTTCGGGTCCCCATTGCTCGAGATACCGGATACTGGATCGACGGTTTATGCGTTCACAATTGTGGTTAAGGATGACGAAGACAAGCTCGTCAACCTCGATGCTAACCCAACGGTCGCGGCGTCCAATGCGGCTGGCACCAACCGTTCTGGGAATTTGTCGGCGGTATCCAATCCTTCGACTGGGCGTTATACGTTCACCTATACTGTTGCCAGCACCCATCCTGCGGAAAGCCTGCGAATCTCTGTCTCTGGAACTGTCAGCGGTGAAGCTCGATACATCGAATGGATCGGAGCTGTGGTCAACTATGACACCTTGACGACACTTTTGGCAATCAAAGCGAAGACGGATAACCTACCGGTTAACCCTGCAGCCACGAGCGACATTCCGACGGCCTCCCAAAATGCGATCGCGGTGTACAACGCAGATCCAAACTATGCGTGGATTGACGGCTCATTCGGTGATCGGTTCTTGGTCAGCGATACCAATCTGTGGCGCACCGGTGGTAACAATCTGTACCTGGATTGCATTGCTCCTCCCAGCCTTATCCTTTTCAAAATGACTAAGAGGCAGTAAGCGATCTATACACATCTTCAGACAGGCCACCTGATCCTTGTCCGTATCGTCCATAGCCTTGCGTAGGACTGTCTCAATAACCTTCTCACCAGAGGTGGACAGAAGTCTAGCGTAGAACTCTTTGATCCTAGCCGCCTCGCCTGGAGGTCTGCCTACTGCGTTACGGTGTTTCTTTGCTTCGATGTCTGTCTTGCGGGGTCTGCCGCGCTTCCTCTTTGGAGGGGACACAGAGACATCAGACAGAGGTTCAGTGTTTGACACTAAATTCTCCTCTACATAGTTTTACATAGTGATGCAGTAGTAGTGCATTAGGTATGTAGTAGGATGTAGTCTACTAATCAGCAAGACTAAACAGTAAGTATTAATAATTATTACTTCTTAGTACCTCTGAGTGATCGCTTCAGCATTGCTTAAGCGTGGACTGATCAGATCTACATAGTTATACTTACTTTGTTTTCTACTACAGGAATATTATAGCATATTTTTACGAAAAAGTCAAGTAGTATGGTACAAGTTATGACTACTTAGGCTCTAAATGATAATCATTCTCATTGCCTTTTACTACTACAACTCCTAGTTAATTCTACATAGTGCTAAGTTATTGATTTAAAAGGACATTTTTATGGTGGTAATTCAGTCCTATTTTACCCTATTTAGACCAGTTTAGTGGTATATTATTCCTATTTTACCTTCTGTTGTGTGTTGTAGGGTTCAACGATACCGTTGTGTTTGCGCAACCCCCTCCCCCCTGTCTCTAAAATACAACACTTATGCACCAATGGTGTGCTGCAACATGGCACGATTCTTGCATGGGCAAAAACTATGCCAATAGTCTAGACCTATAGAGATCTGCGAAGCGATAGAAAAAAAGTACTTGCAATGGTCCTATTCTGTGATACTATGCATTCATCGAAGTTAATCACTGGAGGCGTCATGAGCAAAGCAGAAAAGCAAGCGGTCGCGGTAAAGTCAATCATCTTTTCATATAATGCAATGATTGAAAAGATACACAAAGGTGATCAAAGCTGGAAAATATGGTTAGATATAGTTAGAGATGACCTAAAAATAGTAAACGATCTTGGAATCCCTCTGAAACTAGCTGTAGTTAGCGAGCCTAACTGATGAGCCGTTAATCGGCGAAACCCTGGAAACAGGGTCTTAGGCAAGTATTCACTAACTTACTGGAGGTTGTATGCTGCAATTCATTAAAAAGATGGTGCAAGGCAAGAAAACCCTAAATAATCGTGGTGGTAGATTTTTGACAGTATATCTAGGGAATGGTAAGTATAAAAACGGTAAGGTCCTGAAAGCAGGATACATTAAAACAAAAGTACAGTTAGCGTCTGGAGGTGTGGTCCTGGTATCAAATCGGAATATTGACCTAGTCGCGACTGATCACCAATTGATCAGGGTTTAACCTAGGTTGACTAATCCAGGGAGACTATGCTATAGTCTCTCTCAGTTAGTCAATCACTGGAGGTTTTATGTTATCACGGACCAGCAAGTTAGGCTGTCTCTCGTGGTCACTTGAAGCTTTCACCACTTGTCATGGTGCAAAAAACCCTGACGGTAGTGTGGTGGATGCGTGTCAAGTGTGCTACGCCAGAGGTGGTTTTTATCATATGCCTGATGCTGTTGCATTGCGTCATCGTAATCGCATAGATTGGAAAAGCCCTGATTGGGTGGATCGCATGGTAAAGGCATTAAAGCGTCAAACCCATTTTAGGTGGTTTGATTCTGGAGATATTGTCTCAGTGGACCTAGGTGCTAAAATTCTGGAGGTGTGCTCGCGTACGCCACACGTAAAGCACTGGATCCCAACTAGGACATATAAGTTTCCCAAATATAGGGAGGTTTTAGAGGCCCTGGAGGCATTGCCTAACGTAGTGGTGCGCATGTCCAGCGATAGCGTCTCTGGAGGGATTCTAGAGGGTTTCAGGACCACTAGCACCATTGTCCCAAACCAGGGAGAAAACCTAGGACACGAATGCCCAGCCTATAAGCAGGGAGGTAAGTGCCTGGATTGTCGTGCATGCTGGTCAAAGGATGTCCCACTGGTATCGTATCCTTATCATGGTGCGAAGGGTAAGATTATCAAGATTCTAGCAGTGAAGGGATGATGCAGTGCAAAAAATAGTAGTTGAGTGGAGTGCAGGGTTATTGTTGACAATCGTATATTTTATGCTAGTATTCATCTCAGCAGGAGGTTTTTAATATGAGCAAGACAGTAGAACTATTTAGTATTAAGATAGAGTGTAAACTAAACTTGACAGCAGATCATTGGCAGCTTTATAACCTTGAAGGCAGAGAAGCAGAGAGAGATAAGGTTGCTGTTGCTCTAAATAGATCAGTGGAAAAACGACTGGCTGAAGGCAAGCTCAAGGATATTGCATCTGTGCTTTATCTTTTCCGTGAGTGGGGCGCTGCTGATACTGAGGGATATGATACACTAGCGCATATCTTAGAATTGTGTAACATTGATGCTGACCATTATGTTTAATTAACCTGGAGACTGATACATGGGAATGATTGGCTTTTCTAAGGTGAACCCTCGCACGATACCCTGGGAAACAAACGATTGCGTAGTGCGAGCGACATCAGTAGCTACTGGGGATTCTTATGAACTTGTGCATGCGCTATATAAAGCACTAGGTAGGCGTAATGGTAGAGGAACACCCATATTTTTAATTAATTTAGTACTTGACAAGGCAGAGAAAATGCAGTACGATGATCGACATACGTTGAACAAGTTTATTGCAGCACATCCGAAGGGTACATTTGTTTGTTGTAGTAGGCGTCACGCATTCGCTGTCATTGATGGCGTGGTGCATGATCAAGGCGAAGTTGGTGGTAAGACTAGAGTCCTCTGGACATGGAGAATCAAGTAATGTTTACTAATGAATTGAAAAAAGGTGATAAGGTGCGACTCGCTAATGGCTGGGACGCTATTATGATGGACAACAAAAAGGGAAACATTCGACTGGCTGAGGTCTATGGGTGGTTTACTGAGATTGGTAGTGTGTACTCACATGACATCATTGCGAAGTACACTGACTCAGGGATTGTACCTATTGAACACACGAAAGAACAGATTAAACTACGTGATGCTATTGTGGAGATTGGATAATGATTGGCTATAAGTTGTTTCGTAAACGCAAGGATGGTACACTAGGTCCGCTGTTTATTAATCGTAAACTTAAGATGGTTCCTGATACATTCTATTTTGCTGAAGCGCACCACACAAAGGGATATGCTTTCCGTCCTGGTTGGCATATCTGTGGTGAGATGAAAGCACCACACCTACGACAAGGTGGTGATAGAGTATGGGCTAAGGTAGAGTTTGATCCTATCGATGTTATCAAACGCCCAGCATCACAAGGCGGTACGTGGTATCTTGGTAGTTGGATTAATATACTGGAGGTGTATGATGAAGACGAGGAACTACGTAGCGAAGTATGCACAGCGTAGTGGTTCAGGTAAACACAAGAGGAAAGACATGAAAGAATATACATACGATGATTGGAACGATGCAGAGAATGCACTCATGACTGAGCAGCAGTACTACGATGAGATGCAGTACCTAGAAGACAAGAATGCAACACTAGAGCAGGTCATCAAGGACATGTGCGATGATGAGGTCTTTGTGTTGGCAGAGATCATGCTCATACGTGACCACTACTCAGATTACAAAGACGTTCACGAGGAGCTGACTGCTGTTGTCAATATGCATGCACCAGAGACTAAGCACAAGGCTATTGACAAACTGTTGAAGATGTACCCAAACAGACATTGGGGTGAGTTCTGATGGCGTCATGGTTGATTGCAGCAATGGGTGTTGTGTATGCCATTGTGAGTGTTGACTTACTTACTAAAGGTAACACAGGGTTAGGCATAGCGTTTATAGGTTACGCCATTGGAAACGTGGGTTTGACATTGGAGGCGATGAAGTGATAAACTTTATACTTGTGGTGCTGTGTGTTGTTGTGGTGGCGATTATGTATGGCGTGATGAAGGAGTCAGACGATGAGTGATGGAGGCAAAGGCGATACCTATCGCAAGGTTGAATGGGATAAGTTCAGTTACAACTATGACAATATTTTCAACAAGAATAAAGTCAAGGTCTCTGGTGTACCGTATGAGGTAGACATGCCAGATATTGTGGCAGAGCTTGAGCGTGAGAACTTCATGCTTCGGTCCAGGGTGCAACGACTGGAGGAAGAGATTGAGCGATACCAAGACGATGGTAAGTAGTCCTTGTGTTGATGTTTGTCAGCTTGACTTTTATAAACAGGTGTGTATTGGGTGCTATCGTACACTATCAGAGATTGAAAGATGGCGTAACATGACAGACGATGAGCGCAAGATAGTGTTAGATAGTATCGAAGACAGAAAAGAAAGGTGGGTGGATTGATGCGGTGTCTTAGTTGCAATGCAGCATTGTCAGACTTTGAAGCAACACGAAAGAGTGCATTGACAGGTGAGTATACAGACCTTTGTAACCACTGTTTCAGTACTGTTAGTGAGCAATTACTTACGATAGAAAGGCAAGACCTAGCACATGAGGCAGAAGATGTTGACGATGTTAATCATTGTGGTTTGGATGTTGTGCTTGACAATGATGATGAGTTATGCTAAACTATCTCTACATAGTTACTAAGTAGTAATTATTAATAATTATCTTTTAAGTAGTATCTAAATAGAAACTAAATAGTATGAGTGATCAAGAACGATTTGAAAAAGATGTTGGTGAAGAAGCCCACTACTGGTTTACTGTGTCTGAGTTTGCGGAGCTTATCTTAAAGTTAGGTATTGACAAACCCATTGATGATGCGATACAATACATAGAGGATAAAATGGAGAAGCAATATGGCAAAGCAGTTACAGGCACACCAACCCTGCCCTGATTGTGGGAGCAGTGATGCTCTTGCAACATACGACTGGGGTACACGGTGCTTCAGTTGTGGTAAGGCAACACGCAACAAGCAAGACATTGAACACAAACCTGTGTTGACAAAGGTAAGCACTAACTTGAGTAACGTACATGAGATGAACTATGAATCGATCAAAGAACGAGGACTCACACGGGACACTTGCCTGGAATATGGCATTGGCATTAAGAACGGTAGCTATTATTTTCCTTATTACGATGGCGATAATCTGGTAGCGTACAAGAAACGTCAGATCGCAGACAAGAAGTTTAGCATCGAAGGTGATTGGCAGAAGGGCGCACTATTCGGGCAGCAGTTATTCAACAAAGGTGGTAAGTATGTCACGATTACAGAGGGCGAGTTCGATGCTGCGGCGGCGTACCAGATGCTTGGTTCTAAGTACCCTGTGGTATCTGTTAGGAATGGTGCAGGTAATGCAGCACAGGATATCAAGGCGAACTATGAGTGGCTCGACAGCTTCGAGAACATCGTCATTTGTTTTGACAATGATGATGCTGGTAGAACTGCAGCTTCACAAGTTGCTGAGGTCCTTGGAACTAAAGCCAAGATATTTAAAGGAACCAAAGACTTTAAAGACTCCTGCGAATACTTACAAGAAAACAAAGTAGCAGAGTTTGTAAACCTGTGGTGGAGAGCAGAGCGTTATACACCTGATGGGATTGTTGATGGTGCTGGATTGTGGGAGCTGGTCAATCAACCAGTCGAGCGATCAAAGGTACAGTACCCATTCACTGGTATGAACGATCTCACCTATGGTATACGAGAAGGCGAGCTTGTCACTATCACTGCTGGATCAGGGCTTGGTAAGTCACAGTTCCTGCGAGAGATTGTGTTTCATATTCTTAACAACACCACCCAGGAAAACATTGGATTGCTTTTCCTTGAGGAGTCTGTTAAGCGTACAGCTAAGAGCATCATGAGTCTTGCTGCAAACAAACCATTGCATCTCCCTGACATTGAGGTAAGTGACGATGAACTCCGAACAGCTTTTGATTCTACTCTTGGCACTGGTAGGGTTTTCTTGTTTGATCACTTTGGGTCTACTGCTATTGATAATATTATCAACCGAGTTAGGTTTATGGCTAAAGCTCTTGAGTGTCGCTACATTTTTCTTGATCACGTATCTATTGTTGTATCTGCTCAGGAGAATGGAGACGAACGTAAAGCTCTAGACGAGATCATGACCAAGCTTCGCATGATCGTACAAGAGACAGGCATCAGTTTGTTTTGTGTGTCCCACCTTAAACGTCCTGATGGCAAAGGTCACGAGGAGGGAGCAGCTACCTCTCTGTCTGCACTACGAGGCTCAGGTTCGATTGGGCAGCTGTCTGACATGGTGATAGGTCTGGAGCGTAACGGACAGGCTGAAGACCTCAAGGAACGCCACACAACCAGGGTGCGTGTACTAAAAAATCGTTTCAGTGGCTTGACAGGACCTGCTTGTTCGTTGTATTATGATAAGGTAACTGGACGAATGACTGAAACATTTGAGGACAAGGACCTTTGAGAATCGCACTAGACATTGAGACAAACCTAAAGCACGACACCATATGGTGCTGCTGTACATACGACATAGATACCAAGGAAGTAAGAGCATGGACAGAACCAGGAAGTTTCAGGGAGTTTATAAAGAAGGCCACGTTGATAGTAGCACACAACGGGATCTCGTTCGACTTTCCAGTATTGAACAAGGTCTGGAAGACAGCTATTCGGATGAAGAGTGTGGTACTTCGGGATACACTGGTTATGTCAAGACTATCAAATCCGACAAGAGACAAGGGACACAGCCTTGGGAACCTCGCAAGTCTAGTCGGAAGAACCAAGAAGGAGTACGAAGATTTCGATGGAGGTTTAACAACCGAAATGGTTGAGTACTGTAAGGAGGATGTCACCATCTGTGGCGAGTTGTACTTATATCTCACACAAGAACTGAGTGAATTCTCTGAGCAGTCCATCGAACTGGAGCACAAGGTAGCTGCAATCATATCTCGCCAGGAGAAGCATGGCTTTAAACTTGACACTGTAAAAGCCTTATGTTTACTTGTACAGTGGAAGCGTAAGCTTTCTGATATCGAGGAAGAGTTGCAGACTATCTTCCCTCCTATTGTCACTCAGCGCTTCAGCGAGAAGACAGGCAAGCAGCTTAAGGATGATGTCGAGGTGTTCAATCCTGGCTCACGCCAACAGATCGCTAAGCGTTTGATGGAGAAGGGGTGGAAGCCTACTAAGTTTACAGACAAGGGAGCTGTGATCGTAGATGAATCAGTACTTGATGGAGTTGATATTCCAGAAGCAAAGGCAATCGCTGAATACCTACTCATTCAGAAACGGGTGGCTCAGGTTGAGTCCTGGCTTGAGTATGTATCTGACGAACACAGGGTTCACGGTAAGGTCATCACCAATGGCGCAGTCACTGGACGCATGACTCACCACAGCCCCAACATGGCACAGATCCCTAGCAGCTCCAGTCCCTGGGGCCATGAGTGTCGTGATTGCTGGACCGTGGAGCAAGGTAACGTGCTAGTAGGTGCTGATGCTAGCTCACTAGAACTACGTATGTTAGCGCACTACATGAAGGATAAAGAGTATGCGAAAGAGATTGTCGAAGGAGATATACATACTAAGAACCAAACAGCTGCGGGTCTTGAAACAAGGGCGCAAGCTAAGACGTTTATATATGCACTCCTTTATGGTGCAGGACCTGCCAAGATCGGGAAGATTGTTGGTGGTTCAGCCGAGGCGGGGAAGAAACTCATCGATACTTTTCTTCGCAACACACCAGCACTCAAGACGCTACGAGAGTCTATTGAAACAGCGCTGTCAAAGAGAGGGACGTTACGTGGCCTGGACGGTAGGAGACTACAAGTTCGCTCCGCACACGCAGCACTCAACACACTACTACAAAGCGCTGGTGCGATCGTGATGAAGCAGGGCCTTGTTATACTTGACGAGAAGATACGCAATCTCAAGTTGAAGGCTAACTTCGTAGCGAATGTCCACGATGAGTGGCAGATAGAATGTTCTCCAGAAGATGCAGATCTTGTGGGTGAGCTAGCAGTACAGAGTATCAAAGAGGCAGGGCATGTGCTACAGTTAGGTTGCCCATTGGATGGCGAATACAAGAAAGGAACAACATGGGCAATGACCCACTAGACTTTGAGAACGATGAATTCTGGAAAGACATGGAGGACGTAGTGTTCCTATGTATAAAGAAGGACAGAACAATTAATCTTAAGACAAGTATCATGGACATGGAGGAACTAAAGAGTGTGTTCAGTACTGCATACACCATGGCTATGTTTCAGGATATGAAAAAGAATCCAAAAGATATTGACAAGATGCACTGATGTGCTATAATATTTGTGTAGTTTTACTTAAGGAGAAGTAACATGGAATTAAAACCTATCAAGGTACAGGCAGATATCATGTGGGCTTTCCTTGACACGCCTAACCAGCTGTCAGGCAAGTACCAAGTAGATCTCTGTAACCTTACCAAGGGTGCTGTAGATGCTTTAAAGGGCATGGGTGTTAATGTACTTAGCAAGAGTGAGCAGCCTGAGAAGGGACAGTACATTACAGCTAAGTCCGTGAACTATCCTATCAAGACTGAGGACGTTAATGGCGCTCCTATCACAGCCAAGGTAGGTAATGGTTCCAAGGGAATCGCACTGCTCAAGCCTTACGAGTATTCGTACAAAGGTAAGAAGGGTGTTGGTATTGGTATTAACAAGCTGGTGGTAACAGACCTCGTAGTCTACGAAGGTGCTGATGCTACTGAAACCGCTGACGATATTCTGTAAGGAGAGAGTATGTATATTGTAAAGTTCAACAACCGTAAGCTGTCATCAAAACTGTTTGCTAAAGGTTTCAAGACATATGACCTAGCACGTAACACACTGCGTAAGTACCTGCGTACTAAGGGCCTGGGCCGTAACATTGGTGACCTAAACTATTCTATTACTAAGGTGTAACATGGCTGAGACTAAACGTAAAACCCCTGTGGTTCCTAAAGCAACTGTTAAAGTAACTCCGACTGAAACCTTCTTCGAGGTCTCTGTCCCTGGTGCTGAGGCATGGTGGGATGATAGCTTCCGTTTCTCTATCACCACTGATGGTTCCGTCACAATCAACGACAATGAGTTCAGCACTAAGAAGCAAGCTGCTCAGGCGTTGCAAGCAATGGCAGACTTCCTTAAGAAATGATAGCACTCATCGATGCAGATATTGTTTGCTATCGCATAGGGTTTGCATCACAAGATGTGAGTGAGAAACTCTGCTTAGCACGAACAGCAGAGTTCATGGAGGAGCTGGTGATGAAGCCCTGGGTAGGAGACTACCAAGGATTTCTCACAGGCTCCAACAACTATCGCAAAGAGATTGCTGTCACTGCTCCATACAAAGGTAACCGTACCGCAGATAAACCTATACATTACGATCTGATTCGTGAATACCTTATCTCTGCATGGGGCTGCTCAGTGGAAGACAACCAGGAAGCTGATGATGCTATTGGTATCAAGGCTTATGAGTTTGAGGATACTGAAGATTATATTATAATGTCTATCGATAAAGATCTTGACATGATTCATGGATGGCATTATAATTTTATTAAGGATAAGAAATACTTTGTTGATGACCAAGAAGCTATCAAACATTTCTATACGCAGATACTTACTGGCGATAGGGTTGATAACATTATTGGTTTAAAAGGCATAGGTCCAAAGAAAGCGGCTAAGATTCTAGAGGACTGTGTCACCGAAGCCGATATGTACAAGGCAGTATTAGAAGCATACGACAACGATGAAGCTAGAGTCTTAGAGAACGGACAATTGTTATGGATACGAAGAAAAGAAAAACAGATCTGGTCACCTGCCCTATGCAGTATGTCCAGTGGGTTGACGCAGTAGCAGATGTTGAGTGGCAAGAAGATGTCAAAGCAGAAGTTCACACGTGTCATAGCATTGGATGGATTATCGATGAAACTGATTCAGCAATTTGCATTGCTAATACAGTTAGTATGGACAACAGCAATGCCCGTATGCACATACCTAAGCAGTGGATTAAAGTAAGGAAGGACGTATCTATTGAAACCGAGCAGCGCCAAGTCCAAAGGAAGACACCTGCAAAAGTGGGTAAGAGATCTAATACTAGCCAAGTTCGATCTGGAGGCAGACGATGTTCGCTCAGTTAGTATGGGCGTGTCAGGGGAAGACCTGCTATTTAGTCCAGCAGCCAGACGGAAGTTACCAATCAGTTTGGAATGCAAGTCCAGAGCAGCTATCTCAGTATACGGTTATTACGAGCAAGCAAAAGGAAACGCAGGAGGATACGAACCTGTCGTTGTTATTAAGCAAAATCGGTCCAGCCCTCTTGTAGTTGTTGATGCCGAATACTTTTTCAATATTTTAAGGAGTAAACATGAGTAACGTATACCGATTTATTTATGATTCAGATGTTAATGATGACTCAACAGAGTACCCTGAAGCAACGTCTGTTAAGGTTCGACACTATATCTCTGACGGCACTACATGGCCTGTGATCCTGTATCAATTCGCTAAGTTCTTAGAGACCTGTGGCTACGAAGGAGTAAAAGAAAAAGTAATAATCCGAGACCCTTATAACGTACACGGAGACTGTGGATTCGAGACAGTTGGTCCTGAAAAAGATGACTGGGTCCTTGATAATGAAGACAAGGATGCACAATGACTGTTCATGCCGTAATCCCAGACTGTCAAGTTAAGGACGGTGTTGATCTCAGTTATCTGACCTGGGTAGGTAAGTACTTAACAGAGAAGAAGCCTGATGTAATTGTACAGATTGGTGACTTTGCTGACATGCCTAGTCTATCAAGCTACGACATAGGCAAGAAGAGCTTTGAAGGCAGACGCTATAAGACTGACATCGAAGTAACAAACAAAGCAATGGAGATGTTGCTAGCACCGATTAAGGAATTCAATGAGCGAGCAAAAAGAAACAAAGAGAAGCAGTATAAACCTCGACTTGTTCTCACCCTGGGAAACCATGAAGAAAGAATTTCCAGGGTTATCGAAGGAGACCCTAAACTTGATGGAACTATTAGTCTCCGCGACCTTAACTACGAACATCATGGTTGGGAAGTTATCCCGTACCTTGAACCTATTGTTATTGATGGGGTGGTGTACTCTCATTATTTTACTTCTGGCGTTATGGGGCGTCCTGTAACATCTGCTGCTGCGCTGCTATCAAAGAAACACATGAGTGCTGTGATGGGTCACGTACAGAATCGACAGATCGCATACGCTAACCGAGCTGATGGCACACAGATCACTGGTCTGTTCAGTGGCTGCTGCTACCTGCATGATGAGGATTACCTTGGTAGCCAGGGCAACAAGTACTGGCGTGGTATCTGGATGCTGCACGAGGTGAACAACGGCAGCTTCGATGAGATGCCTGTGTCGCTTAACTACTTGAGGAAGAAGTATGAGCATTGATAACGCAACACCAGAGGACTGGTATTCTGCTTTAGAATCGTACCGTGTTAAAGAGATGATGGATAAAGAACTCATGCAGCAACAGACGCTGGCTGACTACATCAAGTCTAAGCAGGTAGGTGGTGATCACTACAAAGGAACTAAGATCCAATCTTGGGATGTATTCTTGGACTGGGGTTTAGATCCTTGGGCATGTAACGTGATCAAGTACGTGCAGCGCCATCGTAAGAAGGCAGGTAAAGCAGACCTGGAGAAAGCTAAACACTACATTGAATTCATGATTGAGAACTACGATGCCGTTGGTGACAAGTACTACAAGGCTTGACTGGGAGGCAGCTGACCAGGACTATAAGAAGGGACAGAACCTGATACGCCAAGGTAACTGGCATGATGGTTACAAGCTACACGAGCTGCGCTCACTTCCTGATGCGTACTGGAACCCAGCTGCTAAGTTCCCAGGAGTGAAGACTAACTTCGATAAGGCAGTGGTCTGGACACCAGGAGCTAAGATAACTGGACGCAGTGTCATCATCTGGTCAGAGGCTGGGTGGGGAGACATGATCCAGTTCTCTCGCTTCATCCCCATGATCAAGCAGCTCACTCCCCAGGCCCACTGTATCTACCCAGATGCTATCTCTGGTTTGCTGCGTAGGATGGATAGGACAATTAAGTACAGCCAGAACACACGAGATTGTCCTCCAGCGTCTTACAGGATCAAGATGATGTCCATGCCTTACCTTCTCATGGAACACGGCCTGATCGATCCTAAGCCTTCTGAGAGGTGGTTTGGTGCAGAGGGCTTGTATCGCAATCCAGATATCCTTACACCTTCAAGGGATAAACCACTGGTTGGAATATGCTATAATACTGAGAACAAGTCTTGGAACATGGCTGCTAAACAGATCCCTAAGGATGTTGCATTCGATGTTCTGAGCAGATATGCTGACAAGTTTGACTTCGTGTCTCTACAGTTAGGCGAAGGTTTTATTGATAGTCCAAAGTGGGTGGACACTGCAGACAAGATACAGACACTAGATGCTGTTATCTCTGTAGATTCTGCTATAGCACACTGCGCTGCCAGCGTTGGAGTCAAGACCATTAACTTAATTGGGGACGAGACAATGGCTTGTTGGCGCTGGTATCCTAAAGGAGAGAAGACACACTGGTACGACACCATGACTACAGTGTGGTGGGATCACTACTCGGACTGGGAGACTGGCCTGGAGAAGGGACTGAGCTATCTAAATTATGATAAGCCAGTAAAAAAACGTGGACGTCCTAAGAAAAGTGTGGTATAATATATGGCCCTAACATTAGAAGAGATCAAAGAAAGGATGAAACGATGGGATGAACTAACCATCATTGAGGAGTTATCAATTCGATCAGAGGATATAGTAGAAAGATTTGATGACATTATTGAACAGCAAGCAGATAAGTTAGAATCATTAGTTAACTGGGAAGAATTATAATATGGATTACTATCAACAATTTATTGCAAAGTCTCGCTACTCTCGCTTCTTGCCTGAGAAGAATCGCCGTGAACACTGGAACGAATCAGTGTCTCGTTACTTCACCTTTATGTCCGAGCACCTAAAGGACAAGTACAACTACACTATCCCTGCTGACCTACGTGCAGAGCTTGAGTCTGCTGTCTGTGGCCTGGAAGTTATGCCTTCGATGCGAGCTATCATGACTGCTGGTAAGGCCCTGGAGCGTGACAACACAGCAGGTTACAATTGTTCTTATCTTCCTATCGATGATCCTAAAGCCTTTGATGAGGCTATGTATATCCTGCTCTGCGGCACAGGAGTAGGCTTCTCTGTGGAGCACAAGTATGTCAATCAATTACCTGAAGTCCCTGATCAGCTCTTTGATTCTCAGACTACTATTGTTGTTGCCGACAGCAAAGAAGGGTGGGCCAAATCTTTACGACAACTCATTGCTCTTTTATATTCTGGCGAAGTGCCAAAGTGGGATCTATCCAAGGTACGCCCAGCTGGTGCGCGACTCAAGACCTTTGGCGGCAGGGCCTCGGGACCTGGTCCGTTGGAAGAGCTGTTTAAATTCACAATCGATAAGTTCAAAGGGGCCAGTGGTAGGCGTCTATCATCTCTCGAATGTCATGATCTACTCTGTAAGATCGGGGAAGTTGTTGTGGTTGGAGGTGTCAGACGCAGCGCGATGATCAGCCTGTCTGACCTGGAAGATGATCGTATGCGTAATGCTAAATCAGGAGATTGGTGGTCACATAATGGACAAAGAGCACTTGCTAACAACTCAGCAACTTACGCTAATAAACCAGATATTGGACAGTTTCTCCAAGAATGGACAAGCCTATACAACAGTCATTCTGGAGAGCGGGGTATCTTTTCACGAGCCGCAAGTAAGAACCAAGCTACAAAGAACGGAAGACGTAATGCGGATTATGACTTCGGTACAAACCCGTGTAGTGAAATCATACTTCGACCCTACCAGTTCTGCAATCTTACAGAAGTCGTGGTCCGAGCAGAGGACACTGTAGAGTCTTTGGCTAAGAAGGTACGTATTGCTACAATCCTTGGTACGTTCCAGGCTACGATGACGCACTTCCCGTATCTGCGTAAGATCTGGCAGAAGAACACTGAGGAAGAGCGTTTGCTTGGTGTATCGCTGACTGGTATTCTTGATAACCAATGGATGGGAGAGGTAAGTGAAAGCACTGCGAAACGTCTTGAACAGCTACGCAAAGTCGCCGTTGATACCAACGATGAGTTTGCAACACGCCTGGGAATTCCTGTGTCTGCTGCGATCACTTGTGTCAAACCTTCTGGCACTGTGTCTCAACTTGTTAACAGCGCCTCTGGTATTCATACTCGACATAGCAACTATTATATTCGCCGTGTTCGTGGCGATAAGAAAGACCCGCTAACTAAGTTTTTGGCAGAGGCAGGTATTCCTACTGAGGATTGTGTGATGCGTCCTGATAGCACTGCTGTTTTCTCCTTCCCAGTGAAAGCACCAGAGAATGCTAGGACTCGTGAACACTTAACTGCTTTGCAGCACCTGGATCTGTGGATGATGTATCAACGCCACTGGTGTGAGCATAAGCCCTCTGTCACTATCTCTGTTAAGGAAGATGAGTGGATGGACGTAGGAGCGTGGGTGTGGAGGAACTTCGATGAGATATCTGGTATTAGCTTCTTGCCGTGGGATGGAGGCACTTATCGTCAAGCTCCTTATGAGGAGTACAGCAAAGAGCAGTACGAGGAGCATCTTGCTAAGATGCCTAGCACTATTGCATGGGATAATCTTAAGGAAGAAGATGACAATGTCGAAGGCGCACAGACATTAGCGTGTGTCGCTGGTCACTGTGAGATCTAAGATGCAGATAGAACTACACCTTATAACTGGTTTGACGTCGTGGCCGCTATCGTGACTGGGAAAC
>OGWF01000053.1_pt1 | contig 17992 bp, 29 predicted proteins | sample 1575951 | NCBI WGS metagenome assembly OGWF01 (sample SAMN07581523, study PRJEB24739) | freshwater metagenome | place: Singapore | collected 2015-01
TTTTTTCAGCTTTTCCTTCACTTTTTTGATCGTCTTAAATAGTGATCTGTAAGGTATTCCCGTCTCCCTGCTGATCTTCGCGATGTTCTGCCCGTTCGCGGCGTAGATCTCGATCAGTTTCGCCTCGTACCAATGGAGGCCGTTTACCCCATCCCGGACCCGCTCCTGATCTCTGGCCTCATCCTCCGGCGCCTCCGGTTCCCGCCCCATCTCGTCGGATACCTCAACGAATTGTCGGCGGAATTTATACCAGAAGGTCGATCGATCGGATTTGATCATGTTCAACATCGTCCGCACGATGAACCACTTTAGCCATCCTTCCCGATGCATCTCCATCAACCGATCCTCCGGTAGTTCACAAAGAACCTGAAATATCTCCTGTCGCAGATCATCGCGGAGCGCCTCCGGTTCCATCTTCCCGATGGCGTCAGCGACATCTTTATTTCGATACATGTCGGCGATGATCTGCTCCCGTGTCATTGCCAGATAGTGTCGATACGTCCGTAAGTTTTGCAATGTGTATGTGGTATCATAACCAGCGTCTTGCCGACCATCCGTGGCTCCATCCGCGTCCATGATTCCAGACATTGCCTTTCCAGCTTGTACTTCCGACCGTTTATCTTGCCATCATAATTGCATGACGTGACGAAAATGACGATTAGCGCAAATGTTATCCGTTTCAATCCTTTGTGCTATTTTGTTTCCGATGCAATTCCCATGTAGTTAAGTAGGCGCCTCCATGCTCTCCGACCTTGCAGATATACGTGGCGCAGTCGTTCGCCGTTGCCCTATCCATGAACGCGATCTGATCATCCGATAGCCGATCCCCTTCCGATTTCACCTCACAATATACCGCCCGGCCATCCATCCCGTATCCGATAATATCAGGCATGCCACGCATCCCGATGAACTTCCGGCCACGGGTGGCGTGGTTATTTTGACGCCATACCAGAAATCCGAGATGCGTCAGATGTGCGATGGCGTACTTCGTCAGTTCGCCAGCCGACGGCGCAAAGCTGATCGATGAGGTAGATAACCTTCGCTGCCTTGATCCTCCGATCCTGTTCATCCGTGTATTTTTTTGCCTCATTCCAAAAATACGACTTGTCGCCGTGCGGTATATCCTCGATGCGCGGTATCTCTTTTCGCGTCGTGTGATACTGGTATTTAGCCATGTAGCATCCCAGCACGCTATCCATCCGGACGATGAAATCAACGTCGATCGTGGAGCGGATCAGGGCGTCGTATGTCACCCCGACCGCGCCATCGAACAAGCAGCCGACCTCCGCCAGTCTATTCGTTATCGTAGTCATGTTCATCCTCGATGGTTTTAAGGAAATCGATATACCATCCCATCGTCCAGCGGATACCGTGATCCAGCGGGATGAACTTTTCCCAACTCGTCAATACATACACCGCCGTCGGATCCACAACCCGGCGCGATACCGTGTCGATCTGACGCGGCGTTTCGTATGACAGCAACGGCTCCCGCTTTTCCTCATCTGTGATGATGTTGATCAGATCATGGATATCGGTACCGATCCCCGTTCCGAAATTAAACGATCGACCAATGGCGCAAAGGAGTATCGAGCATCCCAGCGTAAACGTGACAACGTCGTCTATGTAGGTGTAATCCCGAACGTCTGATCCTTCGCCGTATATTTCGAGTTCCCCGTGGTTCAAATATTCATGGATAAATTTACCGATTACGCCGCAGATCCTTCCGCCCGTCGGGGTCTGGCCCGGTCCGTAAACGTTTGAATATCTGATCACCGTTATCTGAAGATGATACGGGGCGCCGCTGTACAAGCGGGCGTAATATTCCCCGGCCAATTTTGATATGCCGTAATGAGTACCCGGACGGAATGAGTTGTCGTCATATATCCATCCGGTTGAAGGCTGCCCGTACACCGATACAGACCCGCAATAAATGATACGCCGTAACTTCCGATCCTTCATCGAGGCGACCAGGTTCAGCATGTAGGCGAAGGATCCGGCGTTCGTCATCAGGTCGGCGGATGGATCATGCGGGACCTGGGAGATCTGCGTCGAACATGCCCAGATGATGATGTCCGCATTTCGCGCGTGTTCGTGGACTGGCTGGTAATTCACCGAACGGCGGACGAGTTCAATATCTCGGAGGAACTCATCATCCCCGCCGAATGTTATCGAGCTGTTGGATAGATCATCCACCACCGTCACCTTTGCGCCAAGGCGTACCGCCTCGCGCGTGAGATGGCGCCCAATGAAACCGAGGCCTCCGTATATCAGCACGTTCGCACCCTTGAACGTGTCCCAGTTGATATCCTGAAAAGTGTTGTTCATTGCGCGTAATTTTCGGATGCAAAAATATTTACGCCATCAACGGTCCATGCGATATGATGCAAGGCGGACATGAATATATCAGACATATCCGGCCTGCTTTTAATCGTATATCCGGAAAATGTAACATCATGCTCGCTATCCAGTAATTCGCAGGTACCAGGTATGAATGAATACGCCGTGACAAGTACATGGATTGTATGCATGCCTTCGTGGTGTATGACGCACCCAGCTACGCGGTAATTCTCGAATACCTCCGCGAGGTCGTCCATTAAGTTCTTACCCAGCGTTTCATCCATCATCGCATACGGCGTCATGGCATGCCATACGCGGGCCATCCGTGTCGCGGCCTTGATCTGGCTAATTTCCTCCGATAGATTGTAAATGTTGATCCTGTTCACGTGCGCGTTCACGCGGTTTGCATACATCGCCATCCGTTCCGTGATGTAGTTCATGTTCCAGCGCTCGCAGTCGTAAACATTGGCGCCCCCTTCGGCTGATAGGATCCGCCAATGTGCGGCCCTGCATTCATTCATCTGTTCGCCGATCCGCTGCGTGATCGCTACGCGTTCATCCGTTGTGTACTCCTTTTGCATTGTGTGTTGTGTTTTATTGTGTAAATATATTACTCTTTAACATAAATGTCTAAAACATTTTTTTTCCGCGCCATCTCGAATAACAGCCATACCATTTGTTGCCCGTTGTGGAGTTTACGCTTTTCGTCCGGCGTAAGCTGGGAGCATCGTTTGTTTTCGCGGACCGTCGCATCGTTATCGTACTCGATAAACCCATCATCCACAAGCTGCGCCCACCATTCGTAAGGGACGTAATGCACCGACGGAAGGATACCGGATCGGAAGTTCATGTACCCCTCCTGTATCTCCCGGCGGATGGCGTTCGCGCTTTTCCGTTCATAGATATGCGGCGACCAATCCGGCGCGGCGCGTTCACTATCCCGATCACCTCCCGGGCGGAGTTGTTTGTAGGCCTGGGCGCTCCATCGTTTGTACGCGCTAATCATTTCGTTTAGGTATAGAACGCTGATGTTTTGATATGCCGTCGGATTGAAATCGAGCTGCATAGTAACGGCCATGTCGATCGCGAGGCGGAGTTCCCGGATGGTGAGCGTGCCGTGATGTTGCTGGATGTGATCCACCATGATAATGATATCCTCCTTTTCCGGATAATTTTCCTTCCGGATGCCGACCAGCGACATGAGATACCGGATCTCCGCCAGTATCTGTTCAGTCGTTCCTGCCTTAATTCGTTGTCCGCCCAAGGCGTCCAAGAACTTCGTCTCGGTACTGGTCAATGTCCTTTCCCCACTCTGCGAGGGCGTCCCAGTCTGCACGTCTCCGGCTGGCGGGAGCTTTGTCAGTTGCTTGCTGATGTGTTCCATTTGCTTCGTATTGTTTTTCGTTTTTGATCCAGTTTCTAAATGCCGCCTTCCAGTCCTTCATCGCGTTCCGCCCTACCTTCCATCCGTTCGCGGTATAGTAGTCGTGGAACTTATCGACGGATGTTTCGGATCCGATCATCTCCGATTTCGCGTACTGATCGACGTCGTCGCGCGTTGGAGGCGTGAAACGCTTAACAGATAATTTATTATCTGTTATTATTTCCTTTCCTTTCCTTTCCTTTATAGCATTGCCTTCGCATTGCGTTCGCATTGCGTTCGCATCGTCTGGTTTCCCCCATCTCTTATTCGCTGATTGTCTGGCCTTTACGCTACGTTCGTTCCGTTCTTCAATGCGTTTTTGTATCGACAATGACCCGAACATGTCGCCGTCATGGATAAACAAATTGAAATCAAATAATACGCTCCGTACGACGTCGCTATGCACATGCAGATCGTACGCAATGCCATCGCAATCCGTTCGCATTGCGTTCGCATTCTGGTACAGATCCTCTACAATGGCCCAATAGACGCCGTATCCCTCCATCCCATGACGGCGGATTAATTGTTTGATCTTGTCGTCGTTCCTGGCGTTGTAATCGTGGGAAAAATAGAATGAATCTATTGTCATGGCAATAAAAAAAGGGAAACACAGATAGCAGACTGCGTTCCCCCTTTTAGTGGTCGGGATATACCCGTCGGCATGGCTGCTATCCCACATCGACGGATTGATGTATCAAAATTAAACCTATTTCTTCAATCTATCCAAAAATTCCCCATACGCCACCCGGATCGCGTATTCCTTCCCGTCCGCCGCCTTCCATCGTTTCCCCGGCTGGCGGTACTTGTACGCCGTTGTCGGCGCGCATCCCAGGAACTCCGCCGCCTTCGCCATTGATGCGAACACCCGGGCCTGTTCTCGTCGCTGCTCCATCGGTAGCGATAGGTCGAGGACGACATGCGGTTCCGCGTTCGCCGGGTCCAGGTTTCGATGCCATGCGCGTCGTTTGCTGTCTCTCATAAAGATATGATATTGATATGTTTATGATATGTTATCTAAAGAAACGCCAGACGTGGAAACGTCCGGCGGCTAACCTATGAAAAACACCGAGGCCGGGACGGGAATCGAACCCGTGTAATGGTAGGCTATGTACACTTGCCGTTTGAAGTACACATCCTGACGCCTTTTTATATTCGCCACCCGGCCAATGGATCCAGCGTGGAAACGCCGGACCGTTCTTTACCAAAAATCAAACCATCCGTAATTAAAAAGGTAGATCATCCGCGGCGTCGTATGTCGCCGCCTGGGAAGATTGGGAAGATGCGGGCGGCGTGTACGCTGGCGCCTGTTGCGGTGCCGCGGCGGCGCTATCTCCTCCAGTAGTTATGATCTTCGCGTTCCCGAGGATCGTCCCGCGTTGGCCCGCCTGGCGTTCCTCTTTCGATACGGATTCCACGATGAACCCGTTATTCCCGTACTGATCTGTCGTCGGTGTCAGGTGCAGGACCGCCGATAGATATTTACCCTTCTTCCCCGAGTACAGACGCGCCTTGTTTACCAATGACAGATTGAGATTGAGCGTGATCATTTGCTTTTCCATGATGTGCGTATTTTTCTTTGATGAGGTTCATTCCGTCCGCGAACCCGTGGCGATATAGCTGGAATCTATATTGCTCGTCGGCCCGGTGATGGAGTTCTAATTTTGCGAGTATAGTTTCCAGGATATTCCGTTTCGTTCCGATCGGCAATTTTGCAATGTCCGCGCGGATATCCTCGATCGCCTTCACGAGCGGCGAAGATACGGTAGGCTTCACGCCTGCGGAATTTTCAGGATGAACCGGAATGATTGATACCTGGCGCCATGCCCCTGTCCGTCCCGGCGTACCTCTATGATCGACCTGGCCTCCATCGACTGGAAGTACCCGGAGACGTTCATAACGCCATGCCTAGCCATTGTCGCCATTACCGTCTGATCTTTAGGGTCGATCCATTCGGTGAGATGTTTTTCATACAAAGCCCGCGATAGCGCGACCGTATTCGACCGCAGGCCGGACATGTCGGCGATTTCATTGGCGGCGGGAATGAGGGGAAGCTGCGTCGCCTCCCCGATGATTTCCCGCAGGAGGCGGACGGCCTCCGTTAATTTTGCGCGTTGCTCAATTGTCATTGTGTTATGGTTTTGCATTGTAATGAATGGAAAGTTTACGGTGCTGGAATTGTTCGCGCATGGATGGCTCCGACGCAATCGCCTCATTAGCCTGGTACAGCGTTTTAAGCTGTTCCAGCGTCGAACATTGGCCGATCAGCGCCAGCACATCCTCCTTCGCCCCATACGTGACGCGGATGCGTTCGTCGAGCGATAGCGTTGGAAGTTTAACGGGCGCGGCCTCCGCATCTGTTGCCGTTATGGCACCAGCGACCCCGCCGGGCATGCCTACGGCCTCTTCCTCGGAAAGGATACCCAGACCCAATAGATCCAGCGTTGAGCGCCGTTTGGCCTTCGTTTCGGCTTTCATTATGGCGTTGCAATAGTTCTCCCCCTTCATCCCGGCAACAGAAACGGCGCCGATGGATTCCGTATGTCTGCCATCCGGGAGCGTAGCGCGTGCCGTGACCTGGTACACCTCCCCGGCGATGACCTCGCGGGCGGTTATCTGGTGAGATACCCCGTGGAGCTTGTTTAATTGCTGAGCGCCGGATCTGGTCAGGTACAGGATTTCTTTGCCGTTCAGGCGCAAGATGTCGAATGGCTTGGTAAATGGATCGAGGCCGATCCGCTCGCAATATCCGCGGTAATAGGCCACGCGATCGGTAGCGTTGAGTTTCGATAGATCGCCGGCCAGGATCAGTTGGGCCACTACGTCATCTTCGTGGCGCTGAATGTCTTTTGCTTTCATTGTGTATTTTGTTTACAATTCCCAAATTTTAAACGGCAAAACCTCTCTGACTATATCAGCAGTCTTTTGCTGATTTTCTTTTCTTGCAGCAGCATCAGCATCAGCAGCAGCATCAGCAGCAGCAGCAGCAGCATAAGCAGCATAAGCAGCATCAGCAGCATCAGCAGCAGCATAAGCAGCAGCATAAGCAGCAGCAGCAGCATAAGCAGCAGCATAAGCAGCAGCAGCAGCAGTATAAGCAGCAGCATTTAACTCATCTATGTTTATTTCACCTCTGCCAAAAGCAATAGCAGCATCTACCGCTTTCAAACTTCGTTCATCTTTCATAAGATGACGAATCGTATTAGCGCAAAATCCTTTGGCTAATGTTAATTTTTGCAAGTCGTAATCTTTTGACCTGCGATATAGCCATAGCAGCCAGTCGCCTCGATGACAAGTGTCGTAAACCTCTTGCCATGATTTTCCTTCCGCCCATTCTTTTGCTTCGGAGCAAGCACCTAAATTTATAAGGTGTTGCATAAATTCATTTGCGTTCATTGTGTATGGTTTTATCGTTTCCCGATGATGGCGGCCTCGCGCGCTTCGAAGTGCTCCTTCATCACCGCGAACAGGCGGGACCCGGTGCGGCCTTTGCGGAGGGCATTAAAGATGGTGTTTTTGTGTACCTGGGCCTTCGTGGCCAGTTCCTGGGCGTCGCCCCTGTCATACAGGACGCGCCATTTTTTAACCAGTCGTTCATCAATCTGCATGGTGTGGATTTTATCGAGTTATGAAATCTACAAAGGTGTTCACCATCCATTCCAGGATCGGCGGCGCGAACATGATGGCCATCGTGACAGCGGCGCACCAGATGTGCGATGGGGTGTCGGCGGAGCGTGCTTTCATTGTGTGACGATTTCAAAGGTGATCATGGCTGTATCTTCCATATAAACGATCTGGAGATCATCCCCGTTATGCGGAGCGAATAGCTCATCGTTTATATGTGCAGCGGATAGCATGTCGCCCTCGATCGTTTCGGATAAGATCGGTTGATGCGTGGCGACGATTCCATAGATACGGGCGATTCCGGAATACGTGCGGCGTACGCCGGAAGCTTCCCAGCGGATTGTTTTACCCAGCAGACCCAGGAGATTTGTGCATGTTAGCTGTTGCATTGTGTATTGTGTTGATGGTTAAAAATTAGCGGCCTTGTCGGAGATGGCATTGCGGAGGTCGATGACCAGATCGCGGCGGGTGCAGGTTACAATCGTTTCGATCCGCAGGCGCATGGCGCGGGTGATCTCGTCCTGTTTGTCGGCGGGAAGGGTGCGGATAAGGAATTGAAGGTCGGCGATGGCGCCGTCGATGAGCTGGCGGGTGTAAGACTGTTCGTTTTGCATTGTGTGTGTTTTGTTCTTCAAATATACAAACAATCACAATACAAAACACATTTTGAACAAAATATTTCAAAAAAAATTCCCCGACCGTGGAAACGATCAGGGATCATACACAATGCAAAAGGCTATTACCAAAAGATCAAGGTCGGAAATCATCCCAAAGGTAGCGCAATAATTTATATCTGGACATACCCGCCGACCGTTTTCCCGGCGCGATGTAGGGCCAGGAGATCACGAACAGAGTGTCCAAATGTTTTCTCGAAGTGCGGAGGGTCGACGAACTTCCAGTCCCCGCCCCAGGTCCACCCGTGTTGTTTGAAGATCGTGACGACCTCCATCCAATCTGCCCGGCCATCCCCGTCGAAATCCGTTGAGGTATCCCATACCGCGCGATCGTACGATCCGTTGCCATCGGTGTCCACGATAAGGACGATATCAATGGCAAGGCCGTAGTTATGGAACGACATACCCCCGCGCGCATTTGTGACGCGTTTCCCGGGCCTGGTCCGTCCCTGGGCGTATAGCGCATCCTGTTCGGCAATGGTTCGGAGAGTGAATGCGAACCGGCACATAGCGCGACCTTTTAACGCGTCGCAGATCTCCGCGTAAATAGCGCGCGCTTCCTCCCGGACTTTCGGGTGCAGCAATGCGATGCGTTCGAGCGTCAGGCGATCCATGTCATTCATTTAGATAGTGCGAAAAATAACAGCAATAACAGGAGGGCGGATAACAACGCGACGACCGCCCCGCGGTGCCGCGATACTTGTTTCGTATCCGCCAGAAGTGTCTCCGCCTTCTGTCGGGCCATCCTGCATGCCGTCAGCGCCCGATCGTCGATTATCTGGCGTAATATAGTGTCACGGATGGTAACCGTCCGTAATAGCGTCCGGATGCGTTCACGCGTGATCCGCGTCGTATCGTGGACGGTCGTCGTGTCCGTATAGATATAAATTTCGCCGATCGTATCCGTTCGCGTCAGCGTATCCGTCCGGCGAATGATGAATGTATCCGGACGACATATCCCGCGGTCCAGCATAACGGCCTCCATGCGCGCCATCTGTTCATTATTGCGCTGGATGCGCTTGACCGGATCGCACCCGAACGGGATCAGGACGATGGATATGGCGGATATCCATTTCACGGGCGATCCATTCTATCACGAAGTTCCAGGCGGACCTCATTAATCATTCGCTCGACGCGGGTGTTACTTTCGTGCATTGATCGCTCCATTTCATGCATGAACTTTTCAACGCGGTTCAGGGTGGATTGCACGCCGTGATCCGTTTGCTCGCCCTGGGTGACGCGCATATCCAGTTCTTTTATTTTGATCTGTATATCCGTCCACATTTTGAGCAGCGCCACGCCTCCGGCGATTGTCTGCGTACCGATTGCGATCATTACCGCCGTGTCCATCGTCGTCCCTCGTTTATATTTAGTTTCCGGTCGTGGTTCCCGTTGCCGCTGCCTGACGTGCCGATTGCGCTGCCACCCTTGCAGTTCTTTCCTTTACATTGAGTTCCCTCATAACCAGTACGACTGCACGATCAGCGTGATTCGCCAGCGTTGCGTAGTTCTTGTATTTCTGTCCCGTCAGCTCTACATTCCCGCTCGTCACCACCGCCCCGGTCGAATCGGATAGCGTGTAATAGAATCGAGCTGTCGTTTGCAGGTCATCCCATACGCAAACCACGTCGATGTCATCGGCATCGTACACGACACCGTTCTGCCATACCTTGACTTTGTCGATCGGTCGCTTGTTGGGCTTGGTGCTGTCGGTCTGGGCAGATGCGTTCAGGGAGATGGCGAGTACCGCCAATGCGATCAGTTTTTTCATTTCTTGTCTGCTTTATTTTGCTCGTTCACTTGCTGAATGAGTTTGAATCGTATAGTTTCTGTCTGCTTTGCCGGCAGTTCACCAAGCGCATCGTAGATGATTTGCACCTCCTGCGGTGTAAGTTCCAATTTGTAACTTTTAGGAGATGGCTGAAAGGCCATAAGAGACATGATCGTCAGTATTGTGAGTGCTTTTTTCATTTTGTAAAATTAATGCAAGTCTGTCCATGATGTCGTATAGACTTGCAGTTTTGATGTACTTGTGTTGTATATTAATAGCCCTGCGGCTGGCGATGAAATTGCATCACGCTCTGCTGTTGTCATACGAGGCGGGAGAAAACCTCTTGTATTGCTTGATACATCTAGTTGAGCAGACGCGTTTGGTTGGTTAGTATTTATACCCACAATCCCATTGTAGTCAATAACAAGATCTGCAACAAAAGTTGCACCGGTATTCAATGAATGACTGAAGCCAAAAATATTTCCAAAAGTACCATCTCCCATTAATAACAACGCTTGCTGATTGTCTCCTTCAAAACTTGTTAAAATCAATGATTCAACATTTGAAGAGTCAAATCTAAAGCCATAAGCCGATGACACATTTTGTCTATATCTGAATTTCAAATCTTGCGGGAAGCCTATTAAAACTTGATTGTCAGTTGTACCACTGCCAAAATACCCACTTCCTCCTACCTGCAATTTGAAACTGCCATTATCAACTTGGGTACCGATCAATACCTCCCCGGTTGAAGTCGCTAAACTACCCCCATTTATAGCACGAATGCTACCATTTACATCTAATTGATACCCAGCATCCGTGGGAGATGCCCCTATGAAAACACGACCGTTGGCGAATACTCGAACCCGCTCAGCATCATTTGCCAAAATTCCTACCCCATGATTACTTGTATTGCCGATGAAAAACATGCCCAAAGGATTATGAGCACGCATAAACGTTGTTATATCTGTTGATTTTAGATTTATAGTTGAATATGTTGTGCCATTGATTTGCAAACGTGTATCACCAGCATCAGGAGATGCAGCACCATTGACCCCGATGCTACCACTATTTTCTTGTATTATACTATTCCCAACTGTTGCCGATCCTGTGAACTTTGGAATATAGTTAGTTGTCCCGCTTCCACCAATCCTTGACAATCCTGCCACTGAATCAATGCCCTTCTGCCGCCATGCCCTTGTCGCAATGTTCAGCGTGTCCACGAGGAAGGATTGACCGCTTTTTGTTAGTCCGTATCCTGCGTGACGGATGTAGTTGGTAAGCATTGCGGTCGTGTCCGATTTGCGGAGGTACGGCGCAAGCATGGACGACGTATCGCTTATATTTACTTTTAGATTGATCCGAGCGGCCAGCGAATCATCCCCCTTTTGCCTCCACGCGCGCGTCGAATAAACGAGCGTATCCGCATCCGCGCCGACCTTCCGCCATTGTGATCCGGTCCAGGCATACAGCGAACTATCCGAAATCTGATATCGCAGTGCGGCTGTGTCCGTTGGCGCCTTCGACCTTTTTGGCAAATAAAAGACGCTATCCGTGCGGAAGTTCCCGCGGGAAATTACGGTCGTCGTCGGAGCGCCAATGTACTGGATCGTCTGCGCCTGCGATACGCCAATGATGGCGAGTAAAATAAATATAATTTGTCTCATATCTTTATGACTAAAGCTTGTATTTTTTCAAAGGTTGCGAGCGCCGGATAAAATGTGATCGTATTCCCGCTGTGTATGTAATATGATGAACCGTCTCCCGGATCCGCCCAATCGAGTAACAATCCATTTCGGTACACCCATACGGTCGCCCCGGTGAAATCTGCATCCGTCCACGCGGACGCTCCATCGCCGGGATATCCGACATCACCAACGACAAACCTTTTTTTGGCCGTTGTGATGTTTGCAGTAACGAACGTGATCAGCGCGGATAGCGCGGCCTTATAGCTATATCCAGTCGAAGGATCACCGATCAGCATGAGATCGGCGAGCGTTGGCGTCCGGACGTCGAGTTGATTTATTTTTTTCCCGGGCATTTCCGTTAATTAGCGGGATAGATTAATTCCGTCGGCACCTGACAACGATCCGACTGATATGGCAATGTGATCGTGATCGTGGCCGCCACCCCGGCCAGCATGTCTGGCGTTGTGTCCGTTACCATCTGCACCTGAACCGTTCCATCCACCGTCCAATCCCACCCCGGCCAGCGGAGTTGTGCGATAATATCTTGAAGGATCGACATCTGATCAGATTGTACTTCGCGCTCATTTTCGTTATCAATAACGAGGCGGTCGATGAAAAACATCTGGAAATCATACGACGCGTCAGATCCGACGATGCGCGCGGTGTTCACGTCGAACGTCATCAGCGGATACGTCACGTCACCGAGCGCCAGTCGATCCATTACGGGACCGTTCCAAACGGTCTCGATCATTTCGTGAGCGTTCCCGAGCGCTGTTATTTTGTCGATCAGTTGATTTAATGTCATTGCGTTCCTGCTTTTCAAGATACGCCCGGAGGCGGTTCTGGTTCCGTTCGCTGTACGTTTTGTTTCCCTTCATTTAGCAATCGCAGTTAGGCGAATTACCTTGATACATATCCTCCCATCTTCCCCGTCCCGCTGGCCGACGGTATCTGTCCGCGTAGTCGTCGAGGTGTACGCTGATCGTGTACGCCTGGCGCTCCGGATGGATCGTATCCACCCCGGATCCGGCGTTGATGTACTCCTGAAATAGTACGCCCTTCGACGCGGTTTCCTTGACATACAGGATCAGGCGTTCCTTGTAAAATTCCGCGCGGGCCTTGTACCTGTTCGCCACGTCAATCATGTCCTGCATGGATGGCTCTGTCTGCCCTTCGCCGCTTTTCCGGATCAGTCCCTTGTTGTAAAATTGCATCGACAATCCGACGGGAAGTTCCGACAATACATAATACACCAGCGTGTCCGATATGTACCCCGTTATCAATCCTTCCTCCGCGTCTGTGAGGTTGTTATTTTCGATCCCGTCCAGGAGGCGGTTGTATAACGCCGTCCCAAGCGCTGGATGGATAAACATGTCCTGCGCCGTCATGATCTCCGGGCTGATCAATTTTTCGTCCACGTTGGCATGAAGGCCCGTCCGTTCCTTGATCGTGTTCGGCGTTATGAATAGTATTTTTCGGCTCATGCTTTACGTTTACGGATAACTACATTTGATCTCCATTCATGCCGACATGACGGCGACGGCGGTAATCCTGCACCCTGCCCCCACCATCCGCCCCCGCGGTCGAATACGCTGTACCCCAGGCGCTGGGATAGGGTCTCTATTTCGCGGCGAGTGTAGAAACGATCCAGGGACATCAATTTTTTACAGAAAGGTCGCGATGGGTGTTCTGTCGTGTCACGCTGGCCAACTGGAACCTCCGGTTTCCATTCGTAGGAATACCGGATCTCAAACGTCGTCCGGGTCGGTTCGTCCACCAGTTCGGAAACGGGCGCCGATGGCTTCAGGCCTCCGCCCTTCGCCTCGATCAATACCCCCAGACGCGTCATGCGGTCGATCCGGCGGGTGATCTCCGCCACGTCCACCCCCAGCGCCTTCGCGATGTCGTCCGACGGCGTTAGCGGTTGTTTTTGGAGGATGTTCAGGATCTGCTTATCGGCTTCCTCCTGGATGTCCGCAAACGTGACACGTGAATTTTTCACGACGGAAAAGTTCTGCGCCGTTTCGCCATACTCCGCGAAGGCTCCGATAATGTCGTCCTCCGTGGCGTCCGCCCCGAATTGTTCAGGCTCCCCCAGCATCGTCATCACCTCATCGTCGGATAGGCCGTATCCGCTCCGGAGCATCATTCCAGCCTGATCGCGCGTGATCTTACCCTTGCTGAACTCCCGGACGATCCGCGCCATCTGTTGCCATTGGCGGCCCGTCATGGACTTCAGGTTGTCGTTTACCGTGACGGATGCGGCGGCCTGTGGCGTGGTGCCATCGACGGGAGCGGCGGAAGGTTCCGTCTGGTATTTCGTGACGTCGATGCCTGCCTTTTCCAGGATCCATTTACGCGGGGCGACGGATACAATGGTCGCCTCCGAAAGTTCGTAGCTGATCGGTTCAACCGGGATGATGGATATCTCCGACATCGCCCCGTTGATCTTCGCCAGACGGTTGAACGTCTGTTCGAGATGTTGCTGCTTGTCGTTTACGTATGTATTTTTGAAGATCTCGTAAGCGTCCCGCATTTCGGTACGGCTGCCAAGCTTCCCCGGTTCGGCGATACCGAACAATACAGGCGACGTGATGCCATGCCCCGCAAATATGTTTTGCTGGATCATTGTATCCACCCGCCCGAAATCCTCTTTAGTAAGATCGGATGCCCCCAGGTCGTCGATGATCGGTTTCCGTGCCGGATCGTTTACGAAGGATAGGATAAATTTCTTTCCATCGGCGCCGGAAAAATTGTCCTGGAATTTCCGGTCGATCTTTCGCTTTTCGTCTGGCGACGGTTCCCCGTTCGGGAGGGTGATCAGTTTCGACGCCGAGAATCCGGATTGCGCGTTACTCAATACGTGCTGGGATACTTGGATATCTGATTCGATGTAATTGAGCGATCCCATGTATCCGGGCAGCGCGTAGGCTTCGAGATCCGGCTGGTATTCGCGGATGTACAAGATCTGGCGGCCTTCCCGGACTTTTGTATTGAACGCCGGGATCGGGATGATATCGCCTTTACGCTCTTTCCATCCGGTCGGCTTGTACCAAAATGATGTGTTATCCGCGGATGTCCGGATCTTTGTATAGTCGATGTGGGTGATACTGGAGATCTGTCCGCCGACCATAGACCAGATTATTTCGAGGTATGCGCCGCCAAATATCTCGATGTCCATTGATACCTTCCGCGTCAGCTCCGCGAGGGATTCGTAGCCATTCGGCGCGGCGATGAATGCGTCCGCCGCGGGATCTGGCTCCCCGGATTTCCATCCGTTGCCGGTGATGTAGTTTACCTTACCCTTTACGATGGCGTTGTGTTTCGCGCTCTTGCGGTACAGGTCGATCAGGTAATCCGGATAGTCGTTATGAAATCCGAATTCTATGTACCCCGCGCCTTTTTTCTCCCGATATTCCGGTTGTTTGGCCTCCGCAAAATTTAGTACGATGATGTCCTCCGCTGTCATGGCGTTATGTAGGTATTATCCGGCGCGTATGCCGTGAATGTGAATTGATCATCCGCCGGAGCGTTCAGACGCGCCAGTCCCTGTTCAATGAGCGCGCCCGTGAGATCCAGTTCGATATTGGATGCGCTCGATTGTTCGTAAATATAGTATTGGTATTCGCCCAAAATTCCACAAAAGACCTGATCCACGTCGAAGGCGAAAAGATTGTACCTGGACGGATATGGCGATAGGTCGTCCGTACCGCGGCGAACTACTCGAATTTCTCGATTAGTTGCCCGCTGGACAAACCGGAAAAGATACGACGCCGACGGGATCGTGGTGCGCTCCGTCAGCGTGACCCGCACATTTGTAATCGTTCCAGTCGTGAGATTGATCATCGTTACTAATTAGCGCCGCTGCACCGTTTGCACCGAAAAGAAAAGCCCCCGCATAAACATGCGGAGGCTCAAACCCATAATCCCTATAATGTCCAACGATTCAGCGAAGATACATCATGATGTCAGTCCGGCAATGATGCCCGAACTTACCTCCGGCGCCAGCGCGCGCTCTCCACCCGTAAAGGTGAGGGAGTATCCGTTCCGGTCTGATTGTGCCAGTCCCGTCCCGGCGGTGCCAGCGGTGAGGTCCAATCCGTTCAACTTTCCGGCCAGCCAATACTTGCCATTCTGATCTTCGATCACGGCCATCAGGTTATTCTGTGCGAGCAACAAAATTTCGTTGCGGACGGACACCTGCATTTTGTTGATGACGATCAGGAGTTCCTGGTTGTAAACGACAGTGCCGTTCTCGACGGATCCAGCGATGGTTTCCGTGAAGGATGACGTATTCCGGACGAGCTGATATTTGTAAAATACTTTGCCCGCGGCCTTGGTGATCGTCGTCACCAATCCGGAGCTTTCCGTTACGGTCGTCACGTCGTTTGCCGAGATAAACCAGACGGCCTTCAGGCCGCCAATATTATCCTTGCAGTCGAACGTGTACCCTTGTGTTAAGGCGCATGCCATGCGTTAAATATTTTGCGGTTATGATGTAGGGCGACCCGAAGGCCGCCCCATTATCGTCAGATCTCGAACTTCACGATCTCGGTCGGGAACGCGAAATTTACGCCCATTTTGAACTCGGACACGAACCGAACCTGATCGGCTTCGCGGGCGAAAAACAGCTCCCAACGGTTTTGATCCTCATCCAAAAGATCGGTACCCAGCCACATGTTGGATACGCGCATGGCGTAAATCTTGTTCGTTCCGTTCAGGCCGGGAGTGCCGACGACCTCGATCGCGGTGCCGGGCAGGAAAAACGATGCGTTCGGCTTCGCGTCCACCTGGTAGTGGAACAGGTTGGCATTCTTGATCTTGATCGTCAGCGTCCGGAATACATCCATTCCGCAGAAGATCTTGACGTCGTCCTTGTCGATCACCTGGGCCGGGATGGCCTTGTAGACCGCATCGAACACATTGACCACGGTGGTGTCGTTGATCGCCGTCTCCACGGATCCGTAATAGGCCACGCTGTTCGCGTTCACCACGCTGGCGCCTGCATCCTTGATCAGCTCGATATATCCGTCGAACTTGTTAAGGTTCGCGTTCAGCGATGTGGTGTCACCCTGCCAGATGGCAGTTTCAAGCTGGGAGGCGATCTTTTCGGCCTTCTTGCTGGTGTAGTCGGTAGCGAAGGCGATGGTGTCGTAACGCGATCCGGCGGGCAGTGCCTTTTGCAGGTAGTACGCCTCCAGATCTTTCGGGCAGATGGCCTCGTTCACCTTGAACTTACCGACGGTTACCGTGCGCTGGGTGATCGTGGAGGTGCCGGAGGTCGTGAAACCGCATGTACCGCCCGCCTGGAAGATGGCGTCGGTGTCCATGATATTGATGGTCTCCGCGGACTTTACGCCCACCATGACGTTACCCTGTGACTGGATCAGCGCGGCGGTCTTGGGACCGAGGACGGAGGCGGCGACGAGCAGTTGTTCGTTCTGCTCTACATACGCCGTGAGTGTACCTAATGAAAATGCCATTTTTGTCGTTTTTTATTTGTTGGTGATTATTTGCGGAGGCTGGCGATACGGTCAGCGATCCGCTTCAATTTTTCGTCTTTACTTTCCGTTTGCTCAAAATTGTGATGCGGCTTCCCGATCGGATCGGCGCCGGGTGTCTGCATCATTGCGCTGAACACATCGGCCAGCGTCCGGAGGCGGTCGTTAGTAGCGACCAGCTCATCGGCGAACTTCGCGGCCTGCGCGTCGATTGCGGCGCGGAGCGCGGCGTTTTCTGCCTCGATGACGGCGAACTTCGCGGCCATATCTTCTCCGGGTTCGGCCGCTGGTTCCGGCTCGACGGCAGGAACGGTGATCGCGGTGATCAGACCATTTTCGCCGACGGTGATCGTGGTTCCGTCGGCGAACTTGTGATCTCCAGCGGGAGCGGGAGCGGTATTCCCGGCGTCGTCCACCAGTTGAACCATACCTCCGATCTCCAGTTCGGAAACCAGTACCTTTTGGCCACCTTCGAGTACGTATTCCTTCGCCTCCATCTTGGCGGGTTCCGGCTCCGGCGCGGGAGCGGGTGGCATATCCGCGAACATTGCGCGAATTTTATCGAGTGCTTCTTTTGCTGTCATCTTACCATTATTTAGTGATGTGAGGAATTGTTACCATATAGGCGATCATTTCGCCTCTGGCTTCATGATTTCATCGTTGCTGTTGGTAAACAGGTTTTTCAGCAGATAGGCGGCGCCCGCCATCAGGCCGGACCATCCGATACCCTTCCACTGCTCCAGCGTCGGGACGGCCCCGGCTTCGAGGGATGTAGTAACAGCGGCGGCGATAACGGCCAATGCAGCGACGACGGCGCCTTTCACCAGGTCGCGGAGGTTGAGGGAGAAAAGATTGCTCATTTTATGTTTTGTTTTGTTTAGACTTGTGTAACCGTTAGGATGACGGAAGGGATGGCGGGACGCGTCGGCGTTGATTGCGGCGCCACATAGTTGATAAATACCGACGTGTCCGTGCTATGC
>OGWF01000054.1_pt1 | contig 17968 bp, 38 predicted proteins | sample 1575951 | NCBI WGS metagenome assembly OGWF01 (sample SAMN07581523, study PRJEB24739) | freshwater metagenome | place: Singapore | collected 2015-01
GTTTCCCAGTCACGATACCCACGAAAATATGATATCCCTGTAAGATATACCACATGTACTGCTTTTCGTCGATTTCAAACCAAGAGTTTAATTTCTTCATTGAATTCTTCTTCTTCGTAGTTGGTTCCATCTATATACCACGCCTTTAATCCATTTGACCTTATAACAGCAGGTCCATCAGTGCGATGTAGTTTGCCATTTACCCGCCACTCCTGTGTGCCATCTGCCCAGATAGAAGCAGGTCCATCAGTGCGATGTAGTTTGCCATTTACCCGCCACTCCTGTGTGCCATCTGCCCAGATAGAAGCAGGTCCATCAGTGCGATGTAGTTTGCCGTTTACCCGCCACTTCTGTGTCCCATCTGCCCATATAACAGCAGGTCCATCTGTGCGATGTAATTTGTCATCTATATACCACTCCTGTGTGCCATCTGCCCAGATAGAAGCAGGTCCATCAATGCGATGTAGTTTGCCATTTACCCGCCACTCCTGTGTTCCATCTGCCCAGATAGAAGCAGGTCCATCAATGCGATGTCTTTTGCCGTTTAGCATCCAGCACACGAAACTTTCATCTACAGCGATATCATATCCCTGTAAGATATACCACATGTACTGCTTTTCGTCGATTTCAAACCAAGAGTTTAATTTTTTCATTGTTACTCTTCTTGTTCAAACAAATGCCCGTAAGTATCAATAAACTCGTTTAGCTCCATTACCAATTTTCTTGGAATGCCGGGGCCTTGTTGAATGTGATAAGTGACTAAATGTAGTTCTTCGTTTCTACTTTTCAACTGAATAACTTCAATCGAATCACCATCTTCAAATTGATGTTTCAAACCAACAACATTATCTTTTGTTAGCACGATAGTTTCCTTTTTCTGGTATTACGTGGCGCACACCGCCTCTTGGGTCTGGCATGTCACCGTGTCGTCTTGGTATCAAATGAACATGACTGTACATAACAGTTTGTCCAGCAGCAGTACCTATGTTTTGTCCTATATTGTAACCATCACAGTATTCTTCTAAGACCCAACGCTCTCCCCATTCATGAGCGGCCCGCCAACAATGAACCAAATTCTCTATCTGATCTTGTTTTGGTACAAATAAAAGATGACCTTCTGTTACTGGAAAGCCATCTTCAAATACTATGTAATCTTCAGTTTCGTAAATCTTTTTACGCCATGGCGTTTCGTTTAATTTCATTGAATTGTTCTTCTGTATATTGAGTGCCATTTATATACCACTCCTGTGCTCCATCTGCCCAGATAACAGCAGGCCCATCTATGCGGTGTAGTTTGTCATCTACCCACCACACCTGTGATCCATCTGCACTGATAACAGCAGGTCCATCAGTGCGATGTAGTTTGCCATCTATATACCAATCTTGTGATCCATCTTCCCAGATAATAGCAGGTCCATTAGTGCGGTGTCTCTTGCCATCTATATACCAATCTTGTGTTCCATCTGCCCGGATAATAGCAGGTCCATCTATGCGGTGTCTCTTGCCATCTATATACCAATCTTGTCTTCCATCTGCCCGGATAATAGCAGGTCCATCAGTGCGATGTAGTTTGCCATCTATATACCACTCATGTGTTCCATCTTCCCAGATAACAGCAGGCCCATCAGTGCGGTGTCTTTTGCCATCTACCCACCACGCTTGTGTTCCATCTGCCCAGATAGAAGCAGGTCCATCAGTGCGGTGTCTTTTGCCATCTACCCACCACGCTTGTGTTCCATCTGCCCAGATAGAAGCAGGTCCATCAGTGCGATGTCTCTTGCCACCTAGGTTCCAATCTACGGAAATTTCATTCACAGAGATATGATATCCCTGTAAGATATACCACATGTATTGCTTTTCGTCGATTTCAAACCAATCGCTTATTTTTTTCATCATTTGGAAAATACTCCCAATCCTTTCCGCCTAGCTTAGCCCAGTTACGGTACTTTTCTTGTTCTTCTTTACAACTACGGGGTTGCCCTATACTACCTATAACTGCCATGCAATCATGACACCTAATCGTTAGATTCCATGATAGAGTTTGCGCGAACAGTGATGTAGTTTGCCATCTATATACCAATCTTGTCTTCCATCTGCCCAGATAACAGCAGGCCCATCAGTTCGATGTAGTTTGCCATCTATATACCAATCTTGTCTTCCATCTGCACTGATAACAGCAGGTCCATTAGTGCGGTGTCTCTTGCCATCTACCCACCACTCATGTGTTCCATCTTCCCAGATAATAGCAGGTCCATTAGTGCGGTGTCTCTTGCCATCTACCCACCACTCATGTGTTCCATCTGCCCAGATAATAGCAGGTCCATTAGTGCGATGTAGTTTGCCATCTAGTTTCCACATCACAGCACTTTCACCTACAGAGATATGATATCCCTGTAAGATATACCACATGTATTGCTTTTCGTCGATTTCAAACCAATCGCTTATTTTTTTCATCATTTGGAAAATACTCCCAATCCTTGCCACCCACCTTAGCCCAGTTACGGTACTTTTCTTGTTCTTCTTTACAACTACGGGGTTGCCCTATACTACCTATAACTGCCATGCAATCATGACACCTATATCCATAGCCAGCACCATGATCAAACTCTGCTACCGAACCACAGGGCATCGACATATATTTTGGATGCCATGCTCCCCACAAGTCTTTGATATTTACTTCAGAGTCATTGAACACTATGCACCTACGCCCTGTTTAGCCTCTTCAAACACTTGCTTGATCTTTTCAAAATCATCAGCTTCAGTTTTGTCCAGTCGCTCTTCAACAAGACGAGGAAGAAACAGTGCTGCTACATCGTTAGATTCCATGATAGAGTTTGCGCGAACAGTGATGATCTTTTTGTCGATCCATTCGTCACGCTCACCGTTGATACGCTCACGATCTTTATCAGAGATACCTGACACATTTACACGCAATCGACCACAACTACTTTCAGCAGCGATAGAACCAAACAAATGAGCATTCTTGCCATTGCCCGGATTGAAGCCGCGAACGATCAAGTCTACCTCAGCTTCAATTTTCAGCTTGATCTGATCTTTAGAAGTTTTATCTTCCCAAATAGCTTTTGGGTTCTTGATCACAGTGCCTTCAATGTTTCGTGAAGTCAGTTCAACATAATGCTCATATGCTTCTTTGAGAGAATAAACAACTTTAGTAGGAATTACATCAACAAATGTGCCTTTGATATTCTTGATAGCATCAAAACGATCCTTGTACGGAGTTTTGCACTTGCCACCACTAACAGCATCTTTCAAGGGAACACGATCCCATACCATGTAAAAGGGCTTTTGATTCTTTTCAAAGCAGCCACCTTTCAGAACAGAATTCAAGACGCCGTTGCCAAGCTCACGAGCAAGCACTTTACCATCTTCGAGTACCAACAGTTCGCCGTGATAGCAATAACCTTCGTCTGCTACATTAACAAATTCATGAATTAAGTCTTTAAACTCAGTGTTAGCAAACAGTGTGCCATTGCGGCTAGTGATCTTAGTAATAAGATCGGGATACAAATAGATGTTGGCAAACATGCCATCAGCTTTTTCTTGCGAGAATACACCAGCAGCCCAATCAAACTTGTCGATGTTACTGCCCTTCATCAAAGAGCAACGCATGTAAGGGTATTCAGGAATTGTGTCGGGAAACATTTTGTTGATGGTAGCAACGCTGATACCACAACGCAGATCACCTTTAAGCAGGTTGATGATTACCTGTGCTTCGTCAGCGGAGAGAATGTTCAAAAGATTTTCTACTTCGGTGCGAGCAGCGTTACCAGTAACAGTGCGCGAAGTCAAACGATCAAGTATTGTTTCCACTTGATCCCAAACATCTGCTACAGTTTTTGTGCCTACACGAGTTTGTTCTACTTTCTTGATACCATACACATACTCGGGAGAGTAGGTACGATTAAGAAGCTTGACAAATGAAGGAACTTGTGTTCCAAACTCTTTGACTTTACTTTCTTTGAACAAACGACCTTGATCGGAGTTGATTACTTCAATGAATTTGGAAAACATAACAGTTCCTTATTTAGAGTAGAATTACATTATACACGAATCTCAGGGTAAGTCAAATCCAATTTTGGATATTTGACTTGCTCAATAGCAAAAGGTGCTGAAATTGTTAGTTTTGGGTACGATATTTCCCAGCCTAAGTCTCTGTATTCCATACAAAAAACTAAAACATCAGATTGACGATACTGTTCCCATGCCCATTCGATTGTTTCTTTTTCAGCTTGTGTAAAATTACCAGAATACGCAAACTCAGTGCTGACCAAACTACCTAGATCATGCTTGTTATATCCAGCAGAAGTAGTCCAGTCTTGTTCTCCGTTAAATGGAAGATCAAGTGGATTATTTACATAACCAGTGCCCGCTGAATATGTATCGACTACTTGCCAATACCGTTCAGTTGATTCATCGTAACCTTTGATACAAATACGAACCTTGTTTTCTTGCTTATTAGATACCGCGTACGCCATTGCTTACTCCTTAGTTAGTATTCTTACCAGATTCTCGTTTCGCCAGTCTTGCTCTTTTCGGGCTCGTCTTGCATCAATTGCTTTACCAATCGTCATGCGGTCGTAATTTCTAGCCCACTCAATACCTGATATCCAGACCTTAAGTTCTTCAATTGTACCAGTGAACAATTGAGCATCACGGTTGTATACAGGAAGAGCATCTTGATCTTTTGGGAACAGTGCGACTATATCACCATACTCTTTGTTGTAGTAACCGTGTTGACTGTAGCCCATACGAAAACCTAGTTCATCACACTTAGCCTTCAGTTCTTCTAGCTGTACTATATGTCGATAACCTGCCATAATCAGTCTCTACAATGAAAACCTTATTTTATCAAATTCTTGATATATGTCAACCACTCAGGAACAACGGTCTGGAAATAAGCATACACTTCAGTAACCATCCAATAGCTGGTTATTGGGGCCAGTACCGCGTACAGTCCCACTACAAAAAGAATCAGCAAAGAAAACTGTTTTATTCCTGCCCACATGTCATTTATCCTCGCAAGGAGCGAAAAACAAAATTAAAACTGCTATAATAGCCCATCCTGAGCCAATCTCCCCATTGCTGTTCAAATATGCGTATACACTTAGACTGGCAAGACCTACTACTGCGATTGCTTTTGCTATACATCTCATTTATGATCCCTTTTTATCACCTGACTTTTCGTTATCGTCATACCCCTGGTTGTATGCGGCAACTTCGTCAGCAGTCATATTCATTTCTGTAATCCGTTCAGATTGATAAGAATCTCCTTTGAAGTAGTGTGGCTGACGTTCACGCCGATAGTAACTGTCAGCCATACCGCGATCATACGCGCCACCATGACGAGTGTGCAGTACGTGAATTGAGTAGTCAACTTTCATATAGTCTCCCGTATTAGTAAACTTCAAATCACTCATACTTTCTCCAAAGTTGCGATCAGCTTTTTAACATTGCTAGATACTGAAACCCAGTCGTTGTGAGATTTCTGTTTTACATCCAGCTTAGCCAACTGACTCTTGATTGTTTCCAAACTGTTCAGAACACCAGCAGTAGTAACGATATCTTTAGTCAGCGCAACCGGAGCCAGCTTCTGTCGCATAGTGTTGCTGATAGCAGCACGAACCTCAGCTTCCAGTGCTTTCGCGTCAGCCAAAGTAGTCAGTACACGAACCTGATTTTCTTTTGCACCCAGTGTGTCGTCCTTGAACAGATAGTTGCTGTCAGCCTGGGCAAAACGGATGTTGCTGTGAGTGCTGTTAGTAAACTTAAACTGAGTGTAGTTTGCCTGCTGCTTCTGGAACTCGTCGGCAGCAATCGCACTCAGATCAATGCGAAACACACCACGACCATTAAAGCTAACCTGACCATAGCTGAACGGAGTATCAATGAACTTGCTACCAGTGTCAATAGCTTCGCCCACTACAGTGATATCCACTGTATCCAGTTGCTCAGTGTCAGCAGCGCGAACAGCGACATGACGGTTCAACAGTTCTTTCTTTTTCTTGAACTCAAACTCAGTGTCCAGATTGGGGAAAATGTACTCGTCCGCGTCTTCGTTATAGAACTCTTCTGCCATGCTAGAAACAAGCTTACTAAGTGCATGATATTCAGTAACACTTACTTGCTCTTCGCCAAGAGTATAGTGAAGCACCTTACCCTTAACAGCAGTAACTCGCTTGATGCTGTCCAGTGACTCAACTACTAGTTGCTGATTGTACCCAACACTAGTGCGTACACCGTTGATTTCGTATCTGCCTGAATACAGTTCTACAACATAGACGCCTGAATCTAGCTTAACTGCTTGATTGGTCTTGAGGTCACTGAAAATCTTCATTGTCTTGCTCCTGTGTTCTGATTTACTATAGAGTTATTATAGCAGATTTGGGTAAAAAGTCAATCCTTTTTTAATTTCAAGTATTCAGTAAATGAACTTCATTACGCGGGTCTATAGTATCGACAAAACGCCAAGCTCCTATTTCCCCCTCAGATGTGTGTATATCCATATCCTTTTGAAAGAAACGAACTTGACCGGTCTTATTACTTTTGATAGCAAACCCTTCAGCACCAGACAACGCTTCTTCAATTTCGGGAACGCTCTCACCAACGCAAGGTTCTTCGGGTGAGTAAAAAGTTTCGCTTGCCTCGGCTACTAATATGAACCCACCGTCTTCTTTTTTTGAAAGAGTAAAGTGACTCATGGGATATTGGATCATTTACTTGCTCCGTTTCATCAGCATGTACATATTATAGCAGATTTGGGTAAGAAGTCAAGCCTTTGACTAAAAATAAAATGTGAATAAAATCAATAGCTTAGCTATCCTTAGCACTAGGATGCATGAAATTAGTGTAGTATCTGATGGTTGCCATGTCGGTAGCTCGCAGCAAAATCATGTGATCTACGAATTTTTGGATACCCATGGCTTCCATAGCGGTTCTAGCGGGCTCGTCAAACATGCTAGTAAACTGGATATCAATGCCCATTTTGGCAATATCCATATCAACTTGAGTTGGTTTTATTGCTTGGCCCATGATTACTCCTTAACGCAATCTACACCCTGACCGTTGTTAGCACCGCACCACACAGTTTCAACAAGCTCTTTGAGTCCAGTACCGTTCTGTACTGAGTCTACGGCTTCGACTCCCAGCCAAATAGCAAAGCCGATTTGTGCGAATATAAGCACAAATACAATCACAAAAATAACCTTAACCGCGGTGCTTATAAAGTTGAAATCACGATCAAAATCACGCATTTTCTATCTCCAAAGAATGAGTTAGTTAACATTACGTGACTAGTATAGCAAGTTTGGGTAAAAAGTCAAGTCTTTTTTAAAGAAATAAAATCTTAGTGAAATCAATCACTTAGTAGTATAGACTAGTTCCATACCAAACTTGTTGCCAACATAGTTGTTACCCTTCTTGTAGAGCACTATCTTTTCATTGGCTAAGAACACGGTAATAGAATTATCGTTCATGCTAGCAACTTCTGCTTCTACTTTCTTACCAGTGTTGGTGTTGACAAGTGTTATTGTCTTTGGTCTATCGTCACCATGTCGGGTGTTAGGTCTCATTTTATCTGACTCTCAATATCGGCTTCGTAAATAGCCCTTGCATCACTTAGAGCATTGTGTAAGATTTTGCTGTTCTTGGTGTTCAGGTCTCTACGCACTTCACAAGTGAATCTTGGGATGTTTATCATTTCACCTGGACCTGTGATTATCTGCTCACAAAAATGTTTGATATCTTCAGGCCAATCTGCAATTAAGTGTATGCTGTCAAACCAATTTAAAAAACCAAACAGTTTCATTTTGAAAAGATAGTGAGGTATAGGTTCTTTATTCAAGATAGGCATAACATTTTGTGCTACCCATGGTGCTGGATTTTCGCATTCCAACACTTCATAGAACTCAGAACCATCTTCAGCAACTAAAGCCATGCTGATAAGCTCGCCCTTGAATTCATTAAACTCGGTATCAATATATATTTTCATAGTTTAATCAGAAAAGGCTCGAAGCTCACAGTTGTTTTCTTGATCTGTCTTCCTGAACCCATACAGTACTGACATTCAAAGCTATAAGGACCGTGAAGATAATCCTCTTCTTCATCAACTTCAACCGTTCCTGAACCTTTACATCCCCTACATATAATTATCTCAGTCATTTGCAATCTCTGTCTACGTTATCTAACCAGCGCTTAACACAATCAACTAATAAATCTTTTTGTGTGATAGTTTCATATCCAAGAGGAGACCAGTCGTCTGTTTCTAACATTAGTTTTACTGTAGTGTAGTCTAATACAGGAGTACTGGATTCACTGCAATTCCACATTGCCAAATATTGGTCTTCTCGCTTTTCAGATTCATCTCCGCCCATACTATGCCAAAAGATATACCAATCACTTAGATAGCTGTCGGGTGACTTATTTTTCTTACACCATTCTAACTTCTCTTCAAGGTTAAATTCACCGGTATACAAGCTCATCCATTCTTCGTTAGATAAATCAGCACCTATAATGCTTGACCAGCGAACATAGCTCACTTTATTTTACCTTCTGCAACAAGTTTTTCGTAGGTGGCAAAAAGCTCTTCAAACTTTATCTGATAAAGTGTAAACAGACCCAGCAAAACATTTTGCATTTCGTTTTCGTCTTCATACAGTTTTTCGGAATGATAAACAGTTTTCAAGTCATCAACTACTTGCCAACAATGTTGTATTTGCTCTTCTAGCTTAAATCTGTCCATTATAATTTTGGCTCCTCAATTTTACCCACATGAATTCTTTGTGTTCGTCTTCGATGTTGATATATCTTATGCAACCGCCAAGTCTGTCTTTAATTATTTTAACACCCGTGTGATCTTCTTTCCAAATAAAATCTGCCAGTTGTACCAGTTGTAAGGCGCCTGCTAGATGTAGTAATTTATTAGACGACTCTTCACCATCACCTGTACTAAAATAAAGATAGGGTTCTGCTTCTTGATCACCCCAATGATTTTTTACTTTCAAATAAAGTGTCATTATACTATGAATTATCGTCTAAGTTTTAATGCTAACAGTTCGTTGTAAAGATTCCTATACTCCATGGGTAACCTGTTTTCTTTTTCTAAACGGTTACAGTAGGTGTATACAAAATCTAAATATTCAGTAACCTTACTAGGTTCGTCAATACACTCTCGACAACAATATTCAGCTTCTTTTGGCCCTTCAAATACAGAACAATGTGGGTCACCGTATTTGCAACCGTGATACTTGCAGCAGTTTCTAGTGTGTACGTCAGATTTGCTCATTGGACTTTTCTTGCATACTTCGCTTGACAAACTCTTGATAGTCAAAAGCCTGTTGCCTAAGTCTAGCTCTAGACCTAATGTTTCGTTCGCGCAACTTTAATTCTGTAGCGGTTGGTTTCTTAAAAAGTTTACTTAGTGTTGCTTTGATCTTCATTTTTATACTCGTTGATTGCGTTTTCTACCGCAGTAATCCAGTTCTTGGCTGCTTGTTGTTTAAGCAAAATTTCGTGCTGTTGTTCGTCCTTACCCATTAGTATCTTACAAGCATTTTTCAAACGCTTCCAAAAACCATTAGCATAAGGGCTGCTGTATGTGTTCACATAAAAGCTAACACTAATATCTTCACAGTCGTCGAATGCGCGTTCTACTTCGATCCAAGTAGTAACTGCATGATCTTCGCTACTACAGTCACACTCTACACGATAACACACTGAGTTTTTATGCTCAAATAGCTTACATACTCCAGTTGCTGGTTTTTCCGCTTTCATTCTCTATTCACCAATTTTTTAATTTTTTCAAAACTTTTGTCAACCAATCTTTGTTGCTCTTCTTCGGAATACTCACCATTGCCACAGCGGTGAGCATAACTCCAAGAACAAATCGCGTCAATCATTTCTCTTACTTTATCACCATTCATTGTGATAGCAGCATGAGTATTGATATAATGGAAAGCATCACGAAAAACTTCGTTTTCGGATTCTAGTTTTTTCCAGTGTGACAACCCGTCTTTACTCACCTACTACTTCAACCTTGATAATTTCATTGTTGCGTTCTGATACGTAACCCCTAAGTTGATCATCGTAGGGTCTGCAATCGAAACCACGGACCGTGACTGTTTCATCAAAATAATCCTTTCGTTTTTCAAAACGCTTCCAGTTCTTCTCAAGAATAGCATCTGCCTCAAAATCAGCGTTATAATCTTCGCCGAATTCGTGAGACACTAAACCAGGATGCTGCTTCAGATATTCAACAATAGCTTGCTTACACATTTCAGTCGTGATTTTCATTTTTAATCCCACAAATTGCGAAAATAACGCCCAAACAATCTAGTGCCATTAGATATACGAGCATCATACACTTTATATCCTTCTAAGTCAAAGTGAGAGGTATCCTTTTCACCCTTGACCATAAGATAGTTACCATCTTCACGTTTTTCAAGGTAAGTATCATACTCGCCAGTGTGAAACTGCTGTTCCCAATCTCCACTTGCGATATTCTCAAAAGCCCAAATCATTTCGTCTAACACATAATTCCAACGCTTGAAATGATTATCGTCAGTATCCCAATCGTTTTCTTTAGCAGGGGCACTAGTGCTTTTCAGTTCGTCAGGAACATCTTCGTCATCAACTTGTGGGGCGCCATGCGTAGTAGCTTTTAGCTGTTTTAACATGGGAACAATAATCAAAGACAAAGTGTGATCCATACTATAAGTATCCCATTTGTCGATATGTATCTTTACTTCCTGCTCACGTCTGTTTTTGTCAATCCAAAGTAAAAACTTGTACAACCAAGTCTTAGGGCGGTCATCACCAAACAGTTTCGTGCGTTCACCTACTCTAATTTCTTCTTCGCGTTCAATAGAACCGTGTGCTAGCCATTCTCCGAATTTGTGAACCCATTCTGGTTTGTCTTTTGCACCATATTCGTCTTTTACTGGTTTAGCCCAGAAACAAAGTTTTTCAGCCAATTGATATGGCCCGAACCAATCCTTATGTTTTCCAATTTTTACTTTCATATATAAATTCCCGTTCTTACGTTTGTCAGCTTGGTAGTTTCTTGTTTCGTGTATTCGTCTATGTTGTGAGCAAACACAATAGCCTTAACACTGACTACGCTATTAGGCACAATCAAACGCTTGTTCTTTGTAGAAAAAGAAACAACCTGGTCATTTGTTGTAATGCCAGTCACATAATGTCTTTCCCATTGATCTGAATAATGAGACCTAAGTATCTTGATATTCAGTTGTACTTTGTCACCTTCGCTACCAATGTAACCGCCACTGGCTCGCTTGATCTCTCGGTTCATTTCATCTTTTAGCTGTTCTCTGATAACTGCGCTGGGAGCGGATGCGATAAAATGAATGTTCTTGTTTGTAAGTTGTAGATTTTCGTCAGTAGCCAACCTGATCAGCTTTGTAAAGTATTCCCCTATCTTTTCTTCAGCTAAAATTTTGAACATCATGCCGTTCAGATAGGCACGTACTTCCATACCATCTTTGATACTTTGTTCACTGATCCTGTCAGTGTTGTAGGCGTAAAATCTTATTAGCTCTTGGTTAGAAAGCTTACCCGTGTATTTTTCAGGATCAAATTCTATGTCATATCGTCTGATGTAAACACCGTCGTTAACACTCAGAGCCTGACAAGCAGCACCCCAAATTTGTTCTACGGTAAGGTTGGTGGGCAACGGATCCACTGTTAGTTCTCTAGTGTGCCTGTTTCGTCAATTTCAACTAGTACTTTCTTAGCTTCTTGTTTTGCCACAGCCGCAATAAGTCTAAGTGCTTGATAAAGCTCCTGATCAGACTTGGGTTCTTTGATTGCTTGAATAGCGTTTTCCAAAACTCGAACAATACGATCATTTACCATCATTGTGGTTTCCTCGCTGGTCTTGAGTTATTTTTACTTTTGCGCTTCGGCGCATTGCTTTGTTGCTTTTACCATGAGCACCGCTGCTTTTGCTAGCTCTGATCATAGCAAGTACTACGTGATTTCTGGGCTTCATGACATATTCCTCTCAACATTTATCTACATTATAGTAGTATATTTAGCGAATGTCAAGAAAATTAACATTAATAAAATCAACAACTTACGTTACTTATAAGCGGATGAATCTAAGTATTCTTGTAACGAGCCATAAAGAGTCATGAGCATAGCAATTTTATCATCATATATTCTTATAGTAGGCTCAGTTTTTGCATCTTTTCTTAATTTCATGATATAGAAAGGACATTTTATTTTTTTGCTTAGTGACAGTATGTAAGAACTGGGATTGTTTAAAATACCACTTATATCGGTTTTGTTTGAGAACAAAGGAAATTCGTAATACGCTATTTTAGCTTTAGTAAACGCTTCATACCCATGATCTGATAATCGTAAACTACTGCTACTTCTACCTCCCTGCCACCATTTGAACATTACTTGTTCGATAGGAAGTTTGTGATCTTCAGTAAGATCAGTGTGTATCTCTTTTAAAACTGCTTTGGTTATCTTTAGCTTACTAAGATACGTCATTGTCTGAATCGGGATAAACTTGTCTTCCCGTGTTCATGAAAACTACAGTAAACTTGTTAGTTTTAAACTGAGCATTAAGTTTCCTACACAAGTTTCTAGCGTGTCCGGGATTCGAGAAACTTGTTTTCTTGTACTTAGGTACAGTTTCGTTTGCCAAGTAATGCGAAGACTTTAAGTTGATAGGTTGGTCATCATAAAACACTGCCCATATACCAGCAGCTTCTACGATCTGATCACACTTGTATGTGTTTTTATCTACGTACTCTAGTAGTACTTTTGGTTGAGTCCTACTCACTTAAATGACCCGCCTGTTATTTCAACTTTCAATACTTCTTCAGTTTTTTGCTCTTTGCTACTATGTAGGTCAGCCAACAGCTTGGCTATTTCGTCCCTCAAATATCTGGCTTCTTGCATAGGAATCACTACATCTTTATTTTGTTTGGATTCCATTGCAGATATTTTATCTATAAACTTCTTTATGTGCATCATGTATTATTTAGTACTTGATTTGCTTCGGTTTCTGATTTAAAAGGACCTTGATAAGAATATCGCTGAATAAAGATGTATTTCGGGCAAAAAGAAACTTGCTCTACACCGTTTTGATTAATAACAAACCAACCAGCAACATGAAAGCATTTACTTGTTGGATACTTGGTAAACAAATGCAGCTTACGCTTAATATCCATTACCGAGTTATACACTCGGTTGGGAGTTGGATACTCAGGGTAAGGATGATTTTGTTTAGATTTTGAATTCTTTACTGATTCAAAAATAATTTTAGTTTGTTGCTTAATATCTTCAGTGCTAGCAAAGTGCAGGTTAGTACCGTTTATTTTTACATCAAATCCATTTTGATCAGCAACTACGTTACCAACCTTTTTATCACCATCAGTGATTACCCAATATTGATTTTTTACTATAGGCTTTGCTATTAAGTCCGTCATATTATTCCTTTTGTTGTTCTTTTGTTAATGCCCACACTAGCATAAAGTGATCATATGCCAACTTTACAGCAGGAACTGTAAGCATTTTTTCTACTTCTTGTTCTAATGCTTTGATACCTTCTCGTGCGGCATCAGCAGCAGCTGGACCGTGAATCACAAAGTCTTGCTCAGCAAAACTGTTTTTAAGTTCAGTCCACAGTTCTCGCTGTCGCTCAGTGATAGGAGTTTGCTTAGGTTTCATTTCCAAACCCTTAACAATGGCTCGTGACATTTCATCTTCAGCATACTTACCAGCAGCCAGCATAGGAGCAATGGCAGGTTCAACATTGTACATAAAAGAAGTTGTACCTGGTTTGCAAACAACCAAATGAGTGCCCTTGGGATAGGCACTCATAAATGTATCGTCATACTCTCTAATGGGCTTGTATCGTTTGCCTACTTTTTCATAGAACACTTTTTTCATGCAATTCACCCTTATATGGAGCACCTAACCAGCGAGCATACGCTTCAGCTTGTTCACTGATTTTAGTAAGTTCATATTTCCCACAGAACTTCATAAAATGAATACCAACTTGTGGAATGTGATCAAGCTTAACAGTGTCATGGATTGTTTTATCTACAGCATCTTTAATATCTTGTGGTTGTGCTGTTAGATCAATCAGTGTAACATTGCGTTCGTAATCATCACGCACACGATGTTCTACATTCAAATGATCAGTCCAACGCTGAAGCATAATGTTATTCCAATTAAAGCCTTTGCGATCTTTATCAGCATAAGCTTCAGTCAAGCCTACTTTGTTTTTGCTACCCTTAGTTCGTACACCTGGATACGCACTGAACACGTTGTCGGTTGCATCACCGCGCATACACTTTTCAAACAAGATAAACTTAGGATCGGCAAGTGTTTTGTGCTGTTTAGTTTTTTTGTCGATTACTGGACGATCACGATCATCAAAGTAACCATCAAGTGTGATCAGTTGATTAGTAATACCATTATACTGCTTTACATTCTCAGCAATTAGTTGAACAAAGTCAGTATCCGAAGATACAATAATGTGTTCATCGTTTGGGTGCAAGTGAATGAATCGTGCAATAATATCATCAGCTTCAGCTTGTGGATGACGGATTACTGAACAGTTTGTTTTCTCACGCAAAAACGTAGTAAACAGTTCATACGTTTCCCAGAACATTTTGTTTTCTTCTACTTCAGCTTCAGTCATTGCAGTTTCGTCTACTGCGCGATTGGCTTTGTAGGGCTTGTAAAAGTCTTTGCGCCAACTACGACCTTCAAGTGCAAAGATAACATGGTCGATACCGTGTCGTTTGACTACTTGATTGACTGAAGCCAAACTAAGATGCAGAGCCATACCCAGTTTCTGCCAAGCATCAGCGTTACGTGAAGCCACATGTCGGGCGCGAAAGAAAGTATTAGCAGTATCTACAATTGCGTATTTCATTGAAAAGTTCCAAAGTATCGTTAGTTTTTAAATAGTAGCATATTATTGCAGAAGGTGCGAGTATTTTGGGCAAAGTCAATCAACTCTAATAGCACCCTCATAATGACAAAGATTATCTTCATTTATTTCAGTAATTACTGCGTGAAAGTTAGCACAAACTGTTTCGAGATTACCAGGAGAATAGTCATACCTTCCGTTTTTTCCGTGATTTAGCTCAAGCATTCGTACCGACAAAAGCTTCCATTCATCGTCAGGAACGTGTCTTCCTAATCGTATTTGTACTGCGTTTCTGGTACAAATTTCACAGTACGGTATATTGGTATTAGGATCTCTAGGACATGCAGTACATTGACTTTCTTTGTATTGCTGATTCAGTTTATTTGCATCATACTTTTTTCCGTTAATAGTAACTAATTTAGTAAAAGGTATCACACGCGAATTGTCATTTATCGCATCCATATATACCTTTAGCCCCTCAGATGTAGTATAAGTGTTTTCAGAAACTTTGAGATATGCATCGTCCATAACATCACTTTTCAGATACATAATATTAGTAGTACACATTCTACAGACATATTCAGCCAATAATTTCTTCTGATCAGTACTGATGGGTAGCTGAGCAATAGATATACTCATTGCATCATGACTTTCAATCTTAAACGGAAGTCTTGTTCCTCTACCGCACAATTGAACCTGCATATTACTAACGTTTTTTTGCGAAGGTACAGTAAGGTTTACCACTGTGTTTATTCTAGGAATATCCCAACCCATATTACCTGATTCCATAACCGCTAACAAAAGAGGAACCTTAGACCTAGCAGGTGAGTTAGCCTCACGAATTATATCAACAGAATGGTCATATTTCGTGCGACTAAATTTACCTTGATTGACAATTCTTAATGACTTGGATTCTGACGTAGATTTTGCTACATCTATTCCTAATTTCAATGCCCAGTCAAGTAAGGGCGACAAACCCCTCATAGTGACCCCTTTTGTTGAACCCTCTCTAGCAAACTTAAATAAAACGGCAGGCATAATAGGCTCTATGTTCAAACTGGCAGCTTTTTCCCATGTATCAGCGGTAATATCAGAAACTAGTTTTCTTAGATATGTTAGATTCTTCTCAACGTGTTTTTTAGCTCTGTCTAATCCAGAATCCGGAAAACTACCCAAGAAAACCCCTTCAGTAAATGTAGAAGAGTCACTAAGTTTAGGCATAGTGTCGAGAATTTTAAAGTTGCTAGCACCCTCATTTGTTTTTTCTTGCTGACTTTGAGTAGTGGTAGCAGTGAAGCCTATTACTCTAGTACCTAATTTTCTCATCTTTTTTATAGTATTAAACCAAACTGGATCGTAGTTATTGTTTCTTCTACCTTGATCATAGTAGATGGTGTTACTGCTAGGAGTACCCAAACCATAATGAACTTCGTCAGCAATTACAAGATCGGGCAACCTAACGCTAGAAGTTGCCGGGTCATAATTAGCATATAGTGTGTTGAAATATTGCGTTGATACAAAGGCTACACATACAGGAATATACTGTGAAACCAATGTTCTAGTAAAACTAGTGTCATTCAAGTCTGCCTTAAGGTCATCTTTAGTAAAAACCCTTAATTCTTTCTTAGTACCGGTGATATCTATAAACCTAGAACCATCGTACTCTCGTTCAAATGAAACGTATGGTGCATCTACGCACCCTTTATCAGGTGCAATAACCATAATTAGAGAGCATGAGGGATATTTCTTGACGTAAGATAATATAGTATCGTTTACTATCGTGAATGTCTTGCCGCTACCGGTGTTAGCGGGTACGATTATAATTCTATCGTCATTATTTTTAAAACTGTCTTCAATAGCATTAAAAAGATTATCGTGAAAGTATTGTTTTTGTAATGGACGAAGTATATCAGTTTTTGGTTCTACTAATAGTTCACCTACAACTATTTGAACATTCTTATTAAAGCTCATTCTATGTACCCTTATTATGTGGATTAATTATACTTAAAAGACAGTAGTTTCAACTAACCTCTGAACGGCCGTCGCCTAAGTCTTTAGTTTGAATTACTCGCATTTGATTACGATTTTCTGGATCAGCTTGCTGTTGTTCGTATACTTCTAGTGCTACATTTCTACATACTTGCGTGAACCATCGATCAACGATATCAGCATCAGTATCATCAGGCTTAATTTTGTATCCAGCTTTGATCAAGTTTATAACAAACTTGTCGTTCCAGTCAAGCTCAAATGCACCATTATTGATATTGTTAGGATCAATGTCAACTTTCACTATATTGATGTATGGTTCGTTCGCTGCTGTTGCTTGCTCTTTCGCTGATAACTCAGGAGCAGTTTTCTTAGCTCTGGGCTTTCTAGGTTTCTTGGGTTTAGGCGCTGGCTTTATCATATCAGGCGCATCAACTGGTGCAGGTTCTACTGGTTGATATCCTTCTAGTGGTCTATCAGACTTCTTGAATATGCTTTTTATCTTGTCAAACATTGGTTTTCTCCTTGTTAATATATGTATCGTAAAGTTGAAAGCTAGCAAGATTTTTTGCTTTACTTTCGCACATAATATGGGCCCATTCTGAATGTGACATAGCCCAATCATTAACTTGCTTGTTCCAGTAATAATCAGAGTGTGCGCGAAGATGCTGTTTTTTGTAACCAGTTTCAAGCAAAGTTTTCAAGTCAGGCATGGTGTTCTTACAATGTCCTATCAAGTAATCTTCCCTGCTTACACTATAATGAATAACAGGTGTGACACCACGCCAAGAATCAATGACTCGTTTGATACGATCATCATTAGCTTCAATGTATTCACCAGTCTTTACCCAATGATGGTGTACGTCAAGGACCAACGCTACGTGATCAGCAAGTTCAAGTGACGCATCTAAGCCCCATGTCATTTCATCATTCTCAATAGTGATCATGTTCCTAGCCTCAGGCGACAATCGGGGTAGTACATCAATAATACCTTGAGGACCTTTGCGGCCTGAAATGTGTACGTTGATTTTGAAGTCTTGAAATGTTTTG
>OGWF01000055.1_pt1 | contig 17956 bp, 24 predicted proteins | sample 1575951 | NCBI WGS metagenome assembly OGWF01 (sample SAMN07581523, study PRJEB24739) | freshwater metagenome | place: Singapore | collected 2015-01
GTTTCCCAGTCACGATAGGGTTTCAGATAGTAATTTTTTTTGATGAATGTCAAAAATGCGTGTTAAATTAGATGCGTGAAAGGTAAAATTCTACATTCGATGAAGCCAAGAGCGAAAAAACCATTCGCAGGTGAGGCAGGTGTGCAGTTTTTAATTGTGCAGCATATAAAAATAATGTACCCAAATGCACTTTATTGCGCTTCAGCAGGGGGAATGTTCACAAGTATGAAACAAGCCATCAAGATGAAGGCAACTGGATACGTAAAAGGATTTCCAGACCTTCAAATTTGTGAGCCAAATGGCAAATACTTTGGCCTTTTTATTGAAGTCAAAACGGAAAAGGGTGTGGTATCAAAGGAGCAGAAGGAATGGATAAAGGAACTGAACAAAAGGGGGTATTTCGCTACTTATGTAAAAGGCACGGATGAGGCCATTAAAGTTATAGATGAATATTTCAAAGGCACAATATGAGCAGCATAGAAGGTTAGCAATCAACCTTTGTGGTGGCAATGTCTATGAGGCAGATGATCTTCTGCACGATACGCTGCTATGCATCTTTGAAAACAAATCAACCATTAAGAACTCGGAGCATTACATTAACCACGCGCTGAAGATAGCACATTGGAGTAATCGCAGTCACTATCACAATACAATCAGGAAGTTCAACCAGATGTCTGATGAGCCAACCGAATCACAACTGCGTGATTTTGAAAGTGTGGAGGTGTGGTTAGGTGACCGTATCACAAATGAGCAATTGGACATCTTGATATCTCGCCTTCCAATGTTGGAAAGGGAAGTCTTTTACTTGTATGCCTTAAATGATTTCAGCTATCAAACGTTATCGGATGAAACTGGGATCCCAAAGAAGGCACTCTACAACTTTGTAAAATACGCAAAAAACGAAATACGAAAAGCAATAGTGATATGATTAATAAGATTATCCAAATGGCCAATGAGAGGATGCACATATGCATTGAGTGTCCTGTATACAATTCAACCACTCGAACTTGTGGGATGCCATTGAATAAATTAAACCCATTCGCCCAACCCGTCACCCTGGATGGTGTCACCTTCAAACCTTGCGGATGTTTTTTAGACCTTAAAACAAAGATGAGTTTTGCCGACTGTCCTGCCGGTAGATGGCCAAAGGTAGTGGATGCAGAATTGGTAGAACAAGCAAGAGCATTAGTCGAGGAGGTAAAACGCACCAATGTCCTTTCTGATGCAAATAGAAAGTTATTGGCGCAACTTGATAGCATAATGAAAGGAACAAATACAAAGGTGAGTAGTTGTGTACCTTGCATCAATAAAATCATTAGTGACCTTCACAATCAGCTAAAGCGTGAGGAAGTGCTACTTACTGAAGAACAACCCCCACAAAAGAAAAAACGTGGAAGAAAATCAAGAAAATCAGGAATATGATGAGCCTGCTACATTTCTTTTTTATGTCCTATTTACTGATAGGATTATTACTTATTGGACTGATGGCCGTGATGATCCTAAAGCAAACCCTACGTTTTACTCTTGAAAATATTTTGGGTATGCTATTCACAGCATTTTGTTGGCCAGTGGTACTTGCAATGACAATAGTTGAAATCTTTAAGAGCAATGAGAATTAGTTTTGATTACGATGGTGTCCTATCCACCGACAAAGGCAAAGAGATGGCTATTAATGCCATTAAAAACAATGATGAGGTTTGGATATTAACTGCACGAAATGAATCCGATAATGAGGCCGTGTATTCAACTGCTGAAAAATTGGGTATTCCAAAAAGCAGAATTGTTTTCACCAATGGTAAGGACAAATGGTCATTTGTGATGCGTCACAAGATTGATGAGCATATTGATAACAACCAGGAGCAGATTGATAAGATAAGAAAAAACACGTTAGCAAAAGGAACATTATTTGTTGATAACTAATTAGGCAACCATTTAACTGAATTACTATCTTTGTAGTGTTCAAGGTAGTTGATATTTCCCCCTTTCGCTTTAACCTTGAACAGTTATAACGATTGGGGGATTCTTTTTGATGGCGGTGTAAATACGCTTGGTCAATTAGAATAGCGTTACAAGGGGATGATGGCAAAGCGCAGCGGTAGCATTAGGGACAAAGCCGTAAGACCATCACGAGAGCCGATTATCTCGTTAAAGTAGTGTCCAGGTCAAAGGTCATCGGTGACACTTTGAAACTTGAAAGCGAAAGGACTCATTCGACGGATTGAATGACTTTTAAGCTAAGAGAGTGAATGACAGCTGATGTTGAAGTCAGTTAGGATATTCTCATTCTCTTTATGCTCAGGATCTATTCTCTGGATTAAATAATATTACTTATATTTGTTTTAAGATATGATTATACTACCTGCACAAATCGAATCCATAAAGTCACGCAAGGATAAAACTACTGCCATTGTAATTGGCACTAATGAACTTACTCCTGATATTGCTGGTCAATTGTTCTCTTTGCAGAATTCATTTGTCTATTGTGCGATAAAAGAAGAAGAATTCGCTACTAATGAAAGGGATATCTTAAATGACTTAAAAGCTGACTTTGAGATTGAGCGCAAAAGTAATGGTCAAAGATTGAGGAACATACTTTATAAGCTTTGGGAAAGCGATAAGGAGGGATTCCTTACCTTTACCAAATACTATGACCACAAGATGGAGCAGTTGATAAATCATTTTAAAAGTAAGTTGGAATTGTAAGTATCAATAAAATTCAATCGTATGCCATTTGAAAAAGGAAAATCGGGTAACCCAAACGGAAAACCTTTAGGAGCAAAAGGTCAAAAGACTTTGCAATGGGAGGCACTTGGCGAATCAATAACCGGTCAACAAGCTGAACAGTTCAATGACTTCCTCAATAAGCTTTGGGGATCAAGAAATGATGAGGATAAGATGATAGCTTCGGAGTTATATCTTAAAACTCTTGAATACTTTAAACCTAAACAAGCACGTAACACCATCGTGGGTGACGCTGATGCTCCAGTTCAAATTATAATTAGTGATAAGTTATGACACCAAAAGAATACGCAAATCATTTAGTCCATAGCTTTAAACCTATGGTACGTGCCAAGATGAGTGAAGATGAAGATAATGTCTATGCACGTGCAGTTGAATGTGCATTGCACCATATTGAATTATTGTTGACTTTAGATATACCCACGATGACCGAAGGTGATGAGCAGGATTTTTATGATTGGTATAAGCTTGTCAAATTAGAACTGCAAAAGCTATGAAAGTAATATACGAATTTACAGATGAGGACAATGAAGAACTTCAAATGTTCCAACAATCAAGAAAACTATGGGTGACATTTTGGGAACTGGAGCAGGAGTTACGCAGTTGGGTGAAATACAACTCTCAAAATCTTTCAAGTGATGAACTTGAAGGTGTGGCAAAATTCCGCACCAAATTTTACGAGATAATAAATGAGAATCAAATTAAATTAGATTAATGGAAAATCAAGAGATCAACCCTGCAACGCAATCAACCTTCACCATTGCGGTGTTATTCGGGATGTGGTTGCAACAAAAGGAGCAGCGCAAGAGATTAGCAAAGGCATCAATCACTGAACTTTTCACCGAATGGATCACCGAAGTTTCAAATAAAATGCCCGACAATGAATAAAATAAAAGTATCACTTGACTATTCAACCATAACGGTAAAGCAATATGTTGACTTCATCTTGAATGAGGGGAATGAGGTAGGTCAAGTGTCCGCAATTATAGGACAATCAAAAGACTTCGTTAGACAACTGTCACCTGAACAAATGCAAAATGCAATAGATGCATTTAAGTCAGTTATTGATGAGCCAAAAGCTTCCAAGCACAATAAGTGGAAGGACTATGGCTTCGTGCCTGACATCAATGCTATCTCATTTGGTGAATGGCTTGACTTGGATGCCAATTGTAAAGACTTTCCCAAGAACCTCACCAAGATACTTGCTATCCTTTATAGACCTATTTCAAATCAATTGGGCAACAAATACAGCATTGAGCCTTACAACGCATCCCATTTGAAAAATGCAGATGAGTTCAACGAGATGCCGTTATCAATTGCAAATGGAGCATTGGTTTTTTTTTCGACTATCGAAAAAGAATTGGTGAACATTTCGCTTCAGTATTTGGATTCACAAGTGATGATGAATCTGAAGATAGCGATGGAGATGATGGAGGAGGCGTTGCAACCAGTGAACTCTCAAGTAAGTACGGATGGTTTCACGTTATCGAAGAGTTAGCGGATAGAGATGTGACTAAATTTGAAGCCATCACTAACACCCAAGCTTCAACAATCTTTGCGCATCTATCTTATCGCATTGATTATTTCAACTTTCAGAAGCAATTGATGACTAAAAATAACCATTAAAGCTACTTAACTAATATGAGCGCATCTTCACTTTACACTTATAACGTTGTCATTGGCAAATTTCAAGACTTCGCCAATACCCACGCATTGATACGTAGGTTCACACACGGACAAATATCACAAGCTGATTTGGAGAAAGAAGGTGAATGGCCTTGGATGCACGTTACACCTACATCATTTTCATTTGATTCAGGATCACTTACCTATTCTTTCGATGTTTACTTTTCCGATTTGCCACGTGACAAAGAAGATAAAACAGAATATCAAAGGCAATCAATGAGTGAGTGTATCCAGTTGGCAGGGGACTTTGTTAATATGTTGGAGAACGGCTCAATATTCGATGAGAGTGTAGTATTGGGAAAACCAATTTCAGCACAACCATTCATTGAGGAATTTAGCCACGTGTTAACTGGAGTGCAATTGTCAATTGATTTAACTGTGGATTATTTGTGGAACGCTTGTGACATTCCTTATATTGGCGACTGATGAAGAAACTGCAATACACCACTAATGATCCTGCATCCTCTACCGATTATCTTGCAGGAGATAACACTTGGAAAACAATACCTGGAGGTGGGGGTGGTGTCCCTACTACGCGTAACATCACTATCAATGGCACTACACAAGACCTTTCAGCAGATAGGACTTGGAACGTGGGTGATATGCTTATCTCTACTTACGATACTGATGTTGATGGTGTTGTTGATAGTGCAGAGCGCATTCAAATAGTTGTACGCAATTCAACTGGTAGCACTTTAACAAAAGGTCAAATTGTTTATTTAACTGGTGCAACTGGCAATAGACCAAATGCAGTTTTAGCACAAGCAAATAGTGAAGCTACATCCTCCAAGACAATTGGAATGGTGATAGCTGATATTCCAAATAATAGCGATGGACAAATAGCAGTTAATGGTACACTTCACGACTTAAACACCAACTCATTCACGGCAGGAGATTCTTTGTGGTTGGGTGCAACAACGGCAGGTGGTATGGTAGCAAATACACCTCCTGCAGAACCTAACCACAGTGTGTTTATTGGTTATGTAGCAAGAGCGCATCCCACTTTGGGGAGGGTTGTTTTGGCTATTCAAAATGGTTATGAATTAGATGAGTTGCACGGTGTAGAAATTACATCTGTTGCAAATAATGACATTTTAAAATACAATTCAACTTCAGGACTTTGGGAGAATAGCAATGCATTATCCACTAAACAAGACACAATAACTGGAGCAGCAACAACCATTACATCAAGTAACTTGACTGCATCAAGAGCGTTGGTGAGTGATGGTAGTGGTAAGGTAGCAACGAATGCAGTTACATCAACGGAACTCGGTTATTTAAGTGGTGTGACATCAGCCATTCAAACGCAATTGAACGCAAAAGGTATTGGTATATTATCTGTTGTTTATGGAGGTAGTGTAATAAATGCAGGTCAAACTACATTTGGCGCATTTGGAAACATATCAGGAAGTGGCACTGAAAATCCACGTAAGTTGGTAATGCCAATTGCTTGTACTATGAGTAATTTTTATGCAAATACAAGCACGGCACAACCTGCATCTGGAGCTTATACAATAACAATTAGAAAAAACAATGCAGATACTGCGTTAATCATTACAATTGCAGCAGGTAGTGCGGCAGGTAATTTCTCGAATACAACCAATTCAGCTACATTTGTTGCAGGAGATGGAATGACTATTAAATTCACCAATAATGCCACATTAAGTGCTGCTTCTGTTATTTCTTTATCTTGTTTAATTGGTTAAAATATGAATTATACAATTACTAAAAGAGAAAACGGAATCAATGAATTAATTATAACAACTAATTCAGAATGGGGTACTATTTGCTTTAGTTGGGAGGATAACAATGATGAATTTGTCACACCTTTAAATGCAAAAGGTATTGATTTATTTATTGAGTTATTATTGAACAATCCAAATACTGCATATAATCAATTTGTAAATGGCATCTAATCCACTCACACAATTGATGAATGAATTTGGGCAGGAGGTTGTCGAAAAGGCAATGCTCAATCTTGGCGTGTATAGAACAGTGAATGGAAAGAAAAGAAGGGCAGTTGCATCCGACACCTTACGCAAGTCATTAGCATTTCGTTATGACAACAAATACAAACGTATTGATTTCTTTGCGAAGGGTGAAGCCGAGAAATATGCTTACTATGTAGAGGAAGGAAGGAAGGCAGGAAAGAGACCTCCAACGGATGCAATACTGCAATGGATGAAAATCAAAAAGATTTCACCACGTAACGAAAACGGCTCATTCAAAAAGTTTGCCACTCCAAAGGCGAGAGAAAACGCAATGGAAGCAATTGCATACAATATCAGTATGTCAATTGGTAGAAGGGGTATTCCACCTCTTTTCTATTATAGGGATGCAGTGAACGAAACGTTGGTTGATTTTAATGAAAAATTTATTGAAGCTTTGAAAAGCGAAATTACAATAGCAATTGAAGAAAATATTAGCGGTAAAATAAAGATATAAGATGGCATACAATACAGCAATAAGAGGACTTTCGGCACAAGGAGCAGATGACTTTAAGGGAATGTGCTACTCAAATAATGATGTGTCATTTACAATGACTTCAGATCAGTTCGCAAATACTGGTTATAAATACATCGTTGTTGTGAATGATGGCAATATGGGTAATCAATATAAATTCTACCTCGCACCAAATGCCGTTGGTAGTGGTGTATTCAATGCCAAGACTATCTTGAACCAATTGATTAAAACAAATGTAACTATCAACAATTCAGATGATGTGTTATTGCAGATTAGTGAGCCAATAACAACGAATGATAATCTCACAAATTTATTCAGGGTTGATTTATATGAAGGTTATGATGTTGGTGGTGTATTTACTGAAGATGAATCGGTAATGGTGCAGTACTATGTGATGTGTGTATATGGTAAAGGTAAGAGTAACTTTTTGGTTATGGGTAGTAATGAAACTAAACCAATTGCATTGTCACAATTTTACGATAACACACTTGGGTTCAATAAAGAAACGGTAGCTACTCGAATTAATATCCCAACATCACTTCAAAATGAGGTTATCAATTGGCAAAGAGTATCACGTTCAAATGTATTGGGAGCACAGGATAGCGCATATAAAATTCTTTCGTGGATTGCAGATAATGGAACATTAATTAACGCGAATTATCCATATACATCAATTGATGTATTTTTATTTATCCTTTATGATAACACAAATACTCAAATAATAAGTTTTACTATACCAATGGCATTTGTTGAATACGGTTTATTTCATTTGCCTATTGGATTAAAGAATCTTATCGAAGGATCATACATATCACAAGCGCAAGCTGATGCTACTGAATTTTGGACAGTTGTCGGAATTGATGCAGCTGAAAATGAGGTTACTGCTAAATACGGATTTTATATTGATGAAGATTGCAAATACAATCCAGTGCATTTGTATTGGTTGAACCAATTGGGTGGATGGGATAGCTACTCTTTCATAAAGAAAAATGAAAGGTCAATTGATGTTGAAAAGAAAAGGTACAAGACCTATTTAGGCAACTATAATACGGCATCTATTAACGCTCCATTTGACACTAAAAACTATTCAAGATCAATTAATGAGCGTGAGCCAATAACGAAAACATTCATTAACTTGACAAGTGATTGGTTAACTGAATCTGAATTTAAAGCAATGAAAGATTTGTTTTATTCTAAATCAGTTTGGATGGTTGATGACAATGTTGATGGGTACAATATATTACCAGTAGTGGTTGAGGATACAAGTTATTTGATGAAGCGTGAACGCAATTCAAAGAAATTTAATCAATCAGTAAGGCTTCAATTGGCTAATGATTATGATACCGTCAATGTAAATGTAACCACCTATCCTATACCAGTTCCTGACCCTTGTGATTATTCTACTGTGTTCATAAAAATGACTGGAGTAACTACAATGACATTGGGCGCTAATTATGGTAATGCTGCCAATATAGTTGTAACCAACGCTTCAAGTGGCAGATATATACAAGTAAGCGTTCAAGATACATTAGGTGGTACACCAGTACCGGGTCAAACGTATTATATACAAATAGACTACACATTCACAACACCAGTATCTTATGTGTCAGCAGGAAAATTAGAGCTTGGTAATACAGCAGTTGGTGGTGGTTCTATTATTTCATTGCAAGGATTGAACAGTCCAGGTACACCAATTATTTACAATGGTGTGTGGGGTACACATCCAACAACTACTGAGAATTATTTTAGATTAACTCTACCCACTTGGGCAGGTGGTGGATTGGTTAATGGTAATATTTATGTAACAGTTGGTTTTGGTAATTGTCCTTAAATACAAATAGATGGAAACAGCATTAATACTTTACACACAAGCAGATCAAACACCTGTACTTGTTGACCTTTATGAGAATGAAAACATCTCACTCAATTGGTCATTTAATGATATCAAAGACCTTGCGCCAAGAGGTAACTATTCAAGGACTTTTCGCATTCCATTTACACCAACCAACGCAAGTATATTTGGCTTTATTCAAGAGAACACTTTTCAATTTAGTGGCTTCAATCCCAAGCGTAAAATCAACGCATCCATAACGGTTGATACTATACCAATTATTGAGGGTTATGTGCAATTTAAAGCTGCATATACAAGCAATGGTGAGGTGAGTGATTTGGAGATAGTATTCTTTGGGAATACAGTTGATTTCTTTAAGAACATTGGAGATGCTGACTTTAAAAATTACATATCATCTGAATTACAAATTGACTACGATTTTATAGTATCATATGTGACAACAGAAGGGGTTAATTCAACTGGAAATATTTATCTTGGAATAACTGATAGGGGTCAAAATTGGGTGATGAATGTAAGTGATGAGGGAACGCGCAATATTTTAAGTACATCAACTGATATAGTTCCAAAGGTTGGTGATTTAACGCCATTTGTAAGGTCAAGATATATCTTTGATAAGATATTCGCATTGAGTGGATTTCAATTTAATGAAACTGATAGTGCGACATTGGTAGAGCAACTTGACAAAATGTGGATACCTTGGATTGGAGAGAGTGATTTAATAGCACAACAAGGAAATCCTGATACTGCACGATTCAAGTTAACAAATAGTGGTACAATTACACTTGACACTAATGATTTTACATCAACAAATTTCACAAGTGGTGGAAGCGTCTTTGTTGCCTCATTACCAACTTTAAATATTGATATTGATCCAGGAAGTAATATTACAGCAGGAAATACTTATACAGTTCCCTTTAGTGGTAATTATGTTGTTTCCGGTAATATGACAATTCAATCCGATTTGCCAATAAGAATGGTACATATGGGATTTATATTAACAAATGGTATATCTTCTTATCTAATGTCTAATAGTGGTACAGCTAATTTCTTGGTTTATGATAATGGTGAGCAAAATTATGTATACAGTTTAGATACTGATATTAATGTAACAACTGGAACATCATCTGATTTCGTTCAACAAGGTTGGACAATACAACCAATTATTTACATTTTTTCTGATGATTACCAAATGGCATTAAGTATGAATCCATTGGTCACAATGACAATATCATCTTTGGAAGTAGGAACATTGGATATATCAAAATCATTGTACGGTAATACAATTGATTGGTCAGCTAATGCGCCAATAATGAAGTGTAGTGAATTTATGAGTTCACTTTTCAAGATGTTTAATTTGGTAGTTATTCCTGATGATGTCAATCCAAAGCTTTTGACATTTATGCCAATACAAGAATATTTATCACAAGGTGTTTCAAAAGATTGGTCAAATAAATTAGATATATCAAAAGACATCACACTCACATCAACTGCTGACTACCAAGCGCAACAAAATACTTGGACTTACAAGGCAATGAATGACTATTACAACCAATTGTATAATGCACAAGGTAACCGTGTATATGGTAGATTGTTGTTGATTGATCCCGAAAATGACTTTGCAACAAAGGAGCAAAAAATTGAAATAATGTTTGGTGCTACTCCATTGAATAATATCAAAGGTAGTGACTATCCAATTCCTAAATTTCAATCAGCTAATGGGCAATTTGCAGCACCTGGAGCAAGGATTCTTTACAAGACGGATAATGAGATTACATTTAATATATTTAATGATGACTTTGGAAACGTGCTGCCATATACTGCATCATTATTCAGCCATTATACCAGAGTTATTCCAACCATTGCGGATGAAGATTTGAATTTTGGTCAAGAAATACCTTTGCACTATTTAGATAGCACACCCTATAAGACTTTGTATCAACGTTATTGGAATGATTACATCGCTGATATTTACGCACCTGATGCACGTATAATTGAGGCATTTTTTGCGTTGGAATTTGCGGATATTTATCAATTCAAATTCAATGATAAAATCTATATTAAAGATGCATACTATCGCATTTTAGAAATTAGCGACTACGTAGTGGGTATGCAAGAGAGCGTAAAGGTGAAACTTATCAAGATGGTGAGTGCAATTCCTGATTGTTTGTTATCTCCAAAGCCAGTGATTGGAATAAATGGTAATATTATTTGGGAGGATGCAGAAGGAACAATACAACCTGCAACTGAAATTTGTTGTAACAATTATGGTTATTATTGGGTGGGTTCTGAATGTTATGCAACACCAAGAGATGCAAAGGGTAGAGGTGGAAAGACTAAAATGTTTTCAGATATTACAACAACTCTTTCAAATGTTGAAACAACTTTAGTTAATAAAGCAGCATACATATCTGATAATGCAATTGTTCAAGAACCAAATGAAAGAACGTTTGTAAATGGTGATAATGTTTTTGTTGGTGGTTCAAATAGCGGAAGTATTGTGAGTGGTAAAAGTAACGTAGTTGTTTCTAATTTAGGAAGTGTTACGGTACTTGGAACATCTGCAAAAGCAATTAATCAAGGAGTGACAATCGGTAGTGGTGGCACTTACGCAGGTGAATATCAAAGTGGAATAATTCAAGTAGGTGGTACAGGTGACTGGACAAATAACACAACACCCATCACACTAACAACTGAAAAAGGTAGTTATATAACCGTTCCCGATGATAGCGTGTGGTATCTCAAATTAATGTTGACTATCGGACAAATAAGCGCAGGTATTGATGGTAATGGAGTTGTTGAATTTAATATACAACTCAGTGCATCAGCAGGTACTTTGAGTGTAAAGGATGCAATCATTGTTAGCGAAAATATTGAAACGATAAGCGGTAACTTTGAACTTGGAGTTGATATTGTAGGTTTGACTTTCGCACCTCAATTACTGCTTAAAAATTCAACCTATCCACAAAATAATATATTCGTTGGAGGTCAAATAATCTATAATCAATATCACTATGAATAATCCACAGCAGACATTCAAGAACATTTGTGAGATGCAAAAGATGGGCATCAAGTCAGATGATAAAAGCTATCAAAATAAATTACCAAAATGGCTAACTTGGTGTATCAATATGACCATTGTTGCTACTTTAATTTGGGGTACTTACGAATTAATTAAAATGATTTTCAATGGCTAACAATAAAGTAGTTTTAGAATTTGAATTACAAGGTAACGCATCCGAAAAAACGCAATCGTTAAGGGCGCAAATGCGTCAATTGAGGGAAGAATTGGCAAGACTTCCTGAAGGCACTGCGGAATTTAATAAGGTACAAAAAGAACTCGGTGCATTGACCGATAAAGTCGGTGACTTGAGTAGGTCTGTCAATACATTATCAGGTGATCCATTGGAGCGTTTAAACAACTCCTTTGGAATGATTGGCTCATCAATTCTTTCTTTGGATTTTGGCGCAGCCCAAACTGGATTACAAGGAGTAACTGGAGCAATTAAAGATTTTAAATTTGGAGATTTATCAAAAGCTGCAAAAGGCTTTGGTACTACTATGGTTGACTTGGGCAAAGCTTTATTAGTTAACCCAATATTTCTTATTGGATCAATTATAGCACTCATCATTGTCAATTTTGATAAGTTAGTCAATGCAGGTGGATTAGTGGGTAAGATGTTCACTATGATTAAAGAGCGCATTGATTTTGTCTTGGGTGCATTGACTGGATTTTTGGACTTAATCGGATTGACTGATAGTAAAGCTGAAGAACGTGCTGAAGCTGAAAAGAAAAGAGCAGAGGAAACAAAAAAGTTGGAGGAGGAAAAACTTAAAAAGCAAAAACAAATTGAAGCTGAAAAAGAAAAGTTAGCGAAAGAGGCAGCAGCGAAAGAGGAACAAAGATTACAGAAGATTCGTGATGACCAAAAGTCATTGACTGAATTTTTAAAAGCTGAACAAGAGAAAAGGTATCAAGATACTTTATCAAATGATGATAGAGAATTGAGGCAATTGCGTCTTTTGTATTTGGAAAAACAAAAGTTAGCGCACGGCAACAAAGAACTATTAAAGCAATTAGATGCATCATATCAAGCAGATGTAACAGCGTTGCAAGAGAAACAAGCGGAAGATGATATAGTAATAGAATCAAAAGGACTTGAAAGAAAGCAAGCAACCAATGATCAAATATTAGCCAGCACTCAAACGATGTTGGCAGGCATTACTGCATCAACTCAACAAAGTGCTGATAATAATGTTGAAATTTCACAACAAGAAAATCAAAAAAGAATAGAGATGGCTTTTGCAGTTGCAAATAGCTTGATGTCCATTATGGATTCATTGGGAAAGAATGATAAAGAAGGTGCTAAAAGAAGATTCAAAATAAATAAGGCATTAGGTATAGCACAGGCAGGTATCAATACTTATATGGCCGTAAACGCTGCATTAACTGCAGGAGGTAATCCTTTGAAATTAGCAACTGGAGCGCAATTCGTAGAGGCAGGAGTAGCACTTACAATGGGATTGGCAAGCGTTGCTAAAATTGCTAAAACTAAATTTGATGATGGTGGTGGTTCTACATCTCCATCAGGTGGAGGTGGAGTTGGTGGTAGTATGAGTGGTGGCGGTGGAGGTGGTTCAACATCTGCTCCTGCTCTTGACCTTTCTTTCTTGAATAACAAAAAGACTGCCGCACAACCGATACAAAGTTACGTTTTAGCTACTAATGTAACATCAGCACAAGATGCTCAACAAAAGATATTAGACCAATCAAAATTAATAAAGTAATATGAAAGAAGAAGAAATCAAAGTCATCGAATACACGATAGACGATAGCGGTTATTTGGGCGTTCACGCTATGAGCCTTGTTGAAAATCCTGCAATTGAGGTGGATTTTGTCGCACTATCAAAAGTTCGTAAAGTACAACAAGCGGCAGTTGAAGAAGGTGAGCGTAAGATGGTCTATGGTGCGGTAATGATTCCCGAGCAATTGATATACCGAGTTGATTCTATGCAACGTGAATACTATTGCAAATACTCCAAAGAAACCATCAATAAGATAGCTCAAGAATACCTCAAAAGAAATATGCATCACAATTCTAATTTAGAGCATCAGATTCCAGTTGTGGGTTGTACAGTTGTGGAATCTTGGATAGTGGAAGGTCAGCACGATAAGTCACAAAACTTTGGATTTTCGTTCCCTGAAGGTACTTGGTGTATAGGAATGAAGATTGACAACGATGAGGTGTGGCAATCCATCAAGCAAGGTGATGTGAAAGGATTTTCATTGGAAGGATTCTTCACGGAAATAAGTGATGAGTATATGACACAACAAGAGATCGAAAAGATAATGAAGGAACTCGAGAATGAATTGAGTGGGTTGTGATTAATTACACCGCGTGCAGGTGTATGTTACCCGACAAAAAAGCCCTCCACGTTTGGGGGGCTTTCTTTTGAACCAAAACCGAACTAAAACAAACTAAAAAAAACTATTACAACGGAACAAAAATAGGTGTTTTGCTACTTATGATTAGAAAAAGTAAAACATAGATATGAACAAAGTAAGTGAAATCGTTTCCAAATACGCAGACCGCTTGAAAGCCTTTGGCATTCAACTTTCTGCTGAAGGGGAAATAACAAAAGAGGCTCAAATGGCAATGGCTGTTTTGGCTGATGGCACGGAGGTATATTCTCCAGATGCTGAATTTGCAGTAGGTAGTGAGTTATTCATCAAGGATATGGATGGCAATCCAGTTCCTGCTCCCGATGGAGAACATACAACTGCTGAAGGAAAAGTAATTGTTGTTGCAGGTGGTTTGATTACAGAGATCAAAGAACCCGAAGCACAAGCTCCTGAAGTTGAGGTATCAATTGAGGAAGAAAAACAAGCTGCTTTCGAAGGTGTAAGTAAAGAAGAATTTGAAAGCACTATCAATTCATTGGTTGAAGCTTTCGAAGCGAAGATTGCTGCCTTGAATGCAGAGAAAGAAACTCTGTCTGCAACCATCGAAAAGATGTCAAAGCAACCTGCAGTTGAGAGTGTTAAGAAATCTACTCCAGTTGCAAAATCAGAGCCAATCAACTTGGCTAAAATGGATTCTAAAAACAGAATCTTCTCAATCATAAACAAATACAAATAAAAAATAAAAAAGAAAAACAATGGCTGATTCATTGACAATCACAAGCACCTACGCAGGTGATTTAGCGTTACCATATATCAACGCTGCCATCCTATCAGGAGATACTCTTACCAACGTTAGTCTCACCTGCAAAGACATAGATTGCTCTACCATCTTGCAAGAAGCCACCACCTAGCTTCTTATCAAGCCAAGGCCAACTAGTCTTAATATGATTGTCGACCTTGACTAGATCTTTACAATGCTTGTCAATATCAGCGAAGTAATCGTGACCTTTCTCGTTGTTAAGAGAAATAGAACAAGCATGTTCGAACTTATCTAGAACAATGTTTGTATCAATAACATCTGCCTTGGTACACATGTCTGTAACCTCAAGCATTGTATTAAAGACTGTCTTCTCTTTGATGAACCTCTCAGTGTTCTCTAACAACTCTTGCTTGTTATTAGGCTTGTCAATAGTCTTGAACTGTTCGACTAGACGCTTAAAAGAGTTCTTAAGCTCATCAGTAGTCAGATAACTCTTGACCTCAGTCAAAGTAGGTACACAAGAGCGCTTGTTAAAGTACTCCTTGATAATACCCACAATGTTCTGAATATCTTTACTATTGAAGAGATCTGGTTTGAGGTACTCAACAACAGTACCCATATAAGTCTCATCAGTAAGACAGTTAAACATGATAACGTACTCAAAGAAGTCGCTATCAATCTTGCTCGTTTTTGATTTCTTTTCCATTAGTATTTGTTAAAGTAGTCTTTAAAGTAAGCATCACTCTTCTTAAACTCCTCACTAAAGCCCTTGAGACCAGGCGATTCATGAGTCACGTAAATTGGAGCAGTACCTAGCTTCAGCTTGAGTTTATTAGCTTCTAAGCAGAATAGCAAGTCATAATGGTGGAACTTTACATTTTCGTCCCAATTAACCTTGCTTGTAGTCTTAGTATTGACAGCCAAGAAAAGACCATCCAAAAGCAAACAACGCTTGCTGAATGGACCGAATGATGTGACAAACTCTCTACCAGCGCTATCAAAATGAGATACAGCACCGCTAAAAGTCTTAGGGTCACACATCATATGCCACAGGGCATAATTTTTAATGCTTATATCAGCACCACCAGCCAAACCAACAACATCGAATTGAGCAAAGGCAACTTGAAGCTTTTCAATCAAGAATGCATCAGTAATGAAGATATCATCATGACAGAAGATAACAACATCATACATGTCATAATACTTCTTAGCCTTGTTATACTGAACACCAAGCCCGTCAGTATTTTCAGTCCAAACAATCAAGTCAGCTCCATAACGAAGATTCTTGAACTTGTAATTGAGTTCAATGGGTTCGTTTAGAGTAGCCTTCTTGGGCTTGTAGCTCAAATCTGCATCAGCCTTGAGACCTTTAATCAATGGAGAGAACTTGAGAAATGCATCAATGTTCTGTTTAGTACAAGTATAAAATAGGATTTTCATATAAAAAATGGAGAGTTGCAAATAAAAGTGTTATGATAGATTACTTTACCGTTAATGATTTCACCCACCCTACCTTCTTCAAAAGGTATTGCATGATCGAATTTAGTAGATGAGAAGTTACCTTCTTTATCATAAAACAAGGTAGAACCAGAGCGAATAAGAAACACTCTGCTACTCCTATCATCAAGAATATAACACGCGAAAGTGCCTTTGAGCAACTCAGCAACACGTTTGATAATATCTTGCAAAGGAGTAGAGTTGTTCTGGTGATAAAACAAACCAATCAAAGCAGGTATGACACTAGAGTCAACCTGAACTTCATCATAGTATTGCAGTTTGTATTCTTTAGCAAGCTCTTCAGCATTAGTAATAATGCCATTATGAGCAACTAAAAAGCGCTTCCAAGTAAATGGATGAGCAGTATCATAGTTAAACTCTTGCTTGAGAGTAGTGGGAGCCTGGCAATGACCAAGATAGTAACTACCACGCTTGAGTCTGTTCTCATCAAAAGCACCATCGCTCTTGATCAACTGCATCCAATTGCCACCAGTAAGTACAATAGCACTAGAAGCTGAAACACCTCTTGGTTTATTCAGCTCGTAAAGTTTTACAAAGTTATCGTAGTCAGTAGAACCAAAAATTGCACACATATTAGATAAATTTAATCACTCGGCTATATTCGATAGGATCAACCATCTTGTTATCCATGAACCCCTTGATGCGACTAGAACAAGCTGGGCAATAACCACAAGCCTGTTCTTTACCCTCATAACAAGTCCAAGTATTCTTAAAGTCAACTCCTCGATCAAGTCCGAGCTTGATGATATCCTTCTTATCAAGCTTAATCAACGGTGTAATAACTGAAAGCTTGGTCTTACGATTGAGACCAATAACAGAAGCCAAATTCAAGTAAAACTCATTGCTAGAGTCCCAATAACCAGCCTGAGAATCAACAAGAGCACTACCGTAATAAACGTCTTGAGCCTCATGAGCCTCAGCAAAAGAACACAAAATAGAAAGCATCATCAAGTTACGGAATGGAACATAGTTAACTGGTTGAGGATCACCAAGTACATCCTTGGTCTGAGCAACAGCAATTTGATCATTAGTGAGAGACGAGCTAATAGCAATCTCTTTAAAGAAGTTAAGATCAATAGTCCTATGATTGATATTGAGATTAGGGTACTTGTCTTTCAAGTTGCAGATAGACTTTGTGGCACAACTCAGCTCATTAGTACCATGACGTTGACCATAAAAGAAACTAATTGCAAAAATATCAGAGTAATTATTCGATGCTGCAGCATCATAAAGCATAACCGTCGAATCGATTCCGCCGCTAACAGGGATTACACACTTTCTCATACTTTGATTATATAGGAAAACAAAAATAAGGGCAACAAGATTTTACCTCATTGCCCCTTTTCGTTAAACTTACTTACCCTTCTTTGGAGTCTCTTTCTTAACTTCCTTCTTAACTTCCTTAGTCTTGGTCATTTTCTTAGTCCTCATTGTGTTTTTGTTATAACTCTATTTTACCATTCTCAGTGTGCTTTGTCAAGGTCTAAATTTCTACCTTCTCTCTTAGGTAGAAAAGCGATGTAGCAATTAATATCCT
>OGWF01000056.1_pt1 | contig 17870 bp, 31 predicted proteins | sample 1575951 | NCBI WGS metagenome assembly OGWF01 (sample SAMN07581523, study PRJEB24739) | freshwater metagenome | place: Singapore | collected 2015-01
AATATCTGACTGTTGTCCGTGATTTTGTTGTAACTGCGTTCACGACCGAAAGCAGCACTGTTTATCCGACTAGGGTTCGCTGGTCTGGTATCAATGACGAAACAGCATGGGGAACCAGCCAGGTTACCCAGGCTGATTACCAAGACATTCCTGATGGTGGACAAATCATTGGGATTCGTGGCGGCGAGTTTGGATTGGTCTTCATGGAAAGAGCGATCCATCGAATGTCTTATGTTGGAACTCCTTTCGTTTTCCAATTTGACAACATTTCGCGTGGCAAGGGTTGTATTGCAGCCGGGTCTATTGCTCAGATTCAGGGCGTTTCGTTTTTCCTGTCTGACGATGGTTTCTATATGTGCGATGGTCAACAAGTTGTCCCAATTGGCGCAGAAAAGGTTGACCGCTGGTTTTTCAACAACTCTGACGAAAACGATTTCGATAACATGAGTGCTGCAATCGATCCGATTCGCAAGCTGGTTATCTGGAATTTCAAGACCAAGTTTTCGCAGCGTCAGCTTCTGATTTATAACTTCAAGACTCAGAAATGGACTTATGGCGATACAGACGCCGACTTCATTTCTGACGCATCTACGGCTGCTGTTACGCTTGACCAACTGGATTCAATAAGCGCAAGCATTGATGCACTTGTTGTTTCTCTTGATTCTGTTCTTTACATGGGTGGTAAATACTTCCTCGGAGGAACAGACGGTCAATATGTTGTTACCTACAACGGGCCAAACGCTACTGGTGAAATCGTTACTGGTGATGTTGGCGCTGGTGCAAGGTCTGTCGTTACGCTGGCAAAACCTCAGATTGATAACGGCTCTGCAAGTGTTGCTGTTGCTTCCAGGACGTTACTCAGCCAAGAAGTATCGTTTGGAACCTCTGTCGCTGCTGATGGTGAAAACCGTGTTTCTTTGCGGTCAAACGGGAATTACCACCGATTTAAAGTAACACCGACTGGTGTTAACTGGACTACAGCAGTTGGAATGGACGTTGAGTTGACGGGTCAGGGTACGCGATGACAGTACAGTTTAGAACCCTTCCTGCTTTTGGCGGTGACCCTCGGGCAGTCGCTGAAATCGTCAATGGCATCATGAACGGCAAGACCAATAACACGGGTCTTATTACGCTGGCGACCGGAAACGCAACAACAACAACGATTTACGATGCCAGGATTGGTGGAGATTCAAAGATCATTCTGATCCCGTACAGTGCTGCTGCATTTGCTGATTCTGCGCCTTATGGGGCTTTTTCAAACAACACAGATCAAACGGCTCCAAGTGCAGGAACAACTGCTGTTGTTGAGTTTGATACGACTGAAGAAAGCAATGGCATATACCTGTCAAATGACACAAGGATTAACGTAAGAAACGCAGGAATATATAACATTCAGTTTTCACTTCAACTGCAAAACAGTACCAATGACGGACAATATGCAGATGTTTGGTTTCGAGTTAATGGCACTGATGTTGTAAGGTCTGCAAGCCGTTTTGGTTTGCCTGCGAGAAAAAGCACAGGCGACCCAAGTCATTTGATTGGATCAATGAACATTTTCCTTGATCTTGCTGCGAATGATTATGTTGAAATTGCTGGTGCAGTTTCTAATGTTGGTGTGACGCTTGAGCATTTTGCTGCTGATACTGGAATACCAAGGCCAGCAATTCCTGCGGCTATCCTGACAGCGCAATATGTAGCCCCTGCTGCTGATACTCATGTTTATGTGAGTTCCCAAACAAAGGGGCAAGCAACATTGACACATTTTTCAAACTCCACTTCTGACAAGACATACGCATATGTTGTTGTTGGATAAAGTGGTGTATATAATGGATTCCGTGGATCAACCGCTGTGGAATCCGACTCTAGGAGTGAAACATGGCAACGACACAAATTGATCCATTAATTCAGCCGTATCTGCGGTACGGTCTTGAGCAGGCGCAGCAGCAGTATCAGACTGGCGGGCCTCAGTTCTATCCATCAGAAACATTTGTCCGTCCGACAACGACAACGCAGACGGGTTTGCAGGCTCTTGAAGCCCGTGCAATGCAGGGCAGTCCTCTGGTTGGTGCTGCTCAAGGTGCTGTGCAAGGCGCTATTCAGGGTCAGCAAAGTCCTGCTGCTAAGATGTACGCCGATATTTATGGGCAAGCTGCCTTCAACCCTACAAATCAGTTTTATTCTAATTTGATGGGTGGCACGACAAGCCCTGCGATGGCTGGCACTCAAGCCACAGCAAGCGGTCAATTTTTAAGCGGAAATCCATTTTTCCAAGGTGCTTTTGCTCCTGCTGCACAGGCGGCTACTCAACAATTCCAAATTGCTTTGGGTGACATTGGTTCGGCAGCTTCTAAGGCTGGCCGCTATGGTTCTGGAGCGATGGGTACATTGCAAGAACGTGCCTCTAGTCAATTGGCGCAGCAATTGGCTAACACTGCTGGTCAACTTGCTTACCAAAACTATGCTCAAGAGCGTGGATTGCAAGAGTCTGCACAAGGTCGCTTGGCTGGTTTGGCTCAACAAGATATTGCTAATCGTATGGCTGCCGCTCAAGGTTTGGGCGGCAACTATCAGCAGGCTCTTGCGACTCAGTTGGCTGCTACTGGTGGTGTTGGTCAAACATTTGCGTCTGATGTTGGTCGCCAACTTACAGCGGCTGGCATGGCTCCAAGTCTTGCTCAATCTGACTATCAAGACATTCAGAATCTTCTGCAAGCTGGTCAATTGCGTGAAGGTTATCTTGGTCAGCAATTGCAAGGCGATATTCAGCGATTCAACTTCCTGCAAAACCAGCCGCAACAGAATCTTGCGAACTTCCTGAACGCTGTTTACGGTAACCCGCTTGGTCAACGTCAGACGGTTGCTGATGAGCCTTCTACCTTGCAGAATTTGCTTGGTACGGCTGCTACGCTTGCTGGTATTGAAAAGAATACAGGCTGGCTGTCTAAAGGCTTTGGCAAGCTATTCGGGGGTTAATTATGGCTGGATTGCTTGATATTTTCGGTTCTGGCGGATCCCAACAGCTAGGTTTGTTGGGAATGTCTGCTGATGAGATTGAACGCGCCAGGAGTGACGCACAAGCCCAGGCTTTGTACGCTTTGGCTGGCCGACTGTTCCAAGGTGGTAAGACTGGTCAATCGATTGCCCAAGGTCTGCAAATGGGCCAGCAAGCCTATCAGCAAGCCATGAAAGGCCAACTTGCTGATCGTCTTCAAACAGCACAACTTCAAGAGATGTTGCGTCAGCAACAAGAACAGAGAGCAGCGCAAGCGCGTCAAGCGCAGGTAGAAAAGCTAATTGGCAGCGCATATCGTCCTGCAATTACAACTGAAACACCGTTGATGGACATGATGGGCCAGCAGGTCATGGGGCCGAATATGCCACAGCCTGCCAGGTTTGATATTGAATCTGTTGCACCTCAATTGATGGGAATGCGTGAAGGCCGTGCTGCGCTTTCTGATCTAATCAAAACTCAAGAGGCATTGCAGCCAAAACTTCAAACACTTAAGCCAGAAGAACAACTTGGCTATATGCAAAATGGCCGCTTTGTCACTGTGGCACAGGGCGCGCCGAAGCCTGCTGAATCTCCGAAACTTACCGGGGCAGAGGGAAATGCTGCAAAAATGTTCTACGGAACTGATGATGTAAACAAACTAAGAAGTATCCCAGGTGCAATAGATGCAATCCGCAAAGAGGCCGCAACGCAACGTGATGCATTAAAGCCTCAAATTAATTTGAGCGATCCTACTGCTGTTGCTGCTCGTCAGCTTCAAACCATTAATCAATGGGAAGGTGTACTCAAAGATGCTGGAGATACAGTGACAGCATCCAGGGCCAATGCTTTTTATAACGCTTACGATCTTGCCAAAAAAGGCAACGTGAATGCTGATGGCGCATTGATCTACAACCTTGCAAAAGTGTATGACCCATCTGGTGCGGTTCAGCAAGGTGACGTTGATACGATTATCGGGAATCGATCTATCCCAACAAAGGTTCAATTGTTTGCACAGAAACTCAAGGCAGGCGGTACGTTTACGCATCCAGAACGTGAAAACATGAAGAAGATCATTGATGGAATGATTGAAGAACGTAAGAAAGCAATTGAACCGTCTTTGAATACATATCGAAAAATCAATAAGCAACTTGGCGGCGAAGATACGTCAATCTACAATCCATACGACATGATTAAAAAGCCTAAAAGTCTAGAAGATATTTTGGGCTTTGGTCAGCCGACTGCTGGTCGCCCGAGAGGTGGAATGTAATGGACGAAAATCAACGAATCCAAGAGGCTCTTGATGCTGGATATACACGCGATGAAATTCGCGCAATGTATCTTGCAAACAATCAGCCATTGCCCACATCGTTGCAGCCAACACAAGATGAGCGAACTGGTCAGCAGTTGCCAAAAGGCGCACGGCTTGCAATGACTGCTTTGCAAGGCCCAACGCTTGGTTTTGCTGATGAACTTGCTGGCCTGGTTGGTGGTGCTGTTGGCGCTGTTCGTGGTGAGTCTCCAACTGAGGCTTATAAGCAGGCCCGTGATATTTATCGTGCTGGCGTAGAAAGCTATCAAGAAGAATTCCCGATTGGTGCGCCAGTCGCACAAGGTGTTGCATCTCTTCCTCTTGGGATGCTGAACATTGGAAAGCAGATTCTTCCTAATGTTGGGCCTGTTGTCAGGTCTATTGGCGCTGGTGGTGTTATTGGTACTGTTGCAGGCGCTGGCGAGGCTCCAACAGTTGCTGCTATTCCTTCTCAAGCGGCGCAAACTGGCGCGACAAGTGCTGTTCTTGGTGGCGTGACAGAAACCGGAATGAAGGTTGCCCGACCTGTAATGTCAGTTATTGGTGGTCAAGCTGGCCGCATGATCCCAGAGGCTCTCAAAGGTTTTGTTGGAGGCTCATCTACTGACATTGCTCGCCGCCGTGTTGCACAGGCCATGTTGCGAGATGGCGCAACGCCTGAGCAAGTGACAGCACGTTTGTCAAAACTTGGTGATGATGCAATTCTTGCTGAAGCCGCTGGTACGAACTTGCGTGATCTTTTGGACACGATGGCAACGCTTCCAGGGCGTACCAAAAATTACACTGAAGAACTTATCCGTCAACGCCAGGCTCTAAGAGGCGGCAGGATTGCTGAAGCTGCACAGAAACAACTTTCTCCAACTGGTGCGAGGTTGGCTGATTCTGTTGAGGCGCTTGTAACAAAGAGGGAGGCTGACGCCACTCCTTTGTATGAACAATTGAAGCCGATCAGCATCCAACTGGATGACGATTTGAAGCAGATTCTTGATGCTGCTAACAAGTTGGGCGCATTTTCCAGGGCGGAAAAAATCTCAATTGGATTGAGAGAAGCATTTACTCTTAAAGATTTTAAGAAAGCAACTAATGCTTCAATGCCTGACCTTGATAAAGTCAAGCGCGGACTTGATGACCTGATTAACAGTAAATCCGCTGTTAATGAGCGAGGTGAAGTCAATGAATTTGGTCGTTCTGTTATCAAGCTGAAACAAGATTTTCTTTCTCGATTGGATGACTTGACTATTGATCCTGATACTGGAACATCAATTTACAAGAGTGCAAGAAACGCTTACGCAGGCCCAACAGCATTGATAAATTCTGCCGAACTTGGCCGTACTGTTCTTAATAAACCTGCTGCAACGATTAGGGCGCTTATTAAGGATATGAGTGATTCTGAACTTGAATCATTCCGTGTTGGTGCTTACGAAGGATTGCGTGATATAGCTGGCACACAGTCTGGTCAAACTCGCTTGCTCAATATGTGGAAAGAGCCAGCAACACGGGAAAGGCTGAAAGAGGTTTTCCCAAGTGAGCGCGCATTTCGTGAGTTTGCATCTAGTGTTGCAGCAGAGGCTAGAAAAAAAGAAATTCAAACTGTTGGTCGCGGATCGCAAACTGCTGGCCGCGAAGCGCGAATGGAGGATGTTGGCGTTGAGACATTGAAAGACACGGCGAACATTGCAGCCGCTGCTAAAACAATGGACACAACATCGTTGCTTAACCTGCTGACTCAAGGCATGGCAAGGACAAGTGTCCCAGAGCCTGTGCGTGATGAGATTGGGCGTATCTTGATGAGCCGCGCAACGAGTGGCGACGAAATGCGAATCTTGCGTGATGTAATTGAAAAAATGCGTCAAAGTCAGGCAAGACAACCAGTTACAAGTGGCATCATTGGCAGTCAATTGACACCAACTGTAGAACCTTTCACGGCGGCTCTGAGGTCGCTTCTTCAATAAGAGGTAATCATGGCAAAGACAAAGATTTCAGAGTTTTCTGCAACACCTGGTAACAATACCGACATTGACGGTATCAACATTGCCGAGGGTTGTGCCCCGAGTGGTATTAACGATGCCATTCGTGAACTGATGGCGCAGCTAAAGGATTTCCAAGCTGGTACGGCTGGAGACTCTTTTAACGGGCCTGTGGGTACGACTACGGCTGCTGCTGGCGCGTTCACGACTCTGACAACCTCTGGTGCTGTAACGCATAACGGCGGCACAGCCAACGGCGTGGCCTACCTCAACAGCTCCAAAGTCCTGACCACGGGGAGTGCGCTGACGTTTGATGGGACGAATACTTTTACTGTTGCTACATCAGTTCCAACAATTGCAATCAATGGTACTGCCGCATCGGGAACTGGGGCACGCGGTATTGATTTTCAATATAACGGAGCTTCATACGGGGACATTCGTCTAAATGTCAACTCAGGCGAATTGGAAATTGTATCCGGGCAGACAGGCCAATCTGGGTATTTCCAGACATTCAAAATCAACGGCTCCGAACAAATGCGCCTGACCTCCACAGGTCTTGGCATTGGGACGAGTTCGCCGGGGTCAAAGTTAGAGGTGTATAGAACTAGCACAGATAGAACAACTCTAACTAGGATAGCCACAATTAATAACGTTAGTACCAATAACCCATACACCGGTTTTGGTACGGGATTGCTGTTTAAAGGAACAGACTATTCAAACACCGCTCAAAACTTTGGTGCTGTTGATGCTGTTATTGATTCATTCAACAGTACATCTCCTCCTGACACATCATTTGGTGCTGCTCTTACGTTCTCAACAGGAACAAACGGCTCTTTGACAGAGCGTATGCGATTAACCTCCCCCGGCAACCTCGGCCTCGGGGTGACGCCGAGTGCGTGGGGTAGTGGTTTCAAGGCTTTTGAACTTATTGGCGGTTCTATTTTTAGTGGGGCAGCTACTAATCTGGGCCTCATGCAAAACGCCTATTACGATGGCACAAACTATCTCTATAAAACCACTTCTACTGCCGCACGGTATTTTCAAGTAAGCGGCCAGCACATTTGGTACACCGCCCCCTCCGGCACAGCAGGCAACGCCATCAGCTTCACGCAGGCGCTCACGTTAGACGCTAATCGCAACCTATTGCTGAACGGAACTTCTGCTGGCGCGTCTGCTGTAGGGACACTTGCAATCTTTAACGGGACAGCACCAACAGGTTCCGTTACTGACGGCATCATCCTGTACGCCCAAGATGTCTCGTCCAGCAGCGAACTCAAAGTCAGGGACGAAGCCGGTAACGTCACCACCCTGTCGCCGCACAACTTCTCGCTGATCCCTGAAGGCCCGTCTGAAGATATGGCATGGGCCTACTACTCTGAGAAGGGTGGTAAGCGCATCAACGTGGACATGCTCAAGCTTGCCCGTATGGTTGAAAAACTGACGGGTGAAAAACTGGTGTACGAATCATGATTACGCAAGAACTGATCGATCAATGTTTTGAGTATAGGGACGGTCTTCTGTACTGGAAAGGCGTGACGCACCCAAACAAAATGCGATGTGTTGACAAGCCTGCTGGTTCAATCCACAAGACTGGCTATCGGCACATCACATGGATGGGCAAAGTCCACAAAGCCCATCGTCTGATCTTCATGCTGCACCACGGCTATCTACCGCCAGAAGTTGACCACATCAATGGCGACAGGCAAGATAACCGCATTGAGAATCTGAGGGCTGCGAACCGAAGCGAGAATCAATGCAACCGTCCTGCGCTTGCCAGCAATACATCAGGTTACCCCGGTGTGTCGTGGCACAAGAAAAGCAAGGCGTGGTGCGTCCGTGTCATGAAGAATGGAAAAACCGTAGTTCAGCAATATTTTAAAGACTTGGAACTTGCTGGCTTGTTCGCTGCTGAAGCGCGATCTCTTTACCACGGCGCTTACGCCAAAAACTGAAAGGAAACATCATGAACATCATCATCAACAATCTTGACCGTACCAATCCCTCTGGCTTTGTGACTACGGTTCACTGGAGCACCACCAAGACCTCTGGCGAACATACCGCCAGCCAGTACGGCACTGAGTCTTTTGAGGCCACTGAAGGCTCTTTCGTGCCTTTCGATCAACTCACGCAAGAGATGGTCACAGGCTGGCTCACAGAGCGTTGGGGCGCTGAAGGCTTGGCTGCTAAGGAAGCTGCGCTGGATGCTCAACTGGCTGCGCTGGCTAACCCACCTGTGGTGTCTGGTCTGCCTTGGTAATTTGGAGCCTGAAGTATGGGCAACATCTCTGAGACTGAAGCGCGGCTGAACTCACATGAGATGGAATTGCTATTTTCAATTCTTTCTTATGACCCACAAACAGGTTCTTTCTACAGAAAGAAACGTATGGGAAGATTCAAAGATGGAACGCCCGTAGGATGCCAAGCTGGTAAATATTTGCAAATCAATGCTCTTGGGAAAAGATTTAGAGGACATCAACTCGCATGGCTATTTGTTCATGGTTATATACCAAAAGAAATAGATCATATAAATGGTAATGGCATGGACAATAGAATTGAAAATCTAAGAGAAGTAACGCATCAACAAAATAATCATAATCATCGAGTTCCACCAAAGCACAATACAACTGGATTTCTTGGAGTTTCTTATTACAAAGCTGGTAAAAAATACTCTGCACATATAAATATAAATGGTAAGAAAAAACATCTTGGGTATTTTTCAAATCCAGAAGATGCTCATTTAAGATATCTTCAAGAAAAAAGAAAAATTCATTCCACTTGCAGTATTTGAGTGAAAAATGGCTAACATTTCAGAAACAGAGGCTAGACTTTCTACCCATGAGGAAGTTTGCGCCATCCGATACGAGCAGATCAACGCCAGACTGAAACGTCTTGAGGGCATACTCATCAAAACCGCAGGATTGATGATTGTGTCTATGACTGGCGTAATCTTTTCAGTGGTGTGGATCAAATGAAGGATTGGCTGCTGTCACTCATTGCGGCAGCGGCAATTGTCTGGATTGTTGTCTGGACTGTTTACATTTTTATATGGGCGTTCATGTAAAAATCGCTTTTGGAATTTTTGTTCTGTGGTGGCTATTGATGCTGGCACGAATGGTTGTGGGGTGATGTATGTTGGTAGAGTTGGCAGCAGCGAATGCAGCATTTGCAGTAATCAAGGAAGCTGTTGCCAATGCCGGTGACATTATGGCGGCTGGTCAGAAACTCTTTGAGTACTTTGACGCCAAAGCAGCTATCCAAAAAAAGGCCAATGAAAACCCAGGCCGTAGCGACATGGAAGAATTCATGGCGCTGGAACAACTCAAAAAACAAGAAGAACATCTCAGAGAATCCATGATCTACGCTGGTCGCCCAGGCATGTGGGATGATTGGCTGAAATTCCAAGCCGAGGCCGCTAAGAAGCGCGAAGCAGCTAAACGTGCGGCAGAACGTGCAGCCCTACTCAGAAAACGCAGGGCAGAGGAATTGATTGAAATCACTGCATTGAGCATTGGAGTGTTCATCCTGTCGATGCTGGTGATCTGGGGTATCTGGCTCATTTTGACTTGAGGGGTTCTTATGCTGTCTCTACTTTCTACGCTTGGTGGTTTGCTTGTCAGTGGCTTGCCAAAGCTGCTAGAGTTTTTCCAGAACAAAGCAGATCAAAAGCACGAACTTGCATTGGCTCAAATGCAGACTGAACGAGAACTTCAATTGGCTGCGGCTGGTTTTGCGGCACAAGCACGAATTGAGGAAATCCGTACTGACCAAGTACAGATGGAAACAGACGCCAGGATGACGGAGGCTGCTTTGAAGCACGACGAGAAAGTGCTGGAAAAGGCAAGTCGATGGGTTGCTAATTATGTCGGTACTGTTCGCCCAACGGTGACTTACATTTTTGTGTTTGAACTGGTAGCAATCAACATGTTCCTATGCTACTACCTGTGGAACAATCCGCAACTGATTCAAAACATTGATGATGTTCTCAAGTATGCTGACATTGTTTTTAGCAGCGATGAAATGGCAATGCTTGGTGGAATTATTGGGTTTTGGTTCGGATCGCGTGGATGGTCTAAGAAATGAAAACATCCGACAAAGGCATCAATTTGATGCATTTGTTTGAGGGCAAAAGAAATCGTCCTTATTTGTGTCCAGCACATATCTGGACGATTGGATATGGATCAGTTCTATACCAAGATCAAATTAAGTTGCCTGTTGTCAAGGTTCCAGGCAAGCCAGCAGGAATGATCCGCAAGGACTATCCTTTGAAGTCAGAACATAACCGGATTTGGTCTGATGAAGAAATCAATGAATTATTCAAGCGTGACCTCGCACATTTTGAGCGCGGTGTTCTTAGACTTGCTCCCAATCTTGCTGGTCATCAAGGTGCATTCGACGCTTGTGTCTCGTTTTCCTTCAATGCAGGATTGGGGAATTTTCAGCGTTCTACCATTCGCATGAAGATTAACCGCGAAGAATGGGAAGCAGCAGCAGAAGCGTTTATGGCTTGGACAAAAGGTGGAGGCCAAGTATTGAAAGGGCTTGTCAGGCGTAGAGAAGCTGAGAAAGCCTTATTCCTTAGTGACTTTTAATCTGCTTTCCAACTGAATCAAGATATCAAGATAGTGGCGCGCTTTCTCTAGGTCTTTGATGCCACCTTTGTCTTTCCACCTAGAGACGTATTTCACGATATTTCCCTCACAGAAACCCAGGCCGTTGGCGTGGATATATTCAACTGGCTGGATAGCCTTCTTTTGATAGTGGTCGCCTCCGACCTGAGTTTCTAGTGCGTTCATTGCTTTACAAAAATGCCTTCTGGAGTGAGGAAGCCTTTACGGTCTTTGATCTGCTCATAGGCGGCTTCTAAAGCCTCTGTAGCCGTGAATCCTTGGATGGCGCACTGCATAAGGAGTGTCACAAAGATATCGCCTACAGCGTCTTTAATCGCTTCCTTGTCGCCTTTGTTGATTGCATCTAGCAACTCTGTTGTTTCCTCAAGAGTCTTGATTGCCTGGCCCATTGGCTTGCCATTCTTGATGATGCCTCGGGCATGTCCCCAAACTTCAACCTCATTTTCGTAATAAGCCCAACTCATTGTTTGCCTCAAAAAGGAATGTCAGAATCAAATTCAGCAGATTGCTTTTGCTGGCCTTGTGGCTTATCTTCTTTGCGACCACCCTGCAAAGCAACCTCATTAACGCGCAAATTGAATCCGACTCGTTCAACACCGTTCTTGTCAGTGTATTTGTTGTTCGTCAGAATTCCTGCAACTGTTAGCAAAGTACCCTTGACAAGATATTTGCTCAGAGAATCTGCACGTTTGCCAAACAAAGCGCAGTTCCACCAGATCGGGTCTTTATCTTTTCCTTGAGAGTCTGCGATTGTGAAATTACAAACTGCATCCCCTCCAGGTGTGTGACGTACTTCAGCATCTTTACCAATAATGCCAGCAACTGTGATGATGTTCATTTATTACCTTTCATGTTGTTTTGCAATCAATGCTACGACTTCATCGTAATATTTTCTTGCGGCTTCTACCTTTACTTTTATCTTCTCCTCAAGGGTTTTATCCCTTTCATAGTCAACAAAAGTAACCCGTAGTTCTTGATTGATATGGTCAACCTTGTGATAAGCGCGGTTCTCATATCCAATCAAATCATCTGGCGTACTTACCAGGCAATATGCGATTGATGCTTTGTCAACGTCCCAAAGCCACATATACGCCCTAAGCTGCCATTCGTAAGTCTTATCCTCTCCGTGAGCAGACAGACACGGGAATGTCTCCAAAGACCACGACGATTTAATATCAATAATTTGGTCGCCAGTGAATATGTCGCATTCCCCTGTGATCCAGTCATTCTCTTTACGTTCGGTGTTCTTTTTGTAGCTGGTGAACAGGACGGAATTAATAAGATCAATCGATTGATCTTCCATTCTTATGCCTTTTTCCATGTACTTTGACGAGAACTGCCTGTCATATCCGTACACGAATTCCTTGGCTAGTTTTTCGACTGCCGTTTTAGCACCAGCAGATAGACTATCGCCACGACCATCAGTCATGATCTCTGCTAACGATGAGGCTCTAAATTTAAGCATCGGACACCGCCTTCAGTTCATTAAACTGCGCTTCACTGATGTGATAGTCCTGGGAGAGGATTTTTTTTGCGCCTTTTGGCTGGCTTACAAGGACAGAACCATCTTTCATTGGGAAACAGACAGTCATCTCAAATTGGCGATTGGCATAGACCGATTCATAAAGCCCAAGCGCGTCCTCAAGTGCCCATTGCCATTTCTCCAAGTTCTCGCAAACCGCGTTCATCTCGGCTTGAATGCGCTTGCCGATGAGCGTGTTTTTCTTGGGCTTGATGAGCCAATACTGTTCATGCTTTGTCGGCAAAGTAAAGCCAGATCGGTCTGTTTTGTTTTCGTAAATCAGGCCGATTCCTTTGTGTTCTTGACGGAGGATGGCGATTGCACCCTCACGTTCTAAGAGTGCTTTCTTTGACTCCAGAGCGATTGATCTTGCCTGGATATATTTCAGGACAGCAAAAGACCCAAGCTGGGATGGAAGATGGTAATGTTTTCTCATGCTGACAGCGCCTCCAGCAGAGCGTTTTCCTGTTCCTCAGTGAGGTGGAAGTCGTTTCGGAGTTTGTCGGTTGAGTATTTGCCTGCCTTGATTGCCTCGACAGCCTTTGCAAACCGAGCATTGGAGATCGGAGGCGCAACATCGTGCGTCTGTGCCTCGCTATCGTTGTTTGATTCTGTAGGAATCGAGAACGCCTGGAAGCAAGCGTATTTATAAGCCGCTGACATGGCTTTATTGGTTGACTTGTCTCCACTGTCCATCGCCTCGCCAAACGTCTTTACAACGTGTTTAGATGCATCCTCAGAGGATACGAAGTCAAACTCCACCTCAACCGTTGTATAAAACAACGTACCGCCATTTTTTGACTGGCGTTCTACGCAATCCCGAGACAGGACGCGAGGAAGAATACATAGGCCATGCTTTGACAGCAAAGGCGCGACCGTGTTGTAAACGTCATCAATCCCACGGAAGTTGTATCCCGTTCCTTGATTGTTCCGACGATCCTTGGTGATCCCGAGTGTTGCCAATTCCGCTTGGACTTTGTTGATTGCTTGATAGACTTTCATACTGTTCCCATTGTTGATAAGTTTGATAAAACTCTAGTTCATCCAATTACTGTCTCGCTTTCAGCATTGCGTCGGCCACGTCGTATGCCTTTTTGGCGTCGGTGGGATAAAACCCATGAAGGCCGCCCCTTGCCACCGCTGACTGCATCGCCTTGGCCGCAAAGTAGTCGCGCAGGGTCATGCCCAAGTTAATCGTTGGGCACTCGTTCAAGTCTCCGCACCACGGAAACGCTGGCCCTCCCCAACTAGTCCTAATAGGCTCTGACGCATCAATGGTCATCCCACCAAAGTCATGTTTTTTGCTCATATCAGCTGCTCCACCAGGCGACCAGCAGGCCAGCCAGAACCACACCGATGATCACGGCCAGTCCAACGTCTGCGTACTTTTCCCACCACTCAACTCGATAGCCCATAGACTTGTGGCTGACGTAGCCAGGCGTCCAATGGCACTCGTTCATGGTGCGAGGTGTGCGAATGTGTGAGTCTTTCATACGATCTCCTTGGTTGATGAGCCTCTATCTTATGGCCTGTTGACACCGAAAAACATAGGGATAAACCCTAATACACAGCCTGTTGACAGTATGCTAATCTGACCGTATGAACATCGAACAATCCGAAAACGAAGCTGCCGACGCAGTGATTGACTACGTTATGGCGCTGGTCAAGTACTACGTTGACAACCCTGGCGATCTCAACGCCGCAATGGTTGCCGTTCTGGTGACCGCATTGGAAAAGGTAATGGACAAACACATCTACATCGAGGATCTATGATTAAAGCAAAGCTGTACTACCTGGAATGTCTTAAAGATGGCCCGAAAACTCACAAACTTATTCATCAAAGGATGAAGTATAAGTTTGACGCTGATCCTCTAAAAATCAGAGAGTATCTTTTGACTCATGGCTATATTGAAGAATGGAAAAAAATTCTTCGCAGCGATGGGAAAAAAATTAGTTTGTATCGGCTGACAAAAAAGAAATTCACTGAGAAAGAGCCGGTTGTAATCAATGACTACAAATGGGAAGATGGAACTCCTAAATCTCAAGGAAATGCATTTGACTGGAAACATAGAACATCATCACTTTTTACAAATAAGGAGATTTCAATTACTCAAAGAAAATACACGCCTTGCCCAATAACTGTATATTCACGAGCATGAATCACAGTCTTCAATCCCAATGCTTAGGCAAGTTCAAGTATCCGACATTTGACCTTGCACAGATGGTTGCTGGCCGCAAACGTGATGCGAAGATGACTCCGTATCACTGTCCGCACTGTCATTTTTACCATATTGGTAATACACCACAAAAGATTGGCAAGTATGTGAAAGGAAAAAAAGATGTTCTTTCCAAAGAAACCAAAAAGCCAGATGGATCGGCTCAAGATGCTGATTGGCCGCAAGGAAGGGGCGACAGCCGCTGAGATCGCCAGGTTCTTGCCTACCACTAGTCCACACTCAAAGATGGCTAGGTTGGTTAGGACACAAGGCTGGACGATCCTGAAGAAAGACCGTGCAGACGGCACGAAACAATACTTTGGCAAGCCGCCGAAGAAGTGATACACTGATCGGAAATCACGGCTAGGTTAGCTACCGAAAAGACGACTCGTTACCGTCCTGCCGCTGGTTTCTTTCTGTAACGACAACCGACAACGTGAGGTTCATTATGCTAATGCGTCCCAAAAATTGGGGTGACTTTCAGCACTATAAAGATCGCCTTCCTCCCTGGATTAAGCTGCATCGCAGTCTGTTGACTGATAGGGAATTCATGTGCTTGCCTATTGCTAGCAAGGCGATAGCACCATTGCTCTGGTTGCTAGCAAGTGAGTCAAAGGATGGAACTTTTGATGGTTCGCTAGAGGAATTGCAATTCAGACTGCACATCTCAAGGAAAGACTATGAAGATGGCATTAAGCCTTTGATTGATAAAGGCTTTTTTGTTGTTGATAGCGAGATGCTAGCAGATTGCTTGCAAGTTGCTACCCCAGAGAGAGAGACAGAGACAGAGACAGAGACAAAGAAGAGACAGAAAGCAACTGTCGTTGCTACGCCTGAAGGCGTTTCACAATCTGTCTGGGAAGATTTCATCAGGCATCGCAGAGCCAAGAAAGCCCAAGTGACTCAGACAGTCATTGATGACATTGCTAAACAGGCGCAAAAAGCTGGCTGGCCTCTTGAGGACGCGCTCAAGGAAATCATCGTCAGGAACTGGCAGTCATTCAAAGCTGATTGGGTGGCGAACAAGTCTTTTGCTTTTCAGGATATTGCTCGGTCTACGGTTCCTGGCTCAAAAGATCCTGACCCTGCATTGCTGAAGATTGAGCAGGACATGAAAAAAGCTGTTCCTATACCTGATCACATTCGTCAACAAATCAACCAAGTTTTGAGGAAATCATGAAAGCATATTATTTTCGATTCATGAATGACGATGGGTTGCCAACTGGATGGGTTGGTCTTGTTGTCGGAAAAACAATGAATGAAATATTTGATTGCATTGATGAGTATGGCGATCCGCACACTGTTCAAATTCAGGAAGCAAAAAAAGGAGGATTCTGTGTGCAGTGGAAATTGTTTGATGATGGAAGCAGTGATGCTGCTATGGATACTCCAGCAGAAATTTCAGAATATATGCCTTGGTTCAATGATGACGATGGATGGGCAACGCCTCCTTGGGTGACTATGCAATGAACTACTACCAAGCAATGCGAATCCTTGATCGCCTCAAAGAAGGTTGGGACTATCCTGCTTATGTCATTGACCAGGCGCTAAGGATGACTGGAGACTTAGGGTAAACACCTATGGGCTACTCAAGAAAAACGATAGAGAATCCATCAGACAGACAGCAGCTAGAAATGTCTGAAGCAAGGGTTCTATTTGCTACCTGGAAGCACTTGAATCAAAAGGTGATGACTAGAGAACGAATCGAATATCTTGAAAAGCGGTATGGCCGAGGAAGCGTAAACAGAATCATTGATTACATGAAAGAAATGCAAGATGGAAATCTCGATTGAACTTTTTTTGAATGATGAGTCAGTACAGTTGACTGCTGATTTCTGGTCTGAAGAAGATTACATTGTTTGTGATATTCATGCTGCAAAGATCATTTACAAAGGTGTTGACGTACAAAATATTTTGTATCTGAACCAAATCAATGATCTTGCTAGACAACTTGACAATAAACAATCTGAACTGATTAAGAAATTCAAATGATTACGCAAAAGAAATACCTCTGGCCGTTTCCAATCAAGAACGGTCAACCTGTCAAGCCGGTTCCTGTTCCTTGTGAGGATGCGCCATTATGAGAAATTTTGTAGCTACATTCTCATCGCGTGGAAATCTTGAAAAAGGCCAGGTTCACATAAATGCATTTTCAATTGTTGAAGCACAAGATAAATTTTTTGAATATTTGAAGAAAACTGATCTTTACCAACACATGTGGAATCTAAATCTCGAAATCATAGAGATCAAGGATTCAATATGACATTCATGACCATCTTTAATGTGTACGGTGAGCCAGTACCAAAGAAGCGCCCACGTTTCACACGCACTGGCAGAACGTACACGCCAAAAGAGACAATGACCTATGAAGCTGAAATCGCAAGGATGGCGAAGTCTGCGATGGGGTCAAGCGAGCCTCTAGAAACGCCTGTGGCGGTTTATATCTACATCAACTATGCAGTACCAGCCTCGTACACAAAAAAACGCACAGAGGCCTGTTTAAAGCGTCTTGAAAGACCTAAGCGACACGATCTTGATAACGTTGCTAAGGCGGTACTCGATGCAATGAACGGTATCGTCTATGTGGATGATGTACAGGTTGTCAGTCTCCATGTAACAAAGAGATACGACACGATTTCATCTGTCAATGTTTGCGTTAAAGAAGAACTCGAATGAGAGAAATACAACCACACGAAAGCCATCGTCAAATGGCAAAGCTGATCTCTGAACTATTCAAAGGTCAAGGAACTAGAAACCAACTGGCACAAAGAACTGGACTATGCAGAAATTACATCTCAAGGATATTGAAGGCTCTTAAAGAGCAGGGATGTATTTACATCATTGGATGGGATAGAGACACAACAGGGCGTCAGCAGTCGGCTGTATTTACATTGGGATTCGGTGAGGATGTGCTAAGACCTCCACCAAAAACTCAGGCTCAAAAGGACGCCAAGCGTTATCGAAAGATGAAAGAGCGCAAAATGCTGGAACAGGCTAAACCAATCAAGACGCAGTTTGTTGGTGGATCCTTATGGCAGTAACCGTCAAACTCTACAACCAACAGCAGGCGCATACTGAACTTATGAAGCTATGGCCTCAAATGAAAGCTGCTTTGCAAGCAGGGCATAAGCTGGAACTTGAGATCAAACGAGAGTCAAAGAGCCGTGACCAAGAGGAGATGTATCACGCAATCATTGGTCAGGTCGCAAAGCAAGCCAGCCACCTAGGGGCTAAAT
>OGWF01000057.1_pt1 | contig 17857 bp, 26 predicted proteins | sample 1575951 | NCBI WGS metagenome assembly OGWF01 (sample SAMN07581523, study PRJEB24739) | freshwater metagenome | place: Singapore | collected 2015-01
CATACGAGATAGCTTCAGGTGACTGGAGTTCAGACGTGTGCTCTTCCGATCTGTTTCCCAGTCACGATAGTATCACCGAGGTATAAAAGATTTTGTTGTTATAGTTAAAGATGCTATGGGTTCTTACTATAACACAAGTTTTGAAACTATCAGAGTTGCTGAAGATTATGCAGAAGATTGGGTACTAAAAGATGAGCGAAATCCTAACAATTAACACCGCAGAAAATGTTTTCCGTACATTGAAGGTTGATCCTTTGCCACTGTATGATGAAAACTATTACATGCTAAAACAGAAAATGCCAATGTATGAAGATGCTTTGCCTAATCCTGTTTTGAATAATTTGGTTGAACGAATGAAATTGACTATGAAGACCTATAGTGGTCTTGGTCTTTCGGCAAACCAATGTGGAGTACAGGTAAGAATGTTTGTTATCGGCACAGACCAGTTTCAATTTGCCTGTATCAATCCAGAGGTACTAGAAACTTCGGAAGAACTGGCAAAAGACAATGAAGGTTGCCTCTCTTTTCCTGGTTTATTCTGTAAAATAGAAAGACCTCAGTGGATTAGGGTACGTTATGTCACACCTGAAGGGCAAACTGTAGAGAATAAACTTGAAGGTTTGACTGCCAGATGTTTCTTACATGAACTAGACCACCTGAATGGAGTTAGATTCATTGACCGTGTTGGTCCTGTTGCATTACAGATGGCACGTAAGAAACAGGCAAAAGTTATTAAGAGAGTGACAAGAAAATAATGGCATATAGTTTTGATCCGAAAGATGATGTAGAAACCCAGTGGAAAAAGTGGTTAGATGCCACACCACTGGATGAATTGTCCTTTACAGAAGACGAACTACGTGAGCGTACTATCAAAGACCTCATGTTTGTTTCTCAGATGGATGTTAAAGAGTATACACTGTTTCAAAAATGGTGTGAAGTACAGGACAAATATCCAACAATCATGGTAAATGATTTGTGGGAAGGACAAACTCGGGTTCTTGAGGATGAAAAACAACGCCGTGCTATTGCTGAAGTTAAATCTAACTTTTGGATTCCAAAAGAACCTGATGACTATTTGAATCTACAACCAGAACTTCTATACACATCTAAACAAGAAGACTTGCCTGAACTGTGGAATTGTATTCGCACATTTTCTTCTACGATGAAGAATAACTCCAATATTGGCCGTAATCTTAATTTTGTTGTACGTGATAAAGTGACAAAGGCCTATCTTGGTGTTATTTGCATTTCATCAGACTTCTTAGACCTGACACCAAGGGATAATTTCATTGGTTGGGACCGTGTTAAGAAAACACAAGGCGGCATGATTAATCACACTGCAATTGGTTCTACGATTGTGCCTTTGCAACCACTTGGTTTTAATTATGTTGGTGGCAAGTTGCTTGCTTTACTTTGCTTGACCGATGTGGTCGAGAAAAAGTGGGAAGAACTATATGGTGATAAACTTGTCGGTGTTACCACAACATCTTTGTATGGTAAAACTAAAGCTGGCGGTCTATCTCAGTATGACAACCTAGATTTTTGGCAACCAATGGGTTTCACAAGTGGTTCGGTTTCTTTTGAACCTCTAGCAGAAACTCGGTATATGATTCGTGAATGGTTGAAAAAGAATCATACAAGAAAATACTTTGAGTGGTATGTTGCAAAGAAACCTTCTGGTCAACCACATAAACGTGACCACAAAAATCGTTCATTGTCTTTTGCGTATAGTCAGTTGAAAGTTCCTAAAGAGTTGATTCGTTCTGAACATGCTCGTGGAATTTATTTTTCTCCGTTGTATGATAAGACTTGTGAGTTTCTCCGTGGTGAAGAAGTTGGTGAAATGACTAAGTTGTTTGATAACTCAGTCGATAACATCGTCAACGTATGGAAAAACAAACATGCCAAACCACGTATCAAACAACTGGTCAAAAAAGGCCGTGTTTCACAGGAAACATTGTTCTATGATGACCTATGTTACATGACATGGGAACAGGCAAAAGAGAAATATTTGTCTCAAGTTGGTCGATAATTCGCTTGACTTTTACTATATACTATTATACAATGTCAAATATGCGGTTGTTTTAGAACAGTTTGGGTGTCCAACTTGAACGGTAGGTGCGAATCCTACAGACCGCTCCAAATACCAGAGAGTGTTGCGTAAAAACAACACTCTTTTTCTTTGCCTGGCAAGAGCTTAGCAGGGCCTTGACAGTTCGGCCAATACGTGTATAATTACTCCATAAATTGATTGGGTAACCATACATGTCTTTTACAGTAGAACAAAAATCACAGCTTGCCCGCCTGATGGCAACTGAAAATCTCCGTGTTGAACACCAGAAGATTCGCACGGCTAAATTCGATCCTATAAACCGTGTCCTGTATCTGCCTATTTGGCAGAATATGTCGGGCATTCTTTATGACCTGCTTTGCGGTCACGAAGTCGGCCATGCCCTTTACACTCCTGCTGAAGGTTGGCATGATGCGGTTATGGATAAATCCAAACCCAAAGCTTTCAAACACTTCCTTAACGTTGTTGAGGATGCTCGTATTGAGAAAAAAGTCAAACGCAAATATCCTGGTCTGAAAGTTTCTTTTCAGAAAGCATACAACGAACTTATGGACCGAGACTTTTTCGGTATCAAAGACCGTGATGTTAATGGTTTGCCGTTTGTTGACCGTCTGAATCTTTTTACCAAGTCACAATATACCGCCACTTGGATTAAATTCAATGCGGAAGAAACTGAAATTCTCCGTCAGGTTGAATCGCTCGAAACTTGGGAAGATGTTCTCAAGGTAACTGGTGCTGTTTGGGATTATTCCAAAGATGAACAGTATGAGCAACAGCTTCAAGCCTACGATGCCATGGATATGGATGGTTACGGCGATGATGAATATGAATTTGATGATTCCGATTACGATTCGGATTACAACGATGAACAGGAAGATTCTGATAACGGTGTAAAACAAGAATCTGACAAAACCTCAAACAAGGCCGAAGAGCAAGATGACGCTGAAAAGGCCTCCAGTGAAGGTGATGGTAACGATGTTGAAAACGAAACCAACGACCAAGGTGATGACCTTGGCAAACAAGTAAATCGTTTCAAAGATTCCGCACCTTCTGATAAAGATACTTTTATTCCTGAATGCCAAACTGACGAGGCATTCCGTAATAACGAAGATTTGCTTCTGGATGAAAAGTGCAAGCCGTATGTTTACACGGACTTCCCGAAAGTAAACTACAAAAATATCATTACGCCGGCTAAACGTGTTCAACAACTACTTGCTGAATATTACTTTGGTCCTTCATATGAAGATTCGCCTATTCCCCGTGTGAAACCGGAAGATGCCAAAAAGTGGGTCGCTGATTTCAAAATTAAGAATGAGCGATACATTGGTCTTCTGGCCAAAGAGTTTGAAATGCGTAAGGCTGCGAAGGCTTTCAGTAAGTCCAAACTCAGCGACACTGGTGATATTGACATTACCAAGCTTGCTTCTTATAAGTTTGATGATAACATTTTCCGTAAAGTGATGCTGACGCCAAAAGGCAAGAATCACGGTCTGATCCTGCTGCTTGATAAATCTGGTTCCATGTCTAATAACATGGCAGGCTCTATTGAACAGATTCTGGTGTTGGCGATGTTCTGCCGCAAAGTGAATATTCCGTTTATTGTTTACGGTTTCGGCGATTCTATGGAGGCTCACGCTGCTGACCTCGGTATGGATTCTGCAACATATCAACAAAAACTTTCTAGAGGTGAATTCAATACTTTTGGATTTGAAGAAGGCCATCTTTCTTTCTCGCATGTTTTCCTGCGAGAGTATATTAACAGTAAGATGAGCAACGCTGAGTTCTCAACAGCTATTCGGAATATGATTATGTTGAAGCGTTCGTTTGAAGGTCGATATGGTTTCCGTGGTATTGGTCGTCCTGAATCTGAACATCTTTCTAACACTCCGCTTGTTCAGGCAGTTTATGCTTGTGGCGAGATTATGAATCAGTTCCGTAAGCGTAATAACCTGGACCTTACCAGTCTGGTAATTGTTCACGATGGCGATTCCGATAATTGTAGTGCAATTTGCAAAACCATCGAAAACAAGGACATTTGGACTGGCCAAAAGAAAGTTTATCAGAGCCGTGTCGGTTACAATCACCGAAACCAAAACGTGATTGTACGTGATGCTGCTAAAAAGTTTGAAAAGAAACTGGTCGATAACGGTCAAGATGTTCTGCTAACTGCAACTTTGGATTGGTTCCGTCATGTTACTGGATCCAAAATCTTTGGATTCTTCCTGACTGATACTACTTCCCGTTCTATCAAAGGTTCACTGTACAATCGTTATGTGTACCAGGATGGAACCACATTTGATTCTATCTACCGTGAATGTAAACAAAAAGCCACTGAATGGGTTTTTGAAGAAAAGCGCAACATGTTGGTCAAACAGTTTCGAAGTGACAAATTCCTGGTTTCTAGTGTTCCCGGTTACAACGCATTCTACCTAATTTCTGGTGGTGATGAATTGAAAACCGAGAACGAAGAACTGGAAATTGACGGCAAAGTAACTGCCGGTAAACTGAAAAATGCTTTTATGAAAATGAACAAGCGTAAGGCAATTAACCGAGTGCTTGTCTCCCAATTCATCCAGGGCATTGCCGCCTAGTGTTGTAAAAAAACAACAGCCCTCCACAAGGGGGCTTGACAATATCCATGGTAAGTGTATAATCATACCATAAATTTGAAAAAGGTCTCTATATTATGTCTATTCGTGCCGAAAATCGTGAGAAGTTTCTGAATGCCCTGTTTGCTCTTGGCCAAGAAACCGTGACTAAATCGCAAATTAAAAATATTTGCACAGAAATTGGTATTTCAGGAGTTGCTTGGTTTACCAAAGATGAAAATAACCGTGTCGGTCGTGGTCTGTATCGAGTACCTAATATGGGTACGTTTGTACCTAAAACAGCTACAATCGATATGCAAGCACAAGTAATTCCTATGCCTAAACAACCTCCCAAATCCGAAAATAAAATTCTGAATGTCAAAACTGACATTGAAGAAACAAACCTGGTTCCCAGTGTTTACAAAAATTATGTACCGTTCGGTAACTTTGAAGACATTCTTTCAATCGTAAAATCGATGCGGTTTTTCCCTGTGTTTATTTCTGGTCATTCTGGTAACGGCAAGACCATGTCGGTCGAACAGGCCTGTGCCAAAGCAAAACGTAAATTTATCTGTGTCTCTATGACACCTGAAACCGATGAATCAGACCTCCTTGGTAACTATGTTCTGATTGATGGTAATATGGAATGGCGTGATGGTCCTGTGACCACTGCTGCTCGTCAAGGTGCTGTTCTGTGTATTGACGAAATTGATTATGGTGCTCAGAACCTTTCCAGTCTTCAACGTGTGCTTGAAGGTAAACCTTTCATGCTGAAAAAGAAAGGTGAATTGATTACACCTGCACCCGGTTTTACGGTGTTTGCTACTGCTAACACCAAAGGTAAAGGTTCTGATGATGGTCGTTACATGTTTACCAACGTCCTGAACGAAGCCTTCCTTGAACGTTTCCGTAATACGATGGAACAAGAATGGCCTCCTGTCAATACGGAAAAGAAAATCATTAAGAAAGAATTGGCATCTTCTGGTCGTGAGGATGATGAATTCGCTGAGAAACTGGTTACATGGGCAGATGTTATTCGTAAAACATTTGCTGATGGTGGTTGTGATGAAGTGATTTCCACTCGCCGACTTGTACACATTACCGAAACTTATGGTATTTTCGGTGATAAAATGAAATCGCTTTCTATGTGTCTGAACCGTTTTGATGATGACACTAAGGCAAGTTTCCTCGACCTGTACAGTAAAGTGGATGCTGGTGCTTCTGCCGAACAAATCATGGCGCCTCCGCCTGAAGTGACTGTTGCTCAGGAAAAAGATGCCGATGAAATTCCCTTTTAATTGACTGTGTTTCGGCACTTTGACCCGGCAACAGCCGGGTCTTTTTTACACGTTTGCCTGAATACCTATTGACTTATATCAGGCAATAAATTATAATTAACCTAGATTTAAGAGAACGGTCACCTCTTAAATAAGTTTGACATTGTGACCATTTAAAAAATTGGAGTATTTGTTATGTCCGCAAAATCGAAAGTTCTCGCCTATCTGTCTAAAGACAGCACCTACAACACCCTGACCGCTCAGAAAATGCAGTCTATTTTTGGTGTTGCTAATCCTTCCGCTACTGTTAATGAGTTGCGTAATGAAGGTCATGCTATTTACCTGAACACTCGGGTTAATGCTAACGGTGAGAAGGTTGCTTTCTATCGCCTCGGCACTCCTACCAAGCGTGTTGTTGCCGCTGGTATTGCCGCTATTCGTTCACAAGGCGAGCGTGCTTTTGCCTAATTTAACGGCTTAATCGCACAGAGGAGTAGATATATAATTATATCTCTCCTCTTTTTTATTTATGGATACATTATGGAAATTCAAGTCAAGATTGAAGAACTAAGAAAAAACAAATTGTTCATTGCTACGCCCATGTACGGCGGCATGGCACATGGACTCTACATCAAGTCTTGCCTAGACTTGCAAAATATTATGGCAAAATATGGAGTTGAAACCAAGTTTTCATTCCTATTCAACGAATCTCTCATTACCCGAGCACGAAATTACCTTGTCGATGAATTCCTGCGTTCTGATTGTACGCATATGCTTTTCATTGATTCTGATATTCATTTTAATGCCCAAGACGTTGTAGCACTTCTAGCTCTAGATAAAGATGTTATTGGTGGTCCTTATCCCAAGAAAGCAATTAACTGGAAGAATGTTGCTGAGGCCGCCCGTAAACATCCTGAACTAGATGGTCGTGAACTTGAGAAGTTGGTCGGTGAATATGTGTTCAACGTTGTCCGAGGCACAAAACAATTTTCTGTTACTGAACCACTTGAGGTTATGGAAATTGGTACTGGTTATATGATGATTAAACGTAATGTTTTTGATAAACTCAAAGAAGCATTCCCAATGATTCATTACAAACCAGACCACGTTGGCCAGGCTAACTTTGATGGATCACGTTACATTCACGCTTACTTTGATACTGTTATTGATTACAAAGACAGTATTACCGGTGGCGGCTCTGACCGCTATCTGAGTGAGGACTACATGTTCTGCCAGATGTGGCGAAAGATTGGTGGACAAATCTATCTGTGTCCTTGGATGCGTACACAACATATTGGTACTTACGCTTTCACTGGTGATATGCCTGCTGTTGCTAATTTCACAGGAAAACTATAATGCCTAAATTTGATGAAGAAAACCTTGAAGATATCGTCAAGGCTTCTCAGAACTCTACTACAGGCGGTAGAAAATTCGATGGCAATAAACTTGAATATGGTTTGTTACCACCGAAAGCGCTAGAAGCAACTGTTGACGTTTTGACTTTTGGTGCTCAAAAATATGAGCGTGACAATTGGAAGAAAGTGCCAGATTCCAAACGCAGGTACTTTGATGCCCTGCAACGACATATTTGGGCATACAAGATGGGTGAGAAACTAGACCCCGAATCAGGTAAGCATCACCTTGCACATGCTATGTGTTGCCTCATGTTTCTCTATGAACATGATACCATCTATTCTGTTAATGATTAATTTTTGGAGATTATATAATGAAACTATCGAATGAAACTCTTGGCGTTCTGAAAAACTTTGGAAATATCAACTCTGGTATTTTCCTGAAACAAGGTAAGGTTGTTAAGACCGTATCTTCACATAAAAATATTCTTGCTCAGGCCACCATCCCTGATGAAATTCCCTCTGACTTCGGCATCTACGACCTGAATGAATTCCTTTCTGTCGTTTCCCTTCACAAAGATGACCTGAGTCTTGATTTTGATTCTAAGAATATTGTTATCTCTGGTCGTGGTGGTCGAAGCAAGATTAAATATCGTGCTTGTGAACCTACGATGATTGTTACGCCGCCTGAGAAACAACTCCAGATGCCTGAAGCAGAAATCAGTTTTGAACTGACCGCTGAAGACTTCCGTTGGATTCTGGATGCTGCCAACGTTCTTGGTTCTCCTCAAATCTCTGTACAGTCTGATGGTGATACAATCTCTATCAATACGCTTGATACGACCAATGATTCTGCTCACACCGAATCGCTGACTATCGAAACTGTTGGTAATGGCAATAAGTACAAGATGATTTTCAAGACCGAAAATCTGACCAAGATTCTTGCTGGTGCTTATGATGTTAACATTTCGTCTAAAGGCATCTCTCACTTCACAAACAAGAAAGCGCCTGTTGAATATTGGATTACAACTGAAGTTGGTTCCACGTTTGAGAAGGCTTAATTATGTTGAAGTATTTTGTTGATAAAGATACCCAACAAAGCGTTGCTGTGAATCCTGATGCTGTCAGGTTTGTGCGTGAAATGGCCGTTGGGCCTAAGATTGTTTTTAGTGATGGTAGTTATGTTATAGTTACAGAAGGTTTTCTCGAAACGGTTGCAAAACTGAATGAGAAAAAATAAGTAATTATATTGTTAAACGTGAAGGATTTTTATTATGGAACATTTGCTGTGGGTGGAAACACACAGACCGCAGACTATTGCGGATTGTATTTTGCCAGACCGTTTGAAGAAACCATTTCAGGAGTATGTAAACCAGAAGAACATTCCTAATCTTCTTCTGGCCGGTGGCCCAGGTGTCGGTAAGACAACTGTGGCCAAAGCCATGTGTAATGAAATTGGTTGTGACTTTTTGGTGATTAACGGCTCTGACGAATCAGGTATTGATACGTTCAGAACTAAGATTAAGAATTATGCTTCGTCAATGTCGCTTAGTGGTGGCCGAAAGGTCATCATTATTGATGAGGCTGATTATCTAAACCCTAACTCAACCCAACCGGCTTTACGTAATGCTATCGAAGAATTTGCTGGTAATTGCTCGTTCATTTTTACTTGCAACTACAAGAATCGTATCATTGAGCCTCTGCATTCTCGTTGTGCAGTTATTGACTTCAGCCTGAAGACGCCTGAGAAGGCGCAGATGGCCAAAGACTTCTTTAGCCGAATCAAAGGTATTCTGCAAAGTGAAAATGTAGAGTTTGAAGACAAGGTTGTTGCTGAACTGGTGAAGAAACACTTCCCAGACTTCCGCCGTGTCATCAATGAACTGCAACGTTACTCTCAGTTTGGTAAGATTGATTCTGGAATTCTTTCTCAGATTGCTAACGTTTCTATCTCCGAGATTGTTAAACACATGAAGGAGAAAGACTTTGGCGCTATTCGTAAGTGGGTTGCTTCTGGTGAATATGATGCCAATACTGTATTCCGCCAAGTCTATGATGCACTTTATGACATTCTGAAACCTCAGTCTATTCCTCAGGCAGTCTTGATTCTTGCTGACTATCAGTACAAACAGGCGTTTGTTGCTGATGGTGAAATCAATCTGGTTGCTTGTCTTGTTGAACTGATGGGAAGTTGTGAGTTTGTATGATTGATAATATTTTTAAACCTACCTTAGATTGGATAAAGAATGACTGGCATTCTCACAACTTTCGTTTTATCGTTGAGTTGCTGGCTTGGGCTATCAGCATTGGTTGTTCCATCACGATGGCACTCACTGTCCCGAATCCGCCGCTTATCGTACTATATCCTATTTGGATTCTCGGTTGCGCTATGTACGCTTGGGCTGCTTACACTCGTAGATCCTTTGGCATGCTCGCCAATTATCTTCTACTTACAACCATCGACACTATCGGTCTGATTAGAATGGTGATGTAATGAGTAACCCGTTTGATTATGTTAATCAGATTCTGTATGGTAAAAAAGACCTGATTGTTGATGAACAAACAGAAAAGGCATATACACCATTTCTGGTCAATCGGGCTCTTTCGTATCATTATGACTGTATTCTTTTTGCCAATGAAATGAATCAACGCCATTTCTTGGACAAAAAGATGCAAAACTCGTTTCTTATAAATACCGTCAGGTCTCGGAAGAGGCCGTTCTCCAAGTGGGTTAAGTCTGAAAAAAGTGAAAATATAGAATGTATAAAGAAATATTTTGGCTATTCAGACTCCAAGGCTAAAGACGCTCTACGCCTACTCAGTGAAGAACAGATCCAACAAATAAAACAAAAAACCGAGACCGGTGGATTGAGGAAATGATATGTCTGATATTTTTAAAGGAGTCGGCGTTGAGATAACACTTGACGATGAAGACGCATTCTTGAAGGTTCGTGAAACCTTAACCAGAATTGGTGTATCTTCACGGAAAGAAAAAGTGCTATACCAATCCTGTCATATTTTACACAAGCAGGGCCGATATGTTATTTTACACTTTAAAGAATTATTTGCATTAGACGGAAAACCCTCTACCATTACAGAGAATGATGTACAGCGCCGAAATGCTATTGTCAACCTGTTGGAAGAATGGGGTCTATTAAAGATTCTTAAAGAAGAAAAAGAGAAAATCGCTAACAACTTAGCACCATTACACCAGATTAAGATTATTGCTTTCAAAGAAAAGGATGATTGGAATCTAGTTAGTAAATATACAATAGGAAAGAAAAAAATTGAGAATTGATTATGAAAACTCAAACTGTAAAGTTGCAAAATCTTTACACGGGAGAGATAGTCTACACAGACGCCTATCATAAATTCGAAAAGGTAAATGATGTAGAATTCATTATGGTATACAATGATACAAATCCTAATAGGAAGTACCTTGTTAACCGTCTTGCCTATAAGATTTTGTCTAAATAAAAACGAACCCATCGGGATGGGAACCAGCATGCCTGTGAAGGCTGGTTAAAGATCCACAGGTGCCAACAAACCCTTACCTTAGGGCCGTTTGATGCTACGGTAAAAGGCGTCCGGGAGATTTCACTGTCACTCGTTAGTTGACCCTGTATAAAGTAAGCAGGATTGCTGTGCCTTCGGGGCAGCGTTTTTGATAACTCGCTTAATAAAGGAGAAAAACTATGCAACTAGGACAAATTTCTTTCGGTCCTCTACAACCAACTACTCTCGGTTTTGACCGTTTCTTTGATGATGTTGAGAGAATGTTGAAGTCTGATATTCAGAAAATCAATACATCTTTCCCTCCACACAACATCATTAAACTTGGTGATAACCATTACCTTGTTGAGTTGGCTGTTGCTGGATTCAGTAAAGATGAAATCGAAATTACAGTTGAAGACGGTTCACTTGTAATTTCTGGTTCTAAGACCAAACAAGATGAAGTTGGAACATACTTGCATCGTGGAATTGGAACTCGTTCCTTCACAAAGACATTAACTATTGCTGATACCGTTGAGGTTCGTGGTGCTGAATTCAAAGACGGCATTCTACGAATTGGTTTGGAAAATGTAATTCCTGACCATAAGAAACCTCGTAAAGTGGAAATTGGTAATGGTTTGAAGGAATTTAAACCACAACTTCTGCAAGAAAAAGCAGAATAATTCAAGGGGGCATTTGCCCCCATTATTGCCTCTTTATATATCAAACTGTGTTATAATACAGTTTTACTGGAGTATATTATGCGTATAGCGGTGACTTCTGACATTCACCTAGAATTCGGCCATTGGGAACCTATTAACCCGGAGAATGCCGATGTTTTGATTTTGTCTGGCGACATTTTGCTTGCTGATGAAGTCGAAAAGGCTCTTGGTGATCCACACAAAATTATTGATGGCAAAGGCCATCGTTTTATAGATTTCCTTGTTTCTTGCAAACAGAATTATCCTCATGTTGTTTACATCATGGGTAACCATGAACACTATCATGGTGACTTTGCTACGTCTGGTAAAATTCTCCGCAAAGTATGTGAAAATATTGGCATTCATTTCCTAGACCGTGATAGCGTTACGATTGATGATGTTACATTCATCGGCGGAACCCTATGGACAGATATGAATCGTGGTGATGAATTGACGTTGTATCACATTCGTCAAATGATGAATGACTTCCGTATCGTCAAAAACTCCAACAACCAAGTTTCATATCGAACATATGAACCTTTGGACAAACCTGTTGGTATGACTGACGAAGAATGGATGGAACTTCCTTACGAACAAAGAAACAAAGTTGTTTTCAAAAATCGTGACGCAGCATTTTCTCCTCAAGATGCTCTTGAAGAACATAAGAAAATGTTGGAATACATTCGCACAGTCATTGAAGGTAAACAAGACCAAAAGTTTGTCGTTGTCGGTCACCATGCACCTTCAAAGAAGTCCACTAAACCTCGTTATGAAAATGATACACTAATGAACGGTGGTTATAGTTCTGACTTGAGTGAATTCATTTTGGATCATCCACAAATTAAAGTGTGGACACATGGACATACACACGATGAATTTGATTATATGATTGGTGATACTCGCATTGTGTGTAATCCTCGTGGTTATGTTGGATATGAACGTAAGTCTGATAAAGATGAACCATATCTTGCAAAGGTCATTGAAGTATGAAAGTAATTCCTATTCAGTCTGAGAATAGGTCTTGCGGTGACTGTACGCTTTGTTGCGAAGGTTGGTTAGTCAACACGGCACATGGTTATGATATGTGGCCTGGTCGTAAATGTCAATTTGTTTCCGTTGGAACTGGTTGTACGATTTACGACCAAAGGCCAGATACTTGTCAGAAGTATCAGTGTCAGTGGTTAACAGACAAGCGTGTTCCAGAATGGATGAAACCAAATCGTATTGGTGCCATTATGAAAGAAAAAGAGATTGATGGTGTCAAGTATTTGGAGATTACTGAAGCAGGACAGAAATTGGATTCTGAAGTTTTGTCTTGGGCCTTTAATGTACTGATGAACAAGACATATGATAACTTAAAGTGTCAGGTTAATAATGGATGGAATTACTTTGGTAATGCCGAGTTTTACAAAGTTGTGGAAAAATACTTTTCAGTATGAAACAAAAATTTATTGACGCACATATGAAAGTCGCTGAAGTTTATGCAGAGTTGTCTTCTGCTAAACGACTTCATGTTGGTGCAATTATTGTTAAAGACGACCGAATCATTTCTATTGGTTACAATGGAATGCCTTCTGGTTGGGATAATAATTGTGAAACTCCGGTAAAAAAAGTTGTCGGAGTTGCTCCAGATGGCCACGATTATGTTGAAATTGAGTTAAAAACAAAACCTGAGGTACTACATGCAGAAACTAATGCAATTGCCAAACTTGCTAAGAATGGCGAAAGTTCTAATGGTGCTACAATGTTTATTACTCATGCTCCTTGTCTTGATTGTGCCAAACTGGTTTATCAAAGTGGCATCAATAGCGTGTTTTATCGCCATAGTTATCGCACTGACGATGGTGTTAACTTCCTGGAGAAGTGTGGTATCGAGGTGAAAAAATGCTAGAGTGTTTAATTGTTGGTGATTCTATTGCTGTCGGTGTTCATCAACATAGACCAGAATGTGCAATCTATGCTAAGGTTGGAATCAACAGCAGAGATTGGAACAATTCTTATCTCGGTAAAAATTTGAAGTCTGAAACGGTGATTATTAGTTTGGGTTCTAATGACTATGAACAAATGAAGACTTCTGCTGAATTAACCGAACTTAGACAAAGCATTACCGCAAAAAGAGTTATTTGGATCTTACCATCCAATAAGAATGATAAACGTGATATCGTTAAATTTATTGCTGAGAAACATGGTGATTCGGTACTATCTGTTAACTCACTGAGTAAAGACGGCGTTCATCCAACACCGAAAGGTTATAAGGAACTTGCAAATGCAACAAGATAAAGTTTATAGTGCTGAAATCGTTGAAATCTTGGAGAATGGTGATGCTATTCTCCAATTACCTCCTGAACTATGTGAACAACTAGGTTGGGTAGAAGGTGACACCGTATCAATCGACAAAGAGGAAGACGGTAAAATTATCATCAAAAAAATCAATAACGGTGATAAAAATAAATCATCAGACGGACCCTCTGAAATAGAGATTACCTATGATAAGTAATTATACAATTAATTTTTTTAATGGAGGTTTTTAATGTCGATTACGTTGAAAAATCTTGAGAGTGCCTTGGCTGGAGAAAGCATGGCACACATCAAGTATAGATATTTTGCTAAGATTGCTCGTGAGGAAGGATATGAAGAAGTTGCTAAGCACTTTGAACATACCGCTGAGCAAGAAGTTAAACATGCATGGGGTCACCTAGAACTTTTGATTGGTCGACCATCCACTAAAGAATGTCTAGAAAAAGCTATTGAAGGTGAGACTTATGAATTCACGACTATGTACCCTGGTTTCGAAGCCCAAGCCCAACAAGAAGGACACCGAGCTGTTGAAGAATTCAGAGAACAAATCGATGAGTCAAAAACTCACGCAGAGGAATTCCGTGCCGTACTTGCTAAGGCCGAAAAGCGATTTGCCGCACTGAAGGGTGTTGAAGAACGACACGCTAATGCTTATAAGAAAGTTCTAAGTGATAATTTTACAACCGATTTTCAGAAAATGAAACAGGAGGTTCAATAATGTCTGGAAGAATTTACGTTTGTGTAGTATGTGGGCACCAACTCAGTGAGGAAGATTGGCTAAGTCTTCCTGATGAAGTTTGTTGTCCCGAATGTGGAGTTTCCAAGAACGATTATGTTCTGATGGAATAAGTATTCAGGGGTCAGCAATTGACCCCCATTTAGTATGGAGATATTATGTTAGTTTTACCCGATGACATGATTGGTAGACCAGTAGGTTTCACATGTTCAACCTTTGACCTATTACATGCAGGTCATATTCTAATGCTTGCAGAAGCAAAACAGTATTGTGATTATTTGATTGTTGGATTACAAGTTGATCCGACTGTTGACCGTGATACAAAAAATAAACCAGTACAATCAATTGTCGAACGATATGTTCAATTGGCTGCTGTAAAATTCGTAGATGAAATTGTAGTTTACAGCACCGAGAAAGACCTTGAAGATTTGTTGATGTTCTTACCGATTACTCACCGTATTATTGGTGAAGAATATAGAGACAAACAATTCACAGGTAAAAATATCTGTGAAGACCGCAACATTAATATTATTTACAATTCTCGCAAACATCGTTTTAGTTCTTCTGAACTGAGACAACGTACTTACCAATCTGAACTAACAAAGGTTTCAAAATGACAAAAGTTTTTAGTGATGTTCAAGTGTTTATGAACGCTGCAGGACAAACCACAACAGAAAATAATACAGAACAAGCTGAACTGTATAAACGACTTATCGAAGAAGAATATACAGAGTGGCACGAAGCATTAGATGCCAACGATGACGTTGAAGATATTGATGCTTGTTTTGATATGATTTGGGTGATTGTTGGTTATATGTTGTCTAGGGGTTGGAACTGTGAAGGCATTTGGGACGAAGGTGCTTTAAGTAATCTAAAGAAAATCGATAAGGCAACCAAAAAGGTACTCAAACGAGAAGATGGCAAAGTTATGAAGCCAGAAGGTTGGAAGCCTCCTGACTTTACCAAATTCGTTTGAACTCTGCCGCAATACTAAAGTATCAGTGTTATAATATATCATATTCTGTTTATTAAAGGAAATAAAGAATGAACTTCCGTGAAATTGCCAAGAAACTCGCTGTTGAAAACAAAATGCCCCGTGCCGAAAGGTATGATTTGGCTCTGCGAGACTTTGATGGCAAAGTCGAGGTGATTGGTTGGATGCAAGATCCAACAATCGATATGAAAGATTTTGAGGGAAGGGAAATGCTTTTCCCTAAACGATGGGTGACCATTGGTGTTCTCGATGAAGACACTAAGGTGCCGGCATAAGGAAAATTATGGCTATTAAACTACTAACATTTAAAACAAATCACACCATTATGGGTGACATTGAACTGAACGGTAATTATATCGTTAAACAACCGGTTCAGGTTATCATGCAACCCACACAAAATGGTCCTACTCTTGCATTTGCTCCTTTTGTGGAGTATTGTGAAGAATTTAAAACTGGCATTCGTATCAACAAAGACGATGTGCTTTTTGAATCGACTCCTATTCGTGAGTTGGAAAATCAGTATAACAAAGTATTTGGATCTGGTATCGAAATTGCCTCTGTCATTCCTCAGATGTGATAAAATACATTAATGAAATATTACACGAACATTGCCATTCAAGGTAACAACATTCTGTTTCGTGGAGTAAATAACGGTCGGCGAGTTAAGATGAAAGTCCAATACTCGCCGACTTTCTTTCTCCCGGCGAAGAAACCAAACACAGGTTATCAAACTCTGTTTGGTGAACCTCTTGAGCCTATGCGTTTTGAAAGCATTAAAGAGGCTCGAGATTTTGTCAAGCGCTACGAAGATGTTGCCAATTTTAAAGTTTACGGTCAAGAAACCTTTCAGTACGCATTCATCGCCGATGAATTCAAAGGTCAGATTGATTGGGACATCAATCACATTCGTATTGCCTTTATCGATATTGAGGTCGGTTCTGAAAATGGTTTCCCTGATCCGTATCGAGCAGCAGAACCTATCACCGCTATTTGTATTCGCTTTCTGAACGGAGATACAACCGTTTTCGGTTGTGGTGAGTATGAAGTTAAAGGTGATGAAACCTATATTCAGTGCCGTGATGAATACGACTTGTGCAAACGATTCCTGAATTTCTGGACTGGTGATTATCCTGATGTGTTGACCGGTTGGAACACCGAGTTCTTTGATATTCCTTATATCGTTAATCGATTCAATAAAATCCTCGGTGAAGATGAAACTAAGAAACTTTCTCCGTGGGGTAACGTGTGGGAACGTACTGTTAAAGGTAAACACGGCCGTGAATTGAAAGCATACACCATTTCTGGTGTTGCTGGTCTTGATTATATTGAACTTTACAAGTGGTATGCGCCTAACGGTAAGTCGCAAGAAAACTATCGCCTTGACCATATCGCTGAGCAAGAACTTGGTGAAAACAAACTATCGTATGATGAATATGACAACTTACACCAACTGTATAAACTCAACTATCAAAAATTTATTGAATATAACATCAAGGATGTGGGACTTGTCGTCCAACTTGAAGACAAACTGAAACTCCTTGAGCTTGCTCTGACTCTTGCTTACGATACAAAATCCAACTATGAAGATGTGTTTGCACAGACTCGTATGTGGGACTCTCTGATTTATTGCTATCTGCTTGAGAAAGGTATTGTTGTACCGCCTAAAGAATTCAAACACAAAGATTCTGCATTTGAAGGCGCATATGTTAAAGACCCACAGGTCGGTATGCACAACTATGTTGCTTCTTTTGACTTGAACTCTCTGTATCCGCACTTGCTCATGCAGTATAATCTTTCGCCAGAAACTCTGGTTGAACCACAAGATTATACCGATGAAATGCGTAAAATTATTATGAACGGTGTTAACGTTGGCAATTTGCTAGAGATGAAAATCGATACCAGCAAATTGCAAGGTGTCACGTTAACTCCGAACGGTCAATTCTTCCGTACTGACAAACAAGGCTTTCTGCCTCGTATGATGGAAGAATTGTATGAAGACCGTAAAAAGTTTAAAAAGATGATGCTTAAGTATAAGCAGGACTTTGAGAACGAATCTGATCCTGAGAAGAAGAAAGAGATTGCGAAGTTGGTTGCTCGTTATGATAACCTGCAACTTGCTAAGAAACTGTCTTTGAACTCTGCTTATGGTGTTCTTGGTTCTCAATACTTCCGCTTCTACGATATTCGTCTTGCACTCGGTGTCACACAGGCCGGCCAATTGTCCATTCGGTGGATTGAAAACAAACTGAATGGTTTTATGAATAAAATTCTTAAAACGGAAAAAGATTATGTTATCGCCTCAGATACAGATTCGATTTATCTCCGACTTGGTGAGTTGACTGGGAAAC
>OGWF01000058.1_pt1 | contig 17810 bp, 33 predicted proteins | sample 1575951 | NCBI WGS metagenome assembly OGWF01 (sample SAMN07581523, study PRJEB24739) | freshwater metagenome | place: Singapore | collected 2015-01
ACTAGGGCGGCAACAATCAGCGCAAGACCTGACTGGATCAGGTCTGAATTGGAAACCGATCCACCAGCCATAGCGATGCCTGCACCTACGCCCTGCGCAAACCTAAGCATCACTCACCCTCCCACACAATGCGACCGCCACGGGCTTTGATGGCTGCGCGGAATGTCTCAATGTTGGCGTATCCGTCAGTGTCCCACCAATCTTGCATCACCTCAGCCAGCGGGTCGGGCTTGGCGATGATGAAGCGGGACAAATGCGCTTCCATTTCTGGCGTTAGAACGCTGCTATCAATCGCATCACTCACCTCCTGCCGGAAGGCTTCGTGCTGTTCGATGGCGCGGGCATGGGCGATGATGGAAGCGCGCAGCGGCAAATCCAGAGCCATGCGGTCGAAGTGATGCACTGCACGTCCGGCGCACTGACAGGCGTGTTCTAGCGCCTTGGGGTCGATGTTAATAAGTTTCACAGCACTTCTCCGGTCATATACTTGTACAGGCGCTTCATTGCAGCCAAGTCCAGCGTGGCTTCCTCACGGTCGTCGGCATGGGTCGTGCGGTATATCTCATCCTGCGCCCACGCCATGTGCTGACGTAGGAACGCGAGGATGATCTGGTCTGCCAGTTCATTGTTGATCGGCAGCAGCATGGGTTCTTTGGTCATCATGCACCTTTCAGCTTACGGATAAGGTCAGGGATCATATCCCAGTTAGTTTCATCAACTACGACCGCGCACCCATCATTCCTGCGGATGCTTTCGATTTCGCGGATTTGCAGTGCGGTTGGCTTGTTACCGTTCGCCTTGCATTCAATGGCTAGGAACTTGCCGCTAACACAGCACACAATGTCAGGCACACCGCTGCGACCAAAGCCGTGGGTGGCGGGGAAGAAATAGTAGACGCCAGCAGCCTTCAGGACTGCGACTACCTTGTCTTTTACGGCTTTCTCTGGAGTTCGCGCCACGGTATACCTTTCTGAAACGTTCCGTTTTTCTTCCAATGGTAGTGGGCTAATTCTTTACTTTTCCCCACGTACGCAGCGCACTCAACTAATGTCCCTGTAAAGGTACCGTCCGTATAGTAGCGGGTTGAGCTTTTGTTTTTCTGCTGTTCGCTGCGCGTTGCCCATCGACAATTATCAGGGAAGTAACCTTTGTTATTATCTATACGTTCTAAAGACATTCCGTCTGGACGCTTACCCATATCCGCAAGGAAATTAAGGTACTCCATCCACCGACTACATACAGTAATACCTCTCCCACCATACAAAGGGTATGCCTTGTGGTTTGGGTTACAGCACCGAGCTACCATCATACGCCATGTATAATGTTCGGGCGTTTCTTTACCTCCAAGATAGCCACCGTGTTTATACCGTGTGGCCATCCAGCGTTCATAAATTTCCTTTTCCATGTTTCAGGTGTACTCCTGAAACGTAGTAAAGTCAACGCCGTATTTAGCCATGAAGTTGCTCCTTCACACGTACAAATATCAGGGTTATTTACAGTGTCAAACCAAAAAACGGGGGGCCGAAGCCCCCCTAGTTGGAGCAAACACTTGTCGTGCTATTCGTCTAATATGTAGAATGCGTTCTCGTTGCCGCGCACACCCATCCCCGGAATGAACGTACCGTTGTCGGCCAGCTTGAGCATACCAATGGCGCGCTTCATATGCGGGGTCAGGTCGTCACTCTGCACAACCTTAACTTCCCCATAGTCACGTTGCATGATGTAATCGCTGCCGCGAAGCATGACTATGGTGTGCTTACCGTTCTTACGCGAATCAGATAGCTTCTCTGCCTGTATCTGCATCGCTTCCACTTCATGGAAGTTGTCGAGAACAGTGGCGTTCGTCCCGTGGGCAGCGGCATGCTTCTTAAACGTTTCCCAATTCTCCAAAGCAAAGGACAGCGCTGGACTGCGCAGCGAACTAACGTAGTTAGTGTATTCTTGAACTGACCGGTTCACGGCTGCCGCTGCCGAACTGAATGCCGAACCGCGCGCGTCCTCAAGAAGCTCCATGATAGTTTTAGCTCCGAAGGACTTGGTAATATCCTTGAACGCCTTGCTCACATTCTTGGTCGCAGTCGCGTAGCCACGCTGGCGCGCGTCATTCATACGGCGGCAGTCATACTCGTACTGGTCACCGTGGTTACCGCTCCATGCCTTGCGTACCCAGCCTAGTTCTTCATGGCCTTCATAGATAACAAAGCGCGTAACCCTGTCATCGTAGTGCCTGCCATGTGATACGAACCGCCAGTTGGGGCGGACCTTGGCCAGACGCCCGATCAGCGCCCACAGAAACTCATCCACATGCAGCCCCATGGCGGGCTGCGCGTCTCGCTCATACTCCTGCACTACATTGGGCAGTCCGATGGGGACGTACTGATATTTGAATTCGTCGATCATGGTGTTGCTTGCTCCTATTCTAATTATCATAACGTGGTTAGCCTTTGAGTCACTCAGCGCTTAAGTTCCGATCCTGAAGCCCAGACGTTGCAGTACCTTCTGCGCCTCGTTGAACGCACCGATCTCATCGTCGGCTTGGACTTGGATGTATGGCCCCAGTGGGCCGACTCCGTCGGGTACCCTAACCACGTTAGCCCCCCGATACTCCTTAGCAGCGTAGTCTATCTCGACCGTCACCACCCACCATGGCTTCTCTTCCTTGCTCACCAGTCATACCCCTTCAGGATCGTATCCAGCTTGGACTTCAGGTCGGCGCGGGTCATGGCGTCTTCCTTGATGTTATCAAGGTCAGCACCGACGATTGCGCTTTCCAACTGGCGGCGCGCGGCTTCCAGCTTCGGGTCATTGGTAATGTTGAGGTGCGTCAACATCTGGCACAGGTCCTGCGCATTGGTCAGGAACGTGTCATGCCAGCGCCGCTTGGTCTCTTCGTCACCTTCGGTTAGCTTAGCAGTCATACCCGTCAGCATGTCGTGCAGCTTATCCCACGGCGTACGCATAGCTTCGGCTACACGGGTCTCGAACGCCACGTCATAGGACTTGGCCATCTCATCCAACTCTTGCTGTGGAATATCCAAGCGGAAGTCATTGCTGGTCGGAACCGGGCTGAATACCAGACGGAAGCCAAACTTGGACATAACCTCGTCCACGTCAGGGTAGTCAGCCGGGTCGTGCAGGTCACCCATGTAGTTCGCAGCGGTCTGCACCAGTGCAGGATACTTATCACGGAACTCGTCAGTCATGCGCAGGAACGTATCCCGGCGCACGTTGGCTTCAGACTTGTAGTCCATGAATAGACTGGTCGGCAGTAGCCGTGGCCCCTTATCAGACCACGGCAGGGTGCGGGTGTTGTGCCACAGGCGGCAGCCAGCAGCATAGTCCGCGATGGACTTACGTAGGGTCGTGCCAGCCATCAGGTTCTTCCGAACCTGTGCAGCGTCTGACACGGTCGCGTTGTTAGACTTAAGGACCGTTTCGGTCGCGGTCTTGTCCAGCTTGTTTGCAGTCCAGACGCTGATGTTCAGTTCGACTAGCACTGCGCTCGATGCGATGCTCATGGGTTTGCTCCTTCTCTCTTCTGAACTTCAAGCATTGCACTTACTCCTTCGGGGGTTGACCGGCCAACTTGGCCATGCGGTAGATATCGTTGGTAATAAACTCGAACCCATTGATAACGGGCTTGCCGTCGGACCAGATAAAGTAGGACTTGTCCTCGCCATACCCCTTGGTCTGATAGCGCTCGGCATTATTCAGGATACGCGCCAGTTCCAGCGCGTCCTTGGTGGGCAGAATGTAGTGCTGATAGCCTACGTTAACGATTGCCTTGTCCATGGCTTACTCCTTGATTTGGACAGTCTTGCCGACCGGCGCGGTGATGTTGCCTTGGCGGTAGCGGTTGCAGATTACCCACATGATCGGGGCGTTCCACTCGTTGCCCCAGTCGTAGATTTCACCATCAGTCAGCATGATGATGCACTCCGGTTCGATCTTCTCCTTCTTCATGTAGTCCATCATGGCGTGGGGATCGGTACCGCCACCACCCTTGGGCTTGGTGCTGCTAACGAGGTTAGCCATATCCCACTCTTCGTAGACTTCATGCGCAGCCACGCGGCTGTCCCAGTAGATCAGGTCGATCTTTTCCGGGTGCACGTCTTCGGCAATGGACTTGATCTCGGACAGGAAGCGATTGATCTCCTGCCCACTGATCGAACCCGATGTATCTACGCCGATAGCCAGTGAACCAACACGCTCGCCAACCATCGTGGGCAGATAGGTATCCGTGCCAAGGAAGCGACGATTGACGCGCCGCCACGATGACGTGTCCTTGCTGTTGCAGATGGACGACACGAACTCACGCAGCACTTCGCGCCAGTCTACCTGTGGGTCGAGCAGTTCACCCAGTTCACGGTGCAAGCCACCGGCACCATTGCCGATAGCCTTCTGCTGCGCGATCATACCCTGCCGGATAGCTTGGTCGATTTCGCGCTCCAGTTCCTGCTTCTCCTCCTTGCTCAGGCTCTTGGCACCCTGCCAGTTGTGCTCATCGAAGCCTTCGTCACCACCGGAACCACCACCGTCTTTCTGCTCCTGCTTGAGCAGGTCGAACACCTGCTTGGCGGTCATGCCCTTATACTTCAGGTCATAGCAGCCCATCCGCTTACCCTTCATCTCCCCGTCTTGGAACTTGGGGAATTCGATGAACTGTTCCTGCGGGTCCATCTCGACAGCCATGATGTTAATCACATGGTCACAGGCGATGTTCGCTAGGTGCGGGTCTTCCTCATACAGCTTACGCCACGTTGTCAGGTGGCGCAGTGCCTTGTGCAGGTTCTCATGTAGCACGACGAAGGCAAGCTGCTTCTCTGGTAGGGACTTCACGAACTCACGCCCGTAGTACTCGTCCCGGCCATCGGTCGCAGCGGTTGGTACGTCATCGTCCAGCATAGTCTTGCCGACCATCATGATGCCAGACCACAGCGCGAACTTGGGGTTGCGCATCAGTCCGATCTTGACCTTCTTAAGCTTGCGCTCTTCCTTGTCCTTAACTTGGTTAGTCATTGTGCTTGCTCCTATCGTGAGTCGTCGAAGGCAGTATCCGGCTGGATGCCACGTTGCATCTCCATCACCTGCTTCATTACGTCCAACTCATCCTTGGCCCACATGGCTAGGTCATGCGGCCATCCGTTCACATTGATTGTCACAGCCCAACGCAGCGAATTACGTGGGCTTTGTCGGGCTGAGACAAACTCTACTTTGGTATTGCCAGTGAGGTCAGGCAGCGTACGCCGCCGCCTGCCCCGGTTCATGTGTAGCGACATGGGTTAACCCCCTGATATCACAGGAGATCTTCGTTCTGCTGCACCCAGTCTGCGAACGCTGGCGAACTAAACGCCACCGCCTGCTTGGTCGGGTTCTTGGCTACGTTGATAGCGAACGCTGCCTGCCACTCGGCGTCGAACCGGCCCAGATACTTCATGAACGGCGACATGGACTGCCGGTCGATCTTGGCGATGGCACCGAAGACAAGCACAGCACATGCACCTGCCGACGTAGGTACAGCCGCCTGTTCGGGAGCCTTGATGATGCTATCCCAAGACGGAAGCTGGTCCTGATAGGCAATGAACGCTTCCATATCACGGGCAGCCGCTTCGCCAATCGCACCCTTCAGCGCACTGATCGTTGCATCGCTGTCGTTCTTGTCGCGCTGCTTAACGATGTTAGACGCGATGGCTAGTGAACGAGGCGAAACGTAGGCAGCTTGCTGCTTGCGCGGATTGTAGATGTATGGGTTGTCGTTATCACCGTCAGTGTAAGACGCGAGAGCATGCGGGAACTGCCGCACCCACGCCAGAACGGATGGGTCAATGTCGTTGTTCACACCCCACTCAAGCCACTGGTCGCTGTCGGGCTTCTTGACCACGATCTCGACGATGCGGTTGCGAGTATGCGCCTTCATGTTGTCGCCCACGCCATCGGTCAGCAGGTTGCCCGTCATGAACACGATGCTGTCCTCGCTGATTGACACGTCACCCAAGCGCGGGTTGGTCACTTCCAGCAGTGGATGCAGCATATTCTTGATCGGCTCGGCACCCTTGGTGAACTCGTCCAGCATGACAATCACCGGCTTGCCTTCATGCAAGCGGAACCGTGCGTTCGGATAATAGCGCGTGACCTTGTTATCGTGGTCGATCACCGGCATGGCAATGTCGCCAAGGTCCATGTTCGGCACGTCCATGTAAGCGGCGTTGTGTGTGCTGGCCAATTGCTTGGCGATATATGAAAGCATCGTGGACTTGCCGATGCCCGGTTCGCCGCGCACAAGGAAGCGCACCTTGGGGTTAGTCAGGATCAGGTTCGCAGCCTGTGCGAGCGTGACGGTCGAGCCAAAGTTAATTGCAGTCATGTGTTTGCTCCTGTTTGCTTAACTCAGTTAAGCCATCGGTCTGTTTGGGTTGACCACCGAGCGACTTAGTTGCACCTGTTCGCTCAGTGTTTATATACTAGGGGAAAACGACCCTTATGTCAAATGGGCCTACGAACGTAGGCCCACCGACGATTAAGCTCAGCCACGCAGATACCGCTTGTAACGGTCCGTGACCTTCCGCCCACCTGTATGTACCTCCTTGGTGAGGAAAGTGTCGGGGTCAGTGCTAAGCATCTGGTCAAGGAGGAAGGCACGCGGGGTTTCAGTAGCGTTCCACTGCACAGTTATCGCAGCACGCATCCAGTCATCCACGCTATCGGATTGCGTCCACTCCAAGAACTGCGCACGGTTAGCCTCGACGTTCCTATCCCAGCGGGTGTTCGGCGGCGGGTTAGGCACCTCCCTACCCTGCCAGTCCTTATGCCCGGACCAGCCGAAGTATTCCGCACGGGTCTCGTCTTCGAAGTGAATGTGCTTGACACCCTGTAGCTTGCACATAGCGTTAACCCAGTTAAGGAACGGCTCTGACGGTGCCAGTGCTTCCTTGATCGCCGGGCGGTTCAGCTTATGGACAACAGGGTAGGCATAGTTGACGAAGACTAGCGCGCCGTCCTTCTCACGCACGAAAACGCTGTTCCTGCCTTCCTTGTCAGTCCAGTCGGACTTGTGGTCCCGGTGCAGGGGCATGTAGCCCTGCTGACGCTTGCCTTCCGCATACCAATGGCAGCGCACCCACGTATCGTATTGGTGCGTGCCTACGTCGATACCCAGTATGCGTTGCATGCGCTCGTTGGTTGATGCCGACGACCAGCGCCCGAAGGCGTGAAGCGTGATAGTACCTGACGGTTGGTAACTGATGAACGGCTTGCGGTCCTTGATCTCCCCTGCACCATAGCCGATGCAGATGGACTTATCCTCGGCCTCCCAGATGCTGCACCACTTCTGGCTACGCCGCCCTGCTGGGCGCGTCTTGTGTTCATCGCGCAGGATGGGGGTTACGTTGTCGTAGTGACGCTTTGCCTCGGTGTAGTTTTCCAACTTGGGCAGTGCGTAGTAGGTATCCCAGCTAATTGCCATTTGCTTGCTCCTTCTTCACCTAACTCAGTTATCGCACACCGGGCAGGTGTACTCGCGGTTGTTCACCCACAGCCGTTCAGCCAAGGCGATGCACAGTTCAGGGTTAGGGTTATACTTGGCTTCTTCGATCAGTTCCTGATCGGTCTGCATGCGGTAGTAACTGCGGTCCTTACCGATGATGGTGGTCATGAGAATAACTCCCAAATTGATACAAGGGTTATGATTAAGAAGCTAAATGCACCGATTGCGGCCAGTATCATCTGGCTGAATACATTACCGTAAAGGGCGGTGGTGATTAGTGAGAGTAGTAACGACCCCAACCACACAGCAGCGAGTATCTTGTATATGTTCATTGTCTTACTCCTAACTGAGTTAAGGCTTTCACCTTTGCTCGGTACTCTGGGTTGTGCTGGCTCAGGTAGTTAGCCTTGATGAGCGCATTGCGTATGGTTGTCCGGTTGCGGTTCATCCACTTGGCTACCAGCGTCTGCGAGTTGCCCCGGTCTACCAACGCCTTGCACACAGCGAAGCGGGCAGGGATGAGGAAGTTAAACTGTGCTGGGCCAAGCAGGTCGCGCTCATGCACGTCGAACAGGCGGCACGCTTCCTTGATTACGTCTTTGTAACTCACGCTACTGCTCCTTTACGCAGTCGGGGCACCAGTGTGTCCACTTGTCCCTTATTTTCCTAGGCACCCATCCACAGCCCCGTAGTATTGCAGCGGCCACTTTGAAGTGCTCGTCATCCTCAAAATCCATGATCTCCAAACACTTATCACATTGACAAACCATGTTGCCCGTATACGGGCTACGCTTTAGCGTCACGCTGCTTTCTTCCTCTTTGCTGCCATCTCGGCCTCGACCATCAGACGCACACGGAACTTATCCTTGTCGTAGAACCCCAGCTTCTGCTCAGTGGCGTAGGCCAGCACCGCACGGGTTAGTTCCCGTTCAAGGGAATGTAGTTCCATACGCATCTTGTCATACTTGCGTAGCAGCTTGGCTGCTTGCTTCTTGGTGTCGCTCATTGGTTTGTTCCTTGGTTGTTATCTCACTATTAAATAAGTAGACCGACTTGCCAGTTGACAAGGACTTGCAGTGGTACTCGTCGTCCTCAGTAAGAGAACCTTCCTTATTGAAGGCAACCACGACGTGTAGGCGTCCATGCTCCTCGATTACCTCCAGCAGGTCGTAATCAGGTTCGTCGCCAGTTTCGTCCAATATCTCCTTGGTTGTCTTGACCCTAACTAGTGTCCCCGGTTTATACCTAGGCATCTGCCTGCTCCTTAGTGGCGCGTTACGCGAGGTAGGCTGTCTATGGTCTGCACCTTGATGGCTGGGTCGCCATCGTCGTCGAACCCGAACTCAACCTTGACCACGCCTTGGTCGATCATGTCCTTGATGAACTTGATGGTCATAGCGTCATGGATTTCGTCTGGTTCGAGGCGCAGGGCCAAGCGCAGAGCGTAGGCAGCAACCCAGTGGCGTATGTTTTCCTTGATGTTAGTCCACATTGTCTTGCTCCTAGTCTTCTACGAAGTAGCCCTGTTCGCGTAGGCGGTCGCGCCACCAGTCCAGTCGTATGTTCATTGTGTCCCATGCTAGGTCTGTAGTTGTGCAGTGTTCGAGGATTTCTGTTATTTCCCCTTTACTAAGGAAGCGGGCAAAGGCGGGGTTGATCCGTTCGAACTCGTTGGCGTAGCTTTCTTGGTTCGGGTCGTCTGTTGGTAGACTACCTGAATCCCACGTTACATATGCCACTTCGTTGGTGTCGCCCCAGTAGGCGATGGTGTAGCCTGTCACTACTCATCTCCTTTGCCCTTAACCTCGTTAAGGATCGACCTTGCGAATACGTTGATAGACTGAAGCCTACCTTCCAGTGACTGAATGTAGTTGATCGTCTTGCGTAGTAGCTTCTTGTCCTCGTCGTCGATGGTGTCGTCGCGCAGTGCGCGCAGGTCTTGCTTGTCTTGGGGTGTCATGTGTCTTCGTTCTCCTCTGTATCAAACTCGTCAGTGAACCATGTCCAGCGTTCGCCAGTGGCCAGTGACTTGCATCGGTACGCCCCGACTCCGTCCACAACCTGTGGCAATCGCTCGTCCACTATTACCCACAGGGTGCCTCCCGCTTGTTTGTAGTCTATCTTCAGTGCACGGTCCTTAACTCGGATAAGTGTGCCCTTCGCTAACATACCTCACCTCTTGGGGTTGGTGTTGGCTACGTCCTGTTTACTCACCACTTGGTATGCGCCCTTTGAGTAGGCGGGTATGACGGTGAACTTAACTAGCCGCGCTGCGGCTTCCCCGCACGCTAGGCACGTCCGATAACCCAACTCTTGGCGGCGAAGGGGGTAAGTGTCACCGCACTGTGAGCAGAAAGCTTCACCACTCATCAGTACCTCCCTTCGTATTCTTCGCGGTCGAGTATGTCCTGCCACCGTCTGGTCTGCATCTTGGCATGGTGTCGCCAGATGTATTCGTCACAGGCAGCAATGGTGGAACCGAGAAGGGAATAAATAGCTTCGAGTAGGGTCGAGGCACGCAGTGCACACCACAGGGTGGCCTTAACGGCGTTAAGGGTTACGTTACTCAGCATTATCATTCTCCTCGTTTGCCGACACGGGTGATTTCTTCCACGAACTCGTTCCAGTGGGTGTCACAGAACGAACGCTCGCCACCGCAGAAGTGGCAAGAGCGGGAAGAAAAGTTGTTGGGGGTCAGGGTTACTACAATAGTAGCAGGGGCATCGCAGACTGCGCAGGTGTCGGGCATAAACCCACTTGGTGCAGTCAGGCTTACGGTTTCCGTATCAGTCATTGTCTTGCTCCTTCGCTTCGTTCTGCTCTGCTAGTCTTAACTCGGTTAAGACGTTGATGCGCTCCTTCTGGAGCGCATGGCGTGGGTCGAGCGCCCAGCGGTTATATGTCGCGGTGTGGGCAATGCGTGCGTCGATGTGGGCAAGGTAGGACTGCCAAGTCCGAACGGCACCGAATAGGGAAATGAGTTCCGCACGATCAGTAGGGTTGGTTACGTCGAGGACGTAGCGTTGTGAGTGCTTGGGGGTTTCCCCGTGTGGGTGATTGGCTGCGTGTGCTTCGGCAGCAGCACGGCGTGCGCGTGGGTAGTAGTTGAGTGGGGAAGGAATGTCGCGCGGGTCGAGTCCAGCGTGCTGGCAAGAGTGGTAGTGGGTGTGGTGGGCAGAAGCATCGCAGTCGGGGCAGCGAGCGTAACCGATCAATCCTGTCATGTCCTTAACTCCGTTAAGCAGTGAGGTGCACCATCCGGTGCAGGGCAGTGAGAACTTCCTCTCACTTTTTATATACTAGCCCAAACAGGCTCTTATGTCAAATGGGGTGCGAAAACGTATGTGTGAGAGGTGTAATGTTAGAAAACTTGGTCGGTCATACCTCCATCTCGTTCATGTTGGAGCATACCTTTTCTGAACGAAATGGGCTTAACCTTGTTACCATTTCTAACAATGGCGGATTTCTGCGGTTTCTGGCTTTGTTAGGTCTAATGTGGGCAATGTGCAGGTTTGTGAGAAGTTATTTCTAACAATAGAAACGGCTCGAAACGGGAAAAAAATGGCAGAAAAGCAAGGGCTTATATATATTATTAGAAACTAATATATATATAATGTGAGAATGTTAGGTGATTTTTGGGGTATAGGTCTACGTGAGGTTTTTGCTTCGATGTGAGATTCTGCTGCGAAGGGCCTCTTACGCACTGTCAAATCTCGGTCGTACCATGAAAATTCTTCTAACATCCCACAATGCCCGGAAAACTGCGAAAAATCGTCTAACATTACATCTAACATTACAACACATTTCACACATTGCTTTCTAACAACCTTGACTGTCCGGAAAATGGTTGGTAACCACTAGTACGCCGCATAATGGTGTGTGGTGCTAAGGAGACGTAAAATGGATACTGACTCTACTACCGACGAAACCCCCCTACATATCGTTATGGAGAAAGAGCCTTCCGCACCTACCCGCGTTCAGATACGTCCTGATGTCGCTATGCGCGCAGGGTTAGCATCTCATGCTATCGGTGTATCTATCGCTGCGTTTATATCGGTAGCCATAGACGAGTATCTGCGTAATCGACCTGACTTATACTCCCGCGTGCATAACTGAGTTAAGGGGTGAACGCTCACCCAACCAGTCAGCTTAAGCGTTCACCCAACCAGTCAGCCTTCTTACTATCATGGCGACCTACTATCACGGGTCATACGTACTATCACGGTAGGTATTACTATCATTTCTAACATTACTATCATGTACGTAGAACTATCATGTTTTCTAACATTACTATCACGTCTTACTATCACCTCTTTTAGTATAGCCAACTTCGTTGACGTAGTTTGTCTGGTCGTCCTAACGGACGACGGGCGCGGCGGAGCCGCGCGGCTCGGCGTTGCCTACGGCAACAGGGGCGCGATGCGCCCCGGCGATCAGGGAAGAAGGCACAAAAAAACCCCGCTGCCCGAAGGCAGCGAGGTGCGAGGTGGAAAGATTACATCCAATGAACGGCGCGACTGTCCATTAGGCCAAGGATAGATACGCGCGCAAGGTCTAGCCCTTTTGCTTCGCACCAATCGCGTGCCGCCTTATGAGTAGGGAACACAAGCCCCACGTCAGTAGAAACATCGAAAGAGGTGAGCACGTACCCGCGCGCGTAGCCCTCGCATTCATCAAAGCGCATTGCATTTCCCCTAGTAGGTGATCACTCGAAAACGATTTCTGTGGCGAACCATGGGATATCGTTTCGCTTGGCGAACGCATGCGCATCTATCGCGTAATTCATTGCCTCTTGCGGATTCTCAAACCCGCCAACCCGGTGCGTCTCCCGCGCGTCATCGCCGGGGCCTTCAAAGAACACGACCGAGTAGGTCAGCCCGTTGTCATTAGCTTCCATTGCATTTCCCCTAGTAGGTGGAGCCGGGCTTGCGCCCGGCTCGTTAGATTAAAATTCAATATCATGAGCCATCATATCGAAGTATGCGGCCAGCTTAGCTTGCAGACCATGCAGCGCCTCATCAATGGCATCGCAGGGGGCGAAATTGCTTTCCTGCCCTTCCGGGTCAAGCACCAGATCAAGCGAGGCAGAGACGAACGCGAGAGCTTCCGTGAATTGCTTGCCTTCATCGTTGCCGCTCTTGTTGCGGTCCCGCTTGGCCTTCTCAGGCATTAGGCCCGCTTGGATTGCGAACGCCGCCAACTTGTTTGACGTATCAGTAACGCTTGGCAGCTTGATATTGCCCAGCTTGCCGCCGTTGCACTTAACCATTGTGCCCTTGGTAGCTTCGACCAAGCTTTCCGGCGTGTAGTCCAGACCGGACAATTCAAACGCCCGTTCCATATCGGCCTCAAGAATCTTGCCCGCTTCCGTGGGCGAGCCGTCCTCTTTATACAGATCAAGAACCAACTCAGCCGGTGCCCGGACAATCCGCGCGTCAACCATATCGTCACCGCGCTTGACCTTGACCGTTGCGAACTCGACACCCGAACCCAGCTTGATGGACGAAGCAATCTGCCATGCACGCCTGAACTGGACCTTATCGGCAGAGGAGAATTCACCCTCAACGCCGAATTCAGTAGCGACCGCGCGATACTTGGCAGAGACAGCACCCTTGAATTCCGAACCGTCCGGACGCCGCTCTTGCTTATACATCTCGGCCAAGGTGAAGAACCCTTCGACCATATTATCGCCTTCACCGTCAGACCAGCGCATCGGAGTCGCCCACGCTTCACTAATACCTTCCGCAATATGAGCAACGCCCGAAGCAGTAAGAGCAGCACCCTCGCGCGTCTCGTTCAGACCAAGAGCGATAGAAGAAATGTTAGTCATAAATAAAAGACCTTCCGGTTAATGTTGAACAACTGGAAGCAATCCGCTTCCAGCCATTTAAATATAGGGCAGACCCGCGCTTAGATCAAACGAGGTTGAGGATTAAACGCCGAGCAGAATAAGCCAGCCAGCCTTAACGAAGTTAAGCATAACCCTGTTAAGGTGCGAACGAAGCGCAGCCTAAAAAAAATTTTACCCGCTTCGCGGGTATTAGTTTAGTTGGATTAGGTACTACTTGTTTGTGTTGTAGTGGATAGCTAGTCGATCAGCTTACGCAGTTACGTTTAACTATAGGGGGGAGGGGGGCTTCACCATGTGGCTGGCGTTACCCTACCTACCCGGTACCCCCCAAATACCAGTTGGGACTCCGCGCTCCCCATATACTTACTATTCTGCACAAACGACGATACGATTTCAGAAACACCCCCATCAAGGGACCCGCGATTTCATTTCATGGGGGGGGTACCCCCTTGTTTTTCCTAGGCTTTTTAGGCAGCGTCCGTCTGGCGCGCACCCCCCGTCAATGGTACCTTGACCACCCTGCGGGTCGGGGGTATGTATTTCGGGTACATAACTGTACTCCGGGGGGCACTGGGTTTCCTTTAACCATCAAGCTGGGGGTATGCCCCAGTGCCCCTTTATGCTATTCTTCCTGCCCATGGTGGATCGGGACAAGCTGCGTAAGCAGTTATCTAATCGTAAGCATTACGAAGCTAATAAGGCCAAGGTTAAGGCCCGTGCCCGCGAGCATAATACTCGGACAAGGAAAGTAGTCAGGGAGTGGATACGCGAGTATCTGCGTGAGCACCCCTGCGTGGACTGCGGTGAAACCAATCCAGTCGTGCTGGAATTCGACCATGTGCGTGGGACCAAGCTATTCAACGTGGGCGAAGCAACCAGCAAGGGCTACTCACTAAAACGTGTCCAAGCAGAGGTCGAGAAGTGCGAAGTACGCTGCGCCAACTGCCACAGACAGAAGACATATAAAGAAGCAGGGCGAACACATCGTCACTAATCATTTACCCTTCCCTCTTTACATACCACTATTCTCGCACCTATAAGGTGCTTCTGCTCCCACAAACCGGATGCTGCACCCACATGCCTGTCGTTAAGATCGAACCTACGGACGAACATTCAGTCCCTTACGACTTGTCCGATCAGGAACCAGCTACATTCGTGGAAGAAGTAGAAGTGGCGGGAGCCACTGCTGAACTGCTGGTTGAGCTTGGTGCACCACTGGAAGTGGACCCGGAAACGGCCCACCGCGAGAAAGAACTGCTGGAAGCGGTAGTAAAGCACAAGAAGAAGGCCCCGCTGGAGCGGATTAACACTGCCTACGCAGCGTCGGCCTTTCTGCGCACTTACGGGCAACAGACAGCCTTCGACGTAACTGTGGCGCGTGCCGCGCTTACTAATAAGCTGATGGAGATCGCCAACTGCGGCGATATCAAGTACGAACTGAAGGCGATTGAACTGCTCGGCAAGCACAGCGACATCGGCCTGTTCACTGAACGCAGCGAAATTACGGTTACTCACCGCACCCCGGAAACGCTGGAAGGCGAGATCATTAACCGGGTTAAGCGCCTGCTCAATGCCGAAGTCATCGACGTCGTGCCAATCGAACTCAGCCTAGATGAAGAACTGGGCGTAATGAGCTTGGAAGCGCAAGACGAGGAAGAAGAGTTACATGTAACCGAGGAAGAGGACACCGATGGCGAGTAAACCCGCCAGTCCCCTTGATAATATCAGCCTTAAGGATATCCCGGCTATCCTGCCTGCCCTGTCGCAGGCGGATCAGGAACTGTTGTTGGCACAGCTTGAGAAGCTGGAAGAGCTTAAGCGGCAGAAGTTGGCGCAGGAACGGTTCATGGCCTTCGTCAAGGAGGTCTGGCCGACATTTATTGGTGGTCGGCACCACGCCATTATGGCTAATGCGTTCGAACGCGTTGCACGCGGGGAACTAAAGCGTCTCATTATTAATATGCCGCCCCGACACACTAAGTCGGAGTTCGCCAGCTACCTACTCCCTGCGTGGTTCCTCGGTCAGTTCCCCCAGAAGAAGGTCATCCAGTGCTCGCACACTGCCGAATTGGCCGTGGGCTTTGGTCGTAAGGTGCGTAACCTCGTCGATACCGACGCATATAAGAACATTTTCCCCAATCTTGCGCTATCTACAGACAGCAAGGCAGCCGGTCGCTGGAATACCAGCAAGGGTGGTGACTATTTCGCTATTGGTATTGGCGGTGCGGTGACTGGTAAGGGTGCTGACGTGCTCATCATCGACGACCCGCACTCGGAACAGGAAGCCGCGCTGGCCGAAGTTAACCCAGATATTTACGACAAGACGTACGAGTGGTACACTTCCGGCCCCCGTCAGCGTCTTCAGCCCGGTGGTGCCATTATTATCGTCATGACACGCTGGTCGAAGCGCGATCTGACTGGGCAAATCCTCAAGGATGCGGCTGCTAATGACAGCCTCGACGAGTGGGAAGTCATTGAATTTCCGGCTATTCTGCCTTCGGAAAAGCCCCTTTGGCCTGAATTTTGGTCGGTCGAAGAACTGCTGAAGGTCAAGCGCGACGTCCCCAACAGCAAGTGGATGGCGCAGTACCAGCAGAACCCGGTGTCCGAGTCTGCTGCCATCGTGAAGCGCGAGTGGTGGAAAGAATGGCCCCACGACTACCCGCCAAGTTGCGAATTCACATTGCAATGTTGGGATACGGCCTTCGAAAAGACCAGCCGCGCTGACTTTAGTGCCTGCACGACGTGGGGTGTGTTCTACCACCCTGACGACAATGGCGTGGATCAGGCCAATATCATCCTCCTGAATGCCTTCCGGGACCGTATGGAGTTCCCGGAACTAAAGCGCGTTGCCGTTGAGGAGTACCGTGAGTGGGAACCGGACAGCATAATAGTCGAAAAGAAGGCTTCAGGTGCGCCTTTGATTTACGAGATGCGAGCAATGGGGATACCGGTACAGGAATTTACCCCGACGAGGGGGAACGACAAGATTTCGCGTTTGAACGCTGTGAGCGATCTATTTGCGTCTGGACGGGTATGGGTGCCTGCTACTCGGTGGGCCGAAGAAGTAGTTGATGAAGTAGCCGAATTCCCTGCCGGGGCACACGACGACTACGTTGATACTGTATCTATGGCAATGCACCGCTTCCGGCGCGGTGGCTATGTGACTACTCAGCTAGACGCAGAGGACGAACCGGTGTATTTCAAGTCAAACCGCAACAGAGGGTATTACTAATGGCCGAAGTCAAGGCACAATTTCCTATTGGAAAGACCCAGTGGGCTAAGTGGCGCACTGAGCAGCGGATTGCCTTCAATGAAACCCGCGCTGCGGGTGTTCCGTTCGCTGATGCTGTAAAGTACGTGAATGAATTGGAACTGGTCGAAGTAAACATTGCTCCGAAGCCGGAACCGAAGAAGAAAAAGAACCTCTTCGATATGATTGAAGATGTGGCTGACGTCGTGACCGACGCAGCCGAGGTAGCAGCCAAGGTCACTCCTGTAATTGCTGTTGCCAAGACCGTTGCTAACGCGACCAAGAAGAAGGCTAAGTAAAATGGCAATCGACAAGGCTCTGAACCCGGCCCCGCAGGGCCTGTCGGCTGAAACCCTGCTGTCGCAGGAGCCTGCGCTGGAAATCGAGATCGAAGACCCGGAAAGTGTCACTCTTGGCATGGGCGGGTTGGAGATTGAGATCGACCCGGACGCCGAGGAAGAGGACGAGTTCGGGCAGAACCTTGTCGATGTGCTGGATGAAGGGCAACTGGCTGAACTGGCCGGTGATCTGCTGGGCGAGTATGACGAGGACGTCAACAGCCGCAGCGACTGGGTCCAGACCTACGTGGATGGCCTTGAGCTACTGGGGATGAAGCTCGAGGACCGGACTGAGCCGTGGCCCGGTGCATGCGGTGTATACCACCCGATGCTGTCTGAAGCCTTGGTCAAGTTCCAAGCTGAGACCATGATGGAGACCTTCCCGGCCCAAGGTCCGGTGAAGACGCAGATTATCGGTAAAGAAACGCCGGAAAAGCGCGATGCCGCTGCCCGCGTTAAAGACGATATGAATTACCAGTTGACCGAGCGCATGGTCGAGTATCGACCTGAACACGGACGTATGCTGTGGGGGTTCGGCCTTGCAGGTAATGCGTTCAAGAAGGTGTACTACGACCCTGCTCTCGGTCGTCAGGTTTCGATGTACATTCCGGCAGAGGATGTCGTCGTCTTCAGCGGTGCGGAACTTGTCATCTTCAATGACCAGATCGACGTGCATTTCGAGCAGCTTGTAGCGGTCGTCAGCTTCGGCGCGGAAGCCCATCTTCTGGGCAATCGCCTTCTCGATTTCATCAAAGCTATCGGTCGGGTCGCCAAGGTCTACATCAGCGTAAAAGCCCGACTTTTGGAGCTTTTTCAGCTCGTTAGTGGTCTTCCGCATCACATGGGTGACGCGCCCAGCGACTTCCAAACTGGACGCGCCATAAG
>OGWF01000060.1_pt1 | contig 17573 bp, 25 predicted proteins | sample 1575951 | NCBI WGS metagenome assembly OGWF01 (sample SAMN07581523, study PRJEB24739) | freshwater metagenome | place: Singapore | collected 2015-01
GTTTCCCAGTCACGATAATGGTTCCTCCTTTCACTGATTGATCGCAGCGGAAACGGTGGATACTGCCAGTTTTAAGGTACTGGTAAGTCCACCGCCACCTCATCATGGACAAAGCCTTCAAAACGCTCCAGAATTAACCTGATACGATAATTGTGATAGGATAATTCATGGCCGGAGAACTCAACCCAAACCAACTACGATTTTGTCAGCTTTACCTCGAAACTGGTAATGCAACGCAGTCATATCTTGACGCTGGGTACAAGGCAAAAAATGCCGATGTCGCTGGCACCCTGGCGGCTCGACTGCTCGGAAATGATCGGGTACGTGCGTATATCTCTGCAGAACGTGACAGACTGCGCCAATCGGGTAAGGTCAAGCTCGATGACCTTCTCGCGAAGAACGCCGAGATCGCTTTCTCGAACATGGATGACGTGGTTTTCGTCGAAGACGGAAGACTTCAGATCAAAGATGGCGTGAGCCTCAACCAGTTCGATGGAGTCGGAGCAACCTACACGGTATCGGAATCAAGATCAGAAAAGATGGATTCAAAAGGCGGCTCAGCATCGTCGGAATCAACATCTGAAACCAAGTCATTCACATTGAAGCGGCCAGATCGCCTGAAGGCGCTGGATCAGCTCGCTAAACTGATAGGTGCTTATGATTCTGACAAAGACCCAAGTGGAACAACTCTCGCAAGTTCCGCTGAGCGAGTTCTTGCAGCTCTTGCAGGACTCCGTAAAAAATGAAAACTGGCAGCTTTTTACTGATCTTCTGGTTTGTCGCTGTGCTTGGGATATTGAGGCATTCGCTACTGTCTTTTTTCCGCATTATTGTAAGTACCCTTTCAATCTGTTCCATCGAGATAAAATGGATCAGTACCAATATGGCGAGAGAGCTGTACGTCGCGCTGACGCCGCTCCTCGCGGATTCGCTAAAAGTACGCTCAAAGTTCTTATCAAGCCGATCCACGATCTATGTTATGGACTGGAAAAGTTCATCATTGTGGCGAGTAATACCGCAGCTCAATCCGAACAAAAGCTCAAGGATATTAAATCCGAACTCATTTCCAATGACCTCCTTATTACTGTTTACGGTGCTTTTTTCAAGAGTAGAAAGGTGCCTTCTACTGACTACATTGTGGATGCGCGACCTACTCCATGCCGTGTACTTGCGCTTGGCTCTGACACGGAAATGCGAGGAATCCGGTTTGGTGACGCTCGACCAACGAAAATCATTCTGGATGATATTGAACACTCTGAAGAAGTTGAAAACGAAGCTCTCAGAGATAAAATGCTTCATTGGTTCCAGGACGTTATTTCAAAAGTCGGGGATGAGACTACTAACATCGAGTTTGTTGGCACTGTTCTGCACCAGCAGAGCCTTCTAAAGCATCTTCTCAAGAATCCCAGGTATCAGACCGGAGAGTACAAGGCCATCATTTCCTGGAGTGAGCGCCAAGACCTTTGGGATCAATGGACATCGATCTACACCAACCTGGATGACTCCAAACGGCTCGAAAACGCCAAAGAATTCTATCTCAAGAATCAGGCTGAAATGGATCGCGGCGTAGAAGTGCTGTGGCCCGAGAAAGAGCCTTACTATTACCTCATGGAAGAGATCATCGAAACTGGTATGCGATCTTTCATGAAGGAAAAACAAAACTCTCCGATGTCCGATGCTGAAAAGGTTTTCGCACCAGAGGATATTTGGTGGTACGAAGAGCAGCAGAATGGATTGTTCATCATCAAGACCAAGACACTGGTTCCATGGAATCAGCTCGCGGCATACGGTGCGCTCGATCCATCAACTGGCCAGAAAAAAGCCTCGGTTAACAAAAAGATGGACTTCTCATGCATCACAACGGGCTACTGGCAAGCGGCCAAGAAGCGGCTTTTCGTTCATCACGACTACACCAAGCGCGTGGCCCCTTCAGTTTTCATCAGGGAGATTTTTGAGCTGAACGAAAGATTCAGCTACCACAAGTTCGCGGTGGAAACCAACTTGTACCGCAATCTTCTGATGCCCAACATCACCGATGAAAAGAAGCGGCGAGAATCCGAGTTTAAGAAGGCCATCAGCATCCGCTTCTATGACGTTGAACAGACCGACAACAAAGAAAAGAGAATCTACACGCTTGAGCCTAAAGTCCACCATGGGCACATCCTTTTCAACAAAAACGGGATTTCTCAAGAATTTATGGGCCAATTGTACGATTTTCCCAAAGCTAACCACGACGACTGCCCAGATTCCCTTGAAATGCTTTGGTCATTAGTCAATAATAAATATCAAGTAGGTACTTTGCATGGCGATGATTAAGTTTTGTCATGGAGGACGCCGCCGGAGAAGTAACAGAGTGATTCATGCAGGGTTTTACTCTATCGCTGTTTTGCGCGGTAGTCCACGGATGGACTTTTTTGCCCCTTGAAAGGATAACATGGATCAATTACAGAAAACCAAAAACATCAAGCTTTGTGCCTATCTTCGGATGAAGAACATTCACCCGATTGAGGTTAAAATCGAAGGGCGTGGGCGTGGTGAATACGTTTACAAGATGAGCGACAAAGACTGGCGCAATCACCAGATCGAATTCAACCAGTCGCCATTCCTGGATTACGCGAACAACTTAGAGGCCATCAAAGACATGGCCTATTAGGAGCATGATATGTTGAAAAAGATCGCTTACAAAAAAGAGCCAAAACTTCCGGTTCACAAATATGTGGTGGCGGTTCATTTTCGTCTGAAGTCAGGCGTGGTTCATACGAAGTTTTTCTACTGCCTGAATCTCAAAGAGGTTCGTCAGCGATGCAAAGACAGCAAGAAAGGCTCATGGTGCGATGTTTTCAAAGCAGATCATAACTTCATTCAGGCTTACGCCAAAGAGTAATTCATGAGCGTAAAACTCTCCAGGTACGTTTTCAGAAAGATTGGTGGGCGAATAGTGCCCATCAGGAAAGGTGCTTTCTCTGAAGCCGGAACTATTGCTGAAGGGATCAGGGGAGTTTCCAGGAAGGCTTTGAGGGCCATCGACTCAGTAAGAAATAAGAAGATCGATCAAAAGGTGGCAGAGTTCACAAAAGATTCTGTTGTAAAAAACAAGGTCTATCATGGAACAAACGTCACGTTTTCCAAGTTCGATCACTCAAAAATAGGCTCCAGCTCTGGAACTGCGCAAGGAAGAGGATTTTACTTCACTTCAAACAAGCTCGAAGCATCCGGTTATGGTAAGAAGGTAAAAGAGTTTTATCTGAACATGAAAAAGCCCATGGTCGGATCGCTGAACGATGGTTTTTCTCAAAAAGAAATCACCATGAAGCAAGTTGAGAAAATGGCCGCTGGAGAAGATTTATCCAACTGGGGAATGACTCACTCAGAAGGACTTTCGAAGCTCAAAAAAGCAATCAGCGGTGACAATGACCTGGATAAAATCCAAGAGCTCGGTCAGACCGTTTTTCACCATGACTGGAAAAGAACTTTTGAGAAGCTTAGAAAAATAACAGGGATCGATGGCTCAATTAGGAGCAATACAAAAACGACTCACTTTGTTGCTTACAATTCGGATCAGATCATGAAGGCACCAAAGCGAAGCAATCTGTATAAGTCGATTCAGAAAATAAAATACAGGAAAAAATCATGAACGGAAACGGCAGACTCTTCACGCGGCCCGATGGTCGCAGCTACCAGGGGGATACACGCAGCGAAAAGCGCGCGGCTAATAACCTGGGAGTAGTCGTTGGTGGCCCATTCAACTACAAGTTCAGAAAGTTCAGAAGCAAGGCTTTGGACACTGTTGAATCCTATCTTGAGGGCCGGCAATACGATCACCTTCAACCATGGCAGGAATGCTGTTCAACCGACACTTACACCGAAGTCAAAAAACGAAAGCCATCAGTAGTTTTTCCGTTTGCGAAAACATACCAGGATCGCGTGGCCTCAAAGCTCGCCGGTTCAAGTGTGTTTCCTACGTTCAGCGTGGAAAATGATCCTGATACAACATACTTTTTGGGCCTGGTAAGAAAGGCTTCTTTCTTCGATGCAAAGATGCTCGATGCTGCAAAGAAGTTTGTCAGCTACACTTCAGTCTTTGTTCGATTCAGAATCATGAACGGAGCTCCGAAGATTGAAGTTCTGAATCCAAACTACTGCTACCCAACATTTGATGACGTTGGAAATCTCACCAGCGTCACGATCAAGTACATCTACGAAACTGACGAGCTCGATCCACGCACTGGGAAGATGGTATGCAAGTGGTACAAGGAAGAGCTCGGACTTGAATCAGATATTCTCTATGACAATCCGATCTTCGATGAGAATTCTCAGAACGATCCTGAGTTTCAAGTCGTGGAGCAAGTGGATCATGGCCTTGGAATGGTTCAAGGTGAATGGTTCCGTTTTGGTGAAAACCAATACGATCTTGATGGAGAGTCAGAGCCAACTATCAGCGAAATTCGCGGATTCATCGACGCTATCAACTACAATCTCAGCATGTCTGATTCTGCTACGAACTATGGAATGGACCCGCAGCTTGTTCTGAAGGGTATCGACAAAGAGGACGTGGACAAAATCATCAAGAGCGCAGAAAAGGCCTGGATTCTTGGCCGTCCTGAAGCTGATGCCAAGTTCCTGGAAAACACAGGATCAGGTGTTCAGCGCGGAAAAGAAATGGAAGATCGCCTCATAAAGCGTGCAACCGATGCGGCCAGAATCGTTTTCCTCGACCCTGAAAAAATGGTCGGAAACGCGCAGTCTGGTAAAGCAATGGAAGTGATGCACGCTCCTCTGGTTGATCTCATTCATGAGATGCGCCCATGGTTTGAAAAGGGCATGACAAGCCTTCTTACAAAGATGGCTACTGTTCTTCTTTACCTCGAAATGAGTGGTGCAGACACAGTTCTGGAAGTTCCTCCAGGATGGGTTCCTGGAAGCCTTCAGATTGATTGTGGATGGGGCCCAGTATTCCCTCTCACGATCCAGGACATGCAACAAATCATTTCAGCAGGACTTCAAGCGGCCAATGGAAACATCATTGCCCGTGACACTGCTGCGAAGTGGATGCAGAAAATGGGCGTGGACTTTGGCGTGGAAGACTGGGAAGCAGAGACGGCGAAAATCAATGCCCAGAAAACATTTGGAGGATTCTTCTAATGAGATTCATTCGAAAGAACGGTCGAATCATTCCAATCAGAGAGAAGAGTCTTACAAAGCAAGATGCAGCAACTGGATTCGCTGCTGGACTTGCTTCTTCATTGATGTTCAAAAGAAAGTCTGTTGTTGTTGGTGCGAATCTCGCATCTGCTGGACAAGGAATCTCTACAACATTTCATAGATTCAAACTCCATAAAAGCAAATCAACTGCATTCTGGGAGGATACAAAATCCTCATTCATGAAGGCCGGAGCAAACATTGCTGGCCAGGCCACTGGCCTCGGAGCTCTTGTGGTTCTGAATAAGCTGGCAAAGATCAGAAAAATTCAAAAAGTAGCAGGAGTCCTCAAATGAGCGATCTTGTATTCAGAAAAATAAACGGCAGGATCGTGCCAATACGATCTCGCGGTACAAAGCCAAAAGACACAACTCCAGCAACCATGAGCTCTCCGACAAAAGAAGTGGTTCGCGCTGGAGCTGGATTTTCCATCGCTGCTGGATCGGGATACCTTGGTGGGAAGCTCATCAATCAGTCTTGGAAAGCGTACGGAAGATCAGCAAACATGCGCGGATTAAGCAAGTTGATCCGTGGAAGGGTTCCTGAAGCTGTTGCCAATGGAATCAGATCGGACGCTGCTAGATTCAAGGTTACTGGCAAGGCCCTCTCACGCAGGGGCTTTGGAATCCTTGGCCTGGGCCTTTCTATTGGTGCCGGAATGGTCGTGAGCTCCATCAAAAACATGATAGATCGTAAGAAGGTGACGGACCCAGAGCTCAAGGCAACGGCAATCACCGCTGGCGGTGCTGCTGTGACAGCTCTTGGGCTCACGGTATTTGGTCGCAAGGCCGGAATCAGTCACATCAAGAGCGCTCTAAAAGCAACTGGTGGCATGAACGTGAAGAATGCCTACTCGGCATTCACGAAGTTTGGTCAGTCGAAGACCAGGAACATCGTCCGTCAGTATGCGGCCATGGCAAAGAAAGGAAGTCCTACGTTTACGGTTCGAAAGGTGGAGCGTATCCTTAAAAGAAGCGCTACAAAGAAATCCGTGAACAAGTACAACATTCCTGGCCAGGGGAGCTTTGACCTGTGAGCTTTTTTACTGACATTGATGGACTCTCTATCCTGGAGCGGAATTCTCACCGTCTCGAAGGCATGGAGATGAATTCTGCCAGGAAACTCTTGAAGCAGTACAAGCGAGCTCGCGAAGAGCTCAAGGCGCGTATGCTTATGGCCCCTGACAATACGTTCACCAATGCCAGGATGGAACAGGCCCTCATTCAAATTGAGCAGGGGATACAAAACCTGAATCGTGCGATCCGACCAGAAATTCAGCAGCAGTTCGATTTCATGTCCAGTCAAGGCGTGGAAGATGGAACTGGAGAACTCAACTATTTGAACAAAAAGTTCGCGGGTGTTTCATCACCACTTCCGATTGATGCCATCATCGAATCAACAGACCCAGCAAACTACCTTTTCAACCAGTACGCATCGAGCGTGGAGACGTACAATGCGACTCTCCGAAACCGCTTTCAAAACGTGCTGACTCAAAGCCTTCTTCAGCAGAAAACATGGTCACAGGCCGTATTCGACATGGAGCAAGTTTTTGACACAGAAGAGTGGCAACTAGCTAGAATTGTTAGAACTGAGCTTCATGGAATCTACAACGTCAGCAAGAACAATGGCTACTCGACGATCCAGGAAGACTACATTCCAGACCTCAAAAAAACTCTGTACCATCCGATGGACTTGCGCACGGGCGAAGACTCTGTTTATGCTTCGAAGCTCAAGAGTTTGATCGTTGATGTCAATGAGCCTTTCCACTACAATTGGAAGGGAAAAGAGCGAGTCTTCATGACTCCACCGGATCGGCCAAATGATCGGGCCATCTTAATACCCTACCGCGAAGTTTGGGGCAAAGCTTGACAGGAATATACGCTTTGATAGGATTTAACCTATCGTTACGATAAAAAAGGAGAGTTACGATGAACCAATTTTTGAAGGCCATGGCGTTTTACCAACTCCTGGCAAACCAAAACGGATTTATCCGTCCATTCGGTCCTCGAATCCTTATGGATGAGAAGAAAGATGGCGAAGGCGGCGGTGGCGCTGGCGACGACAAGGACAAGGATAAAGACAAGGACAAAGACAAAGAAAAAGACAAGTCTAAGGATGATCCGAAAGACAAGTCAAAAGATAATGGGAAAGATGACGAAGTTGATCTTGAGTCATTGGACCCGAAGGTTCAGAAGCTTATCAAGAATCTGCGCAAAGAAGCCGGTGACAACCGAGTGAAAAGCAAAGAGGCATCTGAGAAGCTGAAGAAAGTTCTGGAGGCCGCAGGGATCAAGGAAGAAGACGATGAGTCTCCTGAATCCAAGATCACAAAGCTCAGCCAACAGAATGAGCACCTTCAAGTTCGCGCTGCCTACCTCGACCTGGCCATTGAGCACGGAATCGGGAAAGACCAGTTCGACTACTTCGAGTTCTTGATGAACAAGGGGTGTGAAGAGCTCAAGGACGACGAGGAGCTTTCAGAAGAAGCTTTTACCTCGATCTTGGAAAAGGTTAAGTCTGCTGTTGGCTCAAAAGCCTCTAACACGACTTCGACCAGTGGGAAGGGCGGGAACCCTCCACCTAAGAAGAAGGACGAAGTGACGATTGAACAGTTCCGCAAAATGGGCATGACTGAAAGAACGAAACTCTATCAGTCTGACCGCGAGACTTACGACAAACTGATTAAACAACTCTAACCTGACGGAGAAACACAATGAGTACCCAAAGTTCTGATTTCGTTTTCGAGCCGAAGGTATGGTCTGACCATATCATGGCCTACTTCAACCAAACCCTCGTTTTCGGCGCATTCGCACTTCGTAACAACGAATTGCAAGCTGAAGGCAAAGGTGTAACTGTAAACTTCCCTTACTACAAGGCAATCGGCGCTGCTGAAGAGATCGAAGAAAACGAAGCTCTTCAAGTCGATAAACTGTCTGACGACAGCTTCACTTGTACTGTCTTCGAGATCGGTAAGGCCGTAGGCTTCAAAAAGAAAGCCTTCAAAAAGTCTGCTGACTCTGCTGACCGTATCATGGCCGAAGCTCAACGCCAGATCGCTCGCCGCCACGCTGAGAAAGTCGATGACAAGCTCATCGCTGAAATTCTCACTGCTGGTGAAGACGGTTTCACTGCAACTGACGCTACCGGAACAATGAACGTCCGTACCCAGAACACTGGTAAGATCGTGGCATTCGGTGATCGCGCTGATGAAGCTGCTGTTCACTTCATTCACTCTCTCCAGCTCCTGGACCTCATGAACGACTCTACTTCGGGCTTCATGAAAGCTGACGCCAACGATCCTATGTACAACATCAAAGGCTTCAAAGGCCGCATGATGAACGGCATGGCCATCGTTGTGAACGACAAGGTGCCATCGGTAGCTCCGATTGCTTCTAAGAAGTCGTTCAAGTCCATCATCTGTAAAGAAAATGCCTACGGCATTATCATGAAGCAGGAGATGGAGATGGACAGCGATAAGGACATCCTGAATCGCGAGTACATCGTCACTGGTAACGAGTGGTACGGTGTGAAGAACTTCCACGCGAAGATTTCTTCTGAAGACAAGAAAATTGCCTTCGTGACCACTGCTACTAGCATCGCAGCCTAACCAAAAACGAGGGGCCTTCGGGCCCCTCATAAAACTTCGGAGACGAAAGTGAGCATCAATTACAACAACCGTCCTCAAGTCAGCAAAGCAGTAGCCCTCTCTGCTGATAAGAAAATCCCTCTCCTTCACGCCCACAAGAAACTTCGCGTTCACGCTGCGAAGCTTATGAGCGCTGGCGCAATCGCTGCTTCTGGCACGAACTACGCCGCTCTCAAGCTTCAGAAGTCTTCTGCATCCGGCGTGGCTCCTGCCGACATCGCTGGCTCAAGCGTGGTTGACACTCAGGCTGGCGTGGCCGCTTATGGCCATGTTGCACTCGACGTGTCTCCATCCATCGAGCTCGAAGCCGGTGAAACTCTTTACCTCGACGTTGACATCAACGGTACTCTTACCCTCGATGCTCATGTTGACGTGGACTACGAAGTAGTAGGCAACTAAGCCCTCGGGTTTAGATCAAGCCATAACGGGGGCCAAGTTATTCCTTCTTGGCTCCCGTCCTTAAAAGGAGTAAAAAGTGAACTACGCACGCATTCGCGAAGCCCATAAGAAAGAGCTCGCAGAGAAAAAACAAGTCCTCGCTGGCATGTCCGGCTCAGATCGCACCAAGCTCGAACAACATCTTCTCGATGAAGCCAAGAAAGAAGTAGGCGCTGAAGATCAGCAATCACTACTTGGTGAAACCGGCGAAAAGGGACCGGATGATTCTGGCCTTCAAGCTGACGGTGTTTCAGTTCAAGAAAAAGGCGCGAAGAACAAGTCACCAAAGGGGAAATAAATGGCCCTTTCTGCTGATGACAAAATTCGCGTGGCATTGGCACTTTGCTATCCTGGAACCATCACCACTGTTGGAAATGTGAACTACAACTCGATCTTCAATGATCGCGTGAGCAACATTCCATCATTCCTAGAGACTCGTGTAGTGAGTCTTTTGGAAAAGATCGATGAGGCCGATGCAAAGCTTGAGTCAAGCCCAACAAAAGCAAACGTCAAACGGATCGATGAGATCGAATTTGATACAGGAATGAGCTTTGATCTCATTCGAAAAGAGGCTCGACGCCTCAGAAATGAGCTCGCAAGTGCTCTGGACCTAACAAACAATTGCGGTGGAGGCTCTGGCATGTGTGTCAGTGTTTGCCGATGAGCATAGTTGATGATGTCCGATCAATGGCCGATGAAATCCTCGGCGTCCGTGATGAAATAGGGGCCGTAAAGCGGCCCGTTTTCATTTTAACTCGTACCTGGAGCGGATCAGAGCGCGGTGAGGGAGCTGCTACGGATGTTTCCGTCCAGGTTCTGCCAAGCCCATTGGTGAAAGATTTTAGTCACGATCTTCGCGTGCGCGAGGGTGGTAATATCAAGCAGGGCGATCAGCTCATCAAGTCCATTTCCCAGGAATCATATCCGAATGAAACGGACGTGAATTGCACAGTGACTCAGAAAAATGTTGAGCGGTGGTACTACATCGATGGCCATTTGTATGAAGTCATCAGCGTGCGCCGCAGATATGTAACCTGGGATGTCCAGGTAAGAAAAACAGCCAAACAAAAGTTATACCTATGAAAGCATTCGCCGGATTATCAAAAGGAACGCATCTTTTCAGCTTCCTGATAGTCTGGGGGCAGAAGGGAAGATTTTCCCATGCTTTTCTCGCGGTTTTCATTGAGCACAAAAATCAATGGTATGTCATCGACTCTACCGGAAAAGGTGTTAAGATACACTTAATGGCAGAGTTCGCCAAGCACAACAGAATTGTTAAGAAGTTCGAAATAAAAGGTGCTGATGAGAAGAAGAATATGGAAGCCATCAATAAGGCCATATCTCTTTCTTATACCGAGTACCCGAAGCTTGAAATTGTTGGGAACGCCATCCAGATACTTGTGAAGTGGTTTTCTTTTGGAAAATTCATCATCAAGAATCCGTTCTCGCTTGGTGAAAAGAAACCACGATGCCAGGAGCTAGTGGCCATCTTTCTTCGAGACGTTTACGGATACGAACTGAAAGAAGAATTGGATTCAACCGATCTTCTCTGGTTCGAGCAATATATGGAGGCAAACACATGAGCGCAAAAATCATCAAGGGTGAAGATGTTCTTCTTCAGTGCCGAGTCACTGACTCGAACAAAAACCCATACGACCTGACAGGTAAAACAGTTACTTGTAAGGCAAAGGTTGCCGGTACACTGACCACTTTCACAACTGAGGTTGAAGTAGTTACACCGACTCATGGAATTTTCACTCTCAAACTCAGTGACACTGTAACTGAACAACTAACCGCAGGAACGGAACAGAAGCCGTCATATTTTGATTTTGATGCCTACATCAATCTTGGAAGTGACACTCGCATCGTAAAGTATCGCAGCCAAGTTCCTGTTGAAGATCGCCAGAGGTAATTTATGTCTGAAGAATGCCTACTGATTGGCGAGGTTAGTAACCTCGACGTACTTGGTGAGCTCAACGAAGGCGAGCTTGTCGGTACTGTTGAGAATAAAGAAGTCCTTCTCATTTCTGGACCACAGGGACCGCAAGGTAATCCTGGATCACAGATTCTAACTGGATCGCTCGCGCCATCAAACACTGATGGAAATGACGGAGATTTTTATCTCCGATCAAATGGCGACTATTACAAAAAAGTTTCTGGCTCTTGGGTTTCTGAAGGAAATCTTCAAGGTCCAGCCGGACCTCAAGGGGCCAATGGATCAAACGGATCGAATGGGAACAACGGAAGTCCCGGGCCGCAAGGCCCTGCCGGCCCAACTGGCCCTCAGGGTGAAGCTGGTCCAGCCGGAGCTCCAGGAGCAACTGGACCACAAGGCCCACAAGGATTGACCGGTCCACAAGGTCCAGCAGGACCAAAAGGTGACACTGGATCGCAGGGGCCACAGGGAGAAACTGGACCGCAAGGACCAGTCGGACCTAAGGGCGACACTGGAGCAACCGGAGCTCAGGGAGCAACAGGACCACAGGGAGCTACAGGGCCACAAGGTCCAACGGGCTCTACAGGACCTCAAGGCGCTACCGGACCTCAAGGTGCCACCGGCCCTCAGGGTCCAGCGGGACCAACAGGCGCGACCGGCCCACAAGGACCAAGTGGTACATCTGCCCTGACAACTGCCGGTGATTTATTAACTCATGACGGAACTGAGCCTGTTCGTATTCCAATTGGAAACGAAGGTGACATCCTTAGGGTGGTTGGCGGTAATCCTGTATGGGAAGAAGAAAATCTTACGCAAGATTTTGGTGATGGTTCTGACGGAAATCTTACCGTAACTGGATCGCTAACTCTTAACCAGGCAGCTTATTACAACGTCCTCACAATTGGCCCTGGAGCACTTCTTAACACAAACGGTTATCCGATTTACTGTAAAGTCTTAGACCTTACAAACGCTCCGGCTGGTTCAATCTTTAGAAGAGGAAACCCTGGAGTAAATGGTATCGCAAGCGGAACTGGTCAAGCCGGTGGATCTGCATTGTCTGCCACCATGCTTGGAGGTTCTGGTGCTGGATCGACTGGAGCTGCTGGAGCATCAAACGCCGGAGCAGCATCTGCTGCTCCATCAAACATTGCTGTATCAAATGGAGGTAGCGGTGGAAACTCTGGTGCATCTGGTGCTGGTGGAACAGGCGCTGCTGCTGCATCAGGTGCAGGTGGTGTATCAAGTCTTCCAACTAAATTTGGAAGATTTGAACAGCAATTTATCAGAGGTGTCTCAATAGTATCCGGTGGAGCCGGTGGAGACGGTGGTAACTCTGGCGGCGGCGACGGAGCAAACTCTTCTCGTGGTGCTCCTGGAGGCGGAGGCGGTGGTGGTGTAATAGCCATTTACGCAGCCGAAATCATAACAGGCCCATCTACTCCTTCTGGAGTCATTGATGTTTCTGGAGGCGCAGGAGGATCGCAAACCAATGCTCCTGCTGCTGGATCATGTGGTGGAGCATCTGGAGCTGGCGGCGGCGGCGGTGGATACTGCTTCATTGCCTATGTTAAGAAAACTGGACCTGTTATTTCTGGATTGATTATTGCAAAAGGCGGTAATGGTGGGAATGGTGGACCAGCTCTTGGAACTGGCATCGGTGGAAACGGTGGTAACGGTGGGAACGGTGGTAGAGTTCAAACCCTTGATGTAACAACAGGTGTGGGATTTGAAACCGTTGGATCATCAGGCGCAACAGGTACTGTCGCATCTGGATTGACTGGAGGTATCGGTGGCCAGGGCGGCGCTTGCGAGGTGAGTTTATGAAAAGAGACATTTTAGACTATCAGGGAAATAAAATCGGAGAGCTTGAGCTTCCTGACGACACTTCTGAAGAAGTCTGGCAGAAAAAGCTTTCTTTTTACACTCAGACCCCTCCAAGTCCACAAGAGATTTCCGATTCAAGACTTCAATTCACAATTGAAGAAAGAATTGTATGGGCAAAATCTATGCTTCAAAGATTCAAAAAAAGAAACATTGGACTTGGTATCAATGCTCCACAATCTCTTTGGCTTCATCATCGAATGAGAGCTCTTGAAATAAACTTCATGGGCATTCCCATGGTTCAAGACATCGTGAATATGGCCGCATCTGGTGACATTGAGACAGCGTGCCTCGCTATCATGTACTCAGTTCCCGATGATGGATCACAGCCTTATCACTGGTACACAATAGAAACTCGCCAATGGCTCATCAATGAAATGAAGTCATATCTTGGGTGGTCGTAATGGCCAAAGTAGTCTCGCTGGATAAATTCGCTGAAGAAATGAAGGCGTATCAAAAGAAGTCCATCGAGAAGTACAAAAAGTCATTGATCGACGCTCTTTTGAAGTCACTTCCTCGATTGGTTAAAGCATCTCCAGTGGATACTGGACTTTTTGCTCAGTCCTGGGATTTGATCCTGGAAGAAAAATCAGCGATCCTAGGGAACTATGCGCCCCATGCTCCTGTCATTGAATTTGGTGCGCGACCTTTTACTCCACCGATTGGACCGCTACTTAACTGGGCCCGAAGAGTCCTGAAGCAGCCGGAAGTGAACGATGCTTGCTGGGCACTGGCAAGGTACACGCAACAAAAAATATCTGAAGAAGGTATGAAACCGCATTTCATCTTAACTAATGCCTTGGATTCCATCATGGAAGACATTAGAATGAACATGAAGAAGGCGTTTGAGAAATGAATAGCTGTGACTTGGCAATAAAAAAATTGGCGGCATACCTGAAGGCAGAAGTGACTGACCTCCAGGAAGTTTACGCTGACTGGCCTGATCCTAAAGATCAGCTCAAAATGCCATGCGCCAGTATTATTTCTGCCGGAACTCGTGGATTTCGTCACCAGCAGCCGGAATTCTTCAAAAAGACCGTAAACGAAGAAAATCCCGACTTGGATGATGTGGTTTACACCATTGGCCAGTACGACTACACGATCCAGCTTGACCTTTGGGCAGAATACAAGCCCCAGCGTGGAAGCCTTTATGAGAAGGTCCACGATGCCCTCAATAAGCAGTTCCTCAGTGGCGACCAGCCATGTGGTCTGAGCCTCGCGGTAGAAGAGTATCACGGTATGATTGCGCGGTTCGATCAGGTAGGTTACACTTTTATGGACAGCGAGGAATCGTCACAAAGGTCTGAGTGGCGGGTTAAGATTGATGTCCTAGTGACGCACTCAAAACTTGCAGTTAAAACTCAGTCACGGATGCAAGAGATCATTGTCCAACATCAGGTTAGTGATACAACAACGTCCGAGACGAATCAGCCCTCGAACGAAGAAACTTACGAACTCGAACCCTAGGAGTAAAACATGGGAAGCGTTTTCCGCACAAACAATCCTCTGGAGTATGCTGAAGTCGATGGAATTGTCATCGATGAAACAGCTCCGGCACCTGGCGTCCAAGGCGTTGGCACTGGTGTAGCGATCCTCGTTGGCCAATTCCAGCGCGGTCCATTCGCACTTACCCGCGTGGCCGATATGACTGACTTCCATACGAAGTTCGGTAAATCAAGCTTCAGCGGAAACAAGCAACTGAAAAACAAAAAGTTTGCTGCTCTCAAGATCATTCGTGTGATCGCATCGGATGCAGTAAAAGCAACTCGCACTTTCGCCAGTGCAGTTCCTACGAACACAATCAAGTTCGATGCAAAAGACAAAGGCGCATACGGAAACAAGATCAAGGTCACAATTGAGGCCGGTTCTGTTTCTGGTAAAAAGTACACCATCCAGGACACAAACGATGGCATGACTGAATTCTACCAGGATGAAGTCTATGACAACGTGGCAATCACTGGAGCTGCTGCTGCCATGGCCGGTTCAAAACTGGTTGATGTGACAGTTCTCAGCACTGTTGGTGAACCAGCAAATGCTGCGGCCACTGCTCTTGCATCTGGCTCAGACGGAACTGTTGCTGATGGCGATTACGAAGATGCAATCGCTCTTGCTGAAGCTGATGGCGCTGGTAACATCCTCTTCCTGGATGTTTACAACCAAGTTCGCAACGGCTACCTGAAAGTTCACGCAGGACTCACTCAGGACAAAATGGTTATCTGCGCAGAGGAAGAAGCTGACCTCACTTCGGACAACGAAACTGACGTGGCACTTCTTCGCGACACTGATGGCCGCATCATCTACGCATCGAACTGGGTACAAACCACAATCGATGGCGCAAGTGAATACACAAGCCCTGCTTCATGGTTGGCTTCAATCATGTCTCAGACTTCACCGCACGTTGATCCTGCATACGCTGGCAATGCTGGCCTTATGTTCGGAGCAACTGGTCTGAAGAAACAACTTACTCGTGACGACTACAAGCGACTCATGGCCGCTGGTGTTTGCGCATTCGAGTTTGATGCTGACATCGGCTTCAAGCCTAAGTCGGGCATCGTGACTCAGATCGCGAACAGCTCAAAACTCACAATCCTTCGCCGCCGTATGGCCGACTGGATGACAGGTTCATGGGCCAAGTTCATGAAGGTGTACCAGAACGATGTGAACAGCGCTGACAAGCGTAATGCAGTCATCGCCGCTCTCCTTGCATGGGACACTCAGCAAGAATCTCTCGGAATTCTTCCGAAGGATTCTGAAGTCACTGGTGGTAAGGCGAAGCTTTACGATGGCAAGTCTCTCAACACGAACGACACCATCGCTCAAGGCAAGTTCTTCATCAAAATCAAACGCCGGATTTACAGCTCTATGCGCTTCATTGTGTTTAAGGCTGAGATCGGTGAAAGTGTTGTCGTAACCGAGACGGAGGAATAAGACCATGGCTAATCCATCAATTCGGGGGCACCAAGGCTCCTTCAAATACTTCGACAATGGCGTTCAGGTCGTAAACGATGCCATCACGAACGTAAGCATCAACCAAGACTCGGACTTTACACGCTCCGAGTACGTTGGAAATCCAGTTCCAGAAGGCGATCAGTCCATCAAAGGATGGTCTGGCTCTGTGGACATGGAAGTTAAGGACGACAAGACTGAGCTTTTCATCGATGCTCTCGTGACGAACAATCTGAACGGCATCGGCGTGAGCGACTACACTTTCATTCACACTGAAAGCTACGCAAACGGCACGCAAGCAAGCTACGTTTACTTCGATGTTCAGTGGAAGCTCTCTAAGACTCACGGTGGTCTGTCTGAGAAGCAAACCAAGAAACTGGACTTCCAAGCTTCTGGCCGCGTTCGCATCTAAAACTGATAACCCGAGGGGCCCCATAAAGACGAAAGTCGGGGCCCCATTTTTGTTACGATAAAAAGGAGTTCCCATGTCACAGCAAGCAGAACAATTGTACCGTGTAGTTTTGAGCACAGGAAAAGTGGCTTATCTTCGTGAGCCTCTTATCTCTGACACTGAAACAGCTACGGCCATCGCAGGAAAAGGCGCTGGTGATAACCATGCCCTGATCGGCGTTCGCCTTCAGAAAGAAATGCTCAAAGCCATCCTGGTGATGATTGAAACGCCAGTAGAAGGCGGCAATCCGATCCAGAAGCGCCCAACTCTCCAGGAAAAAGAACAGCTCGATAAGCTCATCACTGTTCCTGAGTACAGTCAGCTCATCAAAGTGGTGAACAAGCTGTCTGGCCCTGGTGAGGGTGAAGCGGGAAACGAGCCAGTGATCGAGTTCGTCGCTGGTGGCGTCAAGTAGCCTGGGCGAAAAGATACTCCAGCATAGGGCTTGACGAGATCAGGTCTATGACTCATGAACAATTCAAGCTATACTGTGAGGAGCTGAACAAGATCATTGGATCAGAAAACGGAGGAAGTTAAATGGCAATTCAAGCCTTTACAGTTTTATCGGAGTTCCGATTTGACGTAGGCCATGCCGTAGCCTCATCCGAAGTCCTCCAAAACAGCATCCAAGGCATTTCAAACCAAGCCCAGACTGCCCTCGATAAGACGCGCAGTTTGGGCATTGGTCTGGTTCAAAACCTTTCTGGAGCTCAAGCCGGACTTTTGGGCCTTCTCGGAAACGCTGTAAGCGCAGCAGACAAATTTCTCAATTCTCAGCTCTCATTTACTCAGATCATCGATGCCAACACTCAGCATTTGACTGGCACAATCGGCACCATGAATGAGCAAATGATGGTGAGCCGAAAAATCATGAACGACATCGCAAAGGACGCCGAACATTTCGGACTTCCTGCACAGGAGCTCTTGGATATGACCAAGACTCTTTCTGCAATGCTTGTTCAAAAAGGTCTGGCCGGAGAAAACTTTGGCGCTGCCAGAACAATGTCCAGAAACCTTTTGAAATCAGCACCAAACCTTGGGATTAATCCAGCAGACGTTCAGGGTCAGCTTCTGCG
>OGWF01000061.1_pt1 | contig 17222 bp, 28 predicted proteins | sample 1575951 | NCBI WGS metagenome assembly OGWF01 (sample SAMN07581523, study PRJEB24739) | freshwater metagenome | place: Singapore | collected 2015-01
GTTTCCCAGTCACGATATGTCTCCTCTTAACCTTCCCCATCCGATTCACGGCACCAAGATTGCAACTTTGGAGCAGGAAGCGGAATTTGATGAACAAAACGGTTGGGTGCGCTACAATCCTGACACGCCTTCGGACTCCGAAGTCGCGGCTCCCGTCAACGCATTGGGAGTAAAACGCAAGTACACCCGTCGTGCCGTTGAATCGGTCACGGAGCCTGTAACCGAAGGAGTCTGACATGGCAACCACTGCCGGTGACCAAATCAATGGCGCTTTGCGCCTGCTTGGCGTCCTCGCAGAAGGTGAAACGCCGTCATCCGAGACTTCTCAGGATGCGCTGAACGCTCTAAACCAGATGATCGACTCATGGAATACTGAGCGTTTGTCGGTTTACAACACTATCGATCAGGTGTTCACATGGCCCGCTGGTGAAATTAATCGTCACCTTGGTCCCAGTGGTGAGTTTGTCGGCTTGCGTCCCGTGTTGCTGGAAGAATCTACGTATTACCGTGACCCCAGCACCAACGTGAGCTTTGGGATTAAATTCATCAACCAGCAGCAATACGACGGGATTGCCGTCAAGACGGTTACCAGCACATACCCGCAGGTGATCTGGGTCAACATGGAGTACCCTGACATCTCCATGACGATTTACCCCAAGCCCACCCGGGACTTGGAGTGGCATTTTATCTCGGTGCAGGAACTCAACCAGCCGGCGACCTTGGCGACTAATCTGACGTTTCCTCCGGGTTACTTGCGGGCATTCAAATACAACCTCGCTATGGAAATTGCCCCTGAGTTTGGGGTTGAACCTTCCCCGCAGGTTAAGCGAATTGCCATGACATCCAAGCGCAATCTGAAGCGCATCAATAACCCGGATGACGTAATGTCTATGCCGTACTCGCTGGTGGCAACTCGTCAGCGGTTCAATGTTTATTCTGGAAATTTTTAACAATTATAGTTGCTATGTTTGCCAGCAATAAATCCCTTGACACCTTTAACGGCTCTCAAAAGTCCTTTGGCTTTGTAGCATGAAATCCCCGATTCTCGGCTCCGCATACGTTGCCCGCAGCGTCAACGCTGCCGATAACAGACTTGTGAATCTGTTTCCCGAGATTGTTCCCGAGGGGGGTAAAGAGCCTGCGTTTTTGAGCCGTGCTCCCGGTTTACGTCTTCTCCAAACTGTGGGTACTGGTCCGATCCGAGGGATGCAAGCATATGGTGGAAACGGATACGTGGTGTCTGGAAACTCGTTGTACAAGGTGGACTCATCGTACAACGTGACCCTGCTTGGTGTGGTGTCTGGTGACATCGAGCCTGTGTCCATGGCAAACAATGGGAACCAATTGTTCGTAGCTTGCAATGGTCCAAGCTATGTCTACAACGAGACCACTTCGGCATTTGCTCAAATCACTGATCCAGATTTCCCTGGGGCACTCACGGTCTCCTACATTGACGGGTTCTTTGTGTTCATTGAACCCAACAGTCAAAAGGTCTGGAGTAGCGACCTGAATGATCCACTGTCCGTTGATCCGCTGAACTTTGCTAGTGCTGAGGGCGACCCCGATGGCTTGATCTCCTCGATTGTGAACCACTCTGAGGTGTGGCTTTTTGGTACTAACTCGGTCGAGGTTTGGTACAACGCTGGCACCGCTGGATTCCCGTTTCAGCGCATCCAGGGTGCTTTCAATGAGATCGGCTGTGCTGCCACTTTCTCCGTCGCCAAGATGGACAATGCGGTGTTCTGGCTTGGCGCTGACGCCCGGGGTAAGGGCATGGTCTACCGAGCCAACGGGTACAGTGGTATTCGAATCAGCACTCACGCCGTCGAGTGGCAGATCCAGCAGTACGAAACGATCTCAGATGCTGTGGCGTACACATACCAGCAGGATGGGCATTCATTCTACGTGCTGAGTTTCCCGACTGCCAACGCTACTTGGGTTTACGATGTCGCTACCCAAGCATGGCATGAGCGGGCAGGGTTTGTGAACGGTGAGTTCACCCGGCAGCGCGGAAACTGTCAGATGGCGTTTAACGGTGAAGTGGTCATTGGGGACTATCAGAACGGGTATCTGTACGCTTATGACCTGAACGTTTTTGCCGACCACACTCGGGCGCAGAAATGGCTCCGGTCGTGGCGGGCACTTCCCACGGGTCAGAACAACCTGAAACGTACTGCCCAGCATACACTCCAACTCGATTGTGAGTCCGGGGTGGGTCTAAACGACGGTCAAGGTAGTGACCCTCAAATCATGCTTCGATGGTCCGACGATGGTGGACACACATGGTCACGGGAACACTGGAAGTCTTTGGGCGCAATCGGTCAATACTTCAAACGGATTTTTTGGCGGCGCTTGGGTATGACCATGAAGCTGCGAGATCGGGTGTATGAGATCAGTGGTACTGATCCCGTGAAGATCATAATTATGGGTGCCAACATCGCGGTGGACGGCACAGATGCTTAACAATACGCAGATCCCGGCCCAGCGTGTCCCGATCATTGATCAGGCAGATGGCCCAGGTCCGGCACGTCCGTGGTTTCGGTTCTTGAACAACTTGTACAACTTCGTCGGCCTCGGAGATGGTGTAGTACCCGAAACAAGCGGGGGTACGGGAAATGTCACCTATGCGACAGGAGATATGTTGTACGCATCGGCACCTGATACGCTTACTCGGCTCCCGGTGCCGGGAGTTGGAAACGCTGCATATCTGGGCACTGATGCAACAAACACACCCCAGTGGATCGTTGTGGGTTACGGCTCATTTCTTAAAACCACAACAAGTGGTGCTGCCGCCAACACTCCGACCGCTGTCACTTTTGACTCCACAGAGTACCACCAAAACGTAGACTTGGGGACTCCGACTTCACGGGTTTATCTTAGCAACACCGGATTACACAACATTGCATTCAGTGTTCAAATTGCCAACACAGATACCGCAAACGCGGACGATGTGTTGGTCTGGGTCAAGGTCAACGGATCGGACTTGGCTAATTCTGCTTCTCACGTTACAGTACCGGTCAAGCATTCTGGACGCAACGGGACAGCAATCTTGGCAGCAAATGTGTTCTATCAGTTCACGGCAGGACAGTATTTTGAGTTGTACATCATGACAGTGAACGGGACATCACAGGTGACAACGATTGCGTCAAGTGGTTCTCCCGCCTATCCACAATCTCCAGCCGTGATTCTCACGGTGAACCAAATCGTATAGGATTGAACTATGGCAATCAATATGTCCTACTTCGCCGGAGCCGGTGCCCAGTTCTTTGATGACAACGGGGTCCCTTTGGCTGGTGGCAAACTGTACACTTACAGCGCAGGAACCACGACTCCCGCTGTTACGTACACGACTCGCGCAGGTACGGTAAACAATACCAATCCGATTATTCTGGATGCTGCTGGTCGCACCCCAAATGAGATCTGGTTCAACGGTGGTCTGTTTTACAAGTTTGTACTTAAATCATCCACCGATGTATTGATTGGCAGTTACGACAACATTTCGTCTATCAACGATGTGTCGCAGACGACTAATCTTATTACTGTCAGTGGAACCAACGATCTTGTTGGAACAAGTGTTGTTCCGGTAACCGGATATAGTGCAGGATTTCAGGTAAGTTTTGTCGCAGTGGCTACAAACACTGGCCCGATGACCATTGATATTGATACAACGGGTGCGAAAAGTATTGTCACTGATGTTAGTACCCCGCTTGCCGCAGGCGATGTGCCCATCGGTAAAGTGGTATATCTGGAGTATGACGGCACTCGATTTCAGGTCATTAATCCTGCGGCATTTAAGAATTTGCGTGTCGCGGGTGTGATGAACCTTGCGCAAGGTTCAAACATTGCAAGTGCGTCCACTATCAATCTGACCACCGCTACCGGCAACTCGGTTCATGTAACCGGTACAACTACGATCACTGCAATCACCTTGGCACAAGGTTATCAACGCACTGTCATTTTTGATGATGTGCTTATACTGACCAATAGCGCCAACTTGGTTCTTACCAATGGGTCAAATATCACCACAGCCGCTGGAGACATTGCCACGTTCATTGGTGATGCCGCAGGGGTGGTTCGTTGCGTAAGTTACTCCCGTGTTCCCATTGCTAAACAAATTCAATCAATCACCGCATCAGTAGGTTCCGGAGCATTAACACTTACGCTTAACCCGACCAGTTTAGACTTCCGAAGCAGCACTCTAGGTAGCGGCACGGTCAACACTCGCACCGTTACCTCGGCGATCAGTCTGGTAATCAGCAACGGCTCCACATTAGGTACGGTCAATGCCACCATGTCTCGTATCGCACTGTTGGCGATAGACAATGCCGGGACCGTGGAATTAGCGGCTGTTAACATTGCGGGGGGAAACAACCTCGATGAAACCACTCTGATTTCTACTACGGCAGAAGGTGGTGCGGGTGCGGCAGACAGTGCCAATGTCATTTACAGCACGACTGCCCGCACCAATGTGCCCTTTCGGGTGGTGGGTTATATTGAATCTACACAGGCCACAGCGGGCACTTGGGCAACGGCACCAAGCACAATTCAAGGATCTGGTGGACAACCTAAGTTTTTAGGTACGAGCATGGTGCGGTTGGATACGCAAAACGGGTACGGATCAACAAACACCCGCATCCCGCGATTCACGAATATCCGTGCCAATCAAGGCAATGACATCACTTACGCAGATTCTGCAACACTTGGGTCTTCATTCACAATCAATACTGCCGGTGTTTATGCAATCAGCTTCACATTCTCCGCCGGCGCATCCGAGGGGTTTGCAGTCACACTCAACGAATCGGCAGGCACTCTGAGTTCTGCTGCTGCTGCTGTTGCTGTTTCCGAAGTTTTGCAATTCTGCGATTCTCCTGCGGCAGGGTCGGCAGGGGCTTTGGCTTGGACCGGATACCTTGCGGCTGGATCAATCATCCGACCACATACAAACGCAGGCACATCTAGCGTGCCCCGTTTTATGTTCACCATCACCCGAGTTGCATAAGGACACGCCATGCTGATCGGATTCAAGGATGACAAAGACGGAGTTTGCGAGGTGGTCGTTGCCGATGCTGAGAACGCACCAGGCTATTTTGACATTGATAATCACCATATCTAAATGACACACTTCATTGAACCTGAGATCGTCCACCACTTTGGTGCTGGGGTGTACGCCAAGGAATCCATGATCCCCGCTGGCAAATGGCTAGTTCAACACACCCACAAATATGATCACCTCTCGATCTTGGCATCGGGTTCAGTGGATCTTGTTGTTGACGGAATCACGAAGCGTGTGGATGCACCTGCTTGTTTGACGATCAAGGCAGGTATGCATCATGGGATTCGCTCGATCACCGATGTTGTGTGGTACTGCATCCATGCTACTGACTGCATGGATCAGGACGAAATTGATGACGTAATCATCGCACCCGTGGATAATACGCAGGCGCGCCAAATTGCTCAAATCTTGAGCCAAGGGGAATAATATGCCGTGGATGGCCGTTGCGACTATTGGTAGTGCCTTACTTGGCAGTTCTGCTGCGCGTGGTGCCGCTGGTGCACAAGCCGATGCCGCTACTGCTCAAGCAGAAGCCCAACGAGAGGCAGCACGAATTTCTGCCGAATCACAGGAAAGGATGTTCAACAAGCAAGTTGAACTCCAAGCTCCTTGGCGCGAGGCCGGCATCAATGCGCTGAATCGACTTCGCACCGCATCTGAATACACCCCATTCGGGATGACTCAGTTCCAGGCTGATCCGGGTTATGCGTTCCGTCTGTCCGAAGGTCAGAAGGCACTGGAAAATAGTGCTGCCGCCCGAGGGGGTCTGCTATCGGGCAACACAGGAAAGGCGTTGATCGGGTACGGTCAGAACATGGGTTCTCAAGAGTACCAAAATGCTTTTAATCGCTATCAGGCTGAACGTGGTGCCACTTTGAACCCGTTGCAGTCCTTGGCCGGCGTCGGTCAGACTGCGACCAATGCACTCAGCGGTGCTGCTGGTCAACTGGGTCAGGGATTGGCTGGCACTTATGGTAACTTGGGGCAAGGGCTATCCAGCGCCTATGGAAACTTGGGTAACGCGCAAGCCTCGGGAATTGTCGGTGGTGCCAATGCGATCACCAGTGGTTTGGGCACTTACCTGAACTACCAACAGGGCAATAATCTAATCAATGCTCTACGTGGTACTCCCGCTGCCACGGGTGGTAATGGTCTTGTGAACAATGCATACGGTGGTTACCGGGATCTGGGTTACGGCACATACGGAGAATAACGCATGAACCCGTCTATCGCACTGGGCGTGAAGCCCCTTGAGCTTGCAGATCCGCTGGCGCAATACGGCAAGATCGCCGCGATCCAGCAGGCGCAAAACCAGAACGCCTTGGCTCAGTATCAACTGAGTGCCGCGAAGCGTGGTGAGGAGGAGACCAACAAACTCCGGGCCTTGTTTAGCAGTGCCAGTGATGTAAGCAGTCCTGAGTTTGTTCGTCAGGTGTATGGTATTTCTCCTGAGTACGGGGCAAAGCACGTCAAGTCGTTGGCAGAGCAAGAAAAGCTGCGTCGAGAGGCAGTCGAGAGCCGGATGAAGATTGCCAAGGATAAGACTCAGTTCTATCGGGATCAGTTGACCAACGTTAATGATCCTCAATCTGCTCAAGCATGGCTGACTGCTCAATATCAAGATCCTGACTTGAAAGATGTCACCGGTCAGATGCCGCCGTTAGATCAAGCACTTGCCAAGATTCCGACTGATCCTGCTCAGTTCAACATCTGGCGTCAACAACAAGCATTGGGAATGGGCAAGTTCATCGAGTTGAATAAGCCCGTTTTGAGTACCAAGGACGTGGGTGGTACTGTGATTGATCGCACGTTCCAACCATTGACCCGTGAGATTACCGAGTTGGGTACGACCAAGAAAACCATGACTCCGGGTGAGGCCGCTCGTCTTCAGGTGGATCAGGCTCGACTGGCTAATGAGCAGCGCCGCTTGGAAGCAGAAGCCACGGGCGTGGTGTATCAGACGGATGACAACGGCAACGTGGTTGCCCTCCCTTCTCGGTTGAAGAAGGGTGAGGTTCCCACTCCTCGACCCGTCATGGTTGCGGGTCAACCTGTCGAGGGTGCTGCACCCGGTACGCCGGTTGCACCTGAACCCATGAAGGCCAAGCCCACCGAGGCTGAGGCCAAGGATCTAATCGCCATCAACAAACAACGGGCGATTGTTCAAAGCGCTCGGGACATGGTTAACAAAACCCCGGGTGCTTTCAGTCTGACTCAAGGCTTGATGGGTGAGACCATTGGTGGCCGTGTGCGGTCTGCCGATGAAATCAAAGCCCGCTCGTATCTGTTTAATGTGGTGTCAGGCGTCATCAAAGAACGTGCCGGTACTGCGCAGTCTAAGAGCGAAAAAGAAACGCTTGATCGGTTCTTGCCGGGTGACAACGATAACCCCGACATGATCATTGCTAAACTGGATGCGTTTGAGCAGTATCTAGGGGATCTGGAAAAAGGTGTTTCCAAGAAACGCAGTGTTCCCGCAAAACCCGGCACTCCGTCGAAACCCGGTGTAAACTTGACACCGATGGATCGCCAAGCCCTCGACTGGGCAAACTCTAACCCGAACGATCCTCGCGCCGCACAAATTAAACAACGCCTGGGGATGTGACATGAGTTTTGACCCCGATAAGTATCTGGCAAGCACCCCCAGCAACCCTCCGGCGTTTGATCCGGATGCTTATCTGCGGGCCGTGAGTGGTGGCATCCCCGGCCCTCGCAAGACCGGGACCGTTGTCGATCAAATTCCCGGATACGATGGTCCAGTACCTGCCGCCACCAAACCCGTCTCCACTGCTCCCACTACCGCAATGGGTGCCATTCGTGGAGGTCTGGAAACTGGTGCTGCATTGGCGTCCGGTGCCGTTACTGCACCGATTATCCAAGGCGCTGAAATCCTTGGCACTTTGACCAGTGGAAAATTTGGTACTCAAGAGGGTTTGCGGGCCGGTGAGCAGTTTGCTCAACGAGTTGCAAACCAGATCCAATATCGTCCCCGCACTGCCGAAGGTCAACAGTACACTGAGGCTGTGGGTAATGCCCTTGCACGTACTGGACTCCAGGGTGTTCCCCTAAACGTCATGGGCGATCTGCAACGCAGCATGGGTCCAGCTTTGCGGGCTGGTGGTGATTTTGTCCGCGCAGAGGGTAACCTTGTAGGTGACGCGATCAAACAACCGTTTGCTCAACGTGCTGCGCGAATCGCAGAAGAACGGTCCGCCAAGGCATGGGAACGCGCACCTCAGATCGAGGCCGCTCAGGCGGCACAGCGCCTGGGGATCGTGCTGAACCCTGCGGAGTCCAACCCGACAACCAAGACCCGGATGATCGTGGGTGCAACCGGTGATGCGGTGGTGAATGCCAAAGCAGCAAAGGTAAACGCAACCCGCTGGAACGACATCGCACGGGAAGATCTGGGTTTGCCGAAGAACACTCCGCTTACCCCTGAGGCATTTGAAAAAGCCCGTTCAAGTCATAGTGCACCTTACGAAGAAGTGCGCAAATTGGGCACACTTGCGCCTGACGGCGACGTGGTTCAAAGTCTCGACAAGCTGAAAATTGACCCCCTCTCGACTAGCACACCGGAGAAAGCCGCCAAGGTCAATGCCATTGTCGAACGAACCAAAGAGCAAATCGCTAGCGGTCTGAATGGTGACAATGTTGTCGGTCAGATCCGGGGATTCCGTAAAGACGCCACCAGGGTGCTGAACAATCCTAATGCCAGCCCTATCGATATTGCTACGGCTGAGGCAAACCTCGGCATTGCCAATGCCCTTGAGAATCTGATTGAGGCTAACCTGAATAATCCTAAATTGTTAGGGGATTTCAGAAAAGCCCGCACAGCTATCGCCAAGACTTACGATTGGGAGCGGGCAACTGGCATCACGACCAAGCAAGTAGATCCGCAGGCTGTTGTAAAACTTGCGGAAAACGGAAAACCTTTGACCGGGGCACTGGCTGACGTTGCCACGATTGCCGGCAATTACCCGGAGATTGCAACCCTGAGTACATCTCCCGGTCCCCAGATGTATCAAATGCTCCGTCGAGGTGGTGTCGGCGGTACAGCGGGCTTTGCGTTGGGTGGTGGTCCCGTGGGTGCAGCAGTCGGTGCGGGCTTGACCAGTCTGGGAAGTGAGATTACAGCAAACTTACTGACTCGTCGGGGTGTGCAAAACCGCCTCGCGCAACCGATCGATTACCGTATCCCGTTGCCCGGGACCGGTCCTGTACCCATGGCTCCCCCGATCCCACAGTCCCGAGCCATCGTACCTTACGACTACTCGCAGCAAACCTTCGTGCCACCAAACTTCACGATTGTGCCCAACCAGTACGGTCCGAAAGTTGGCCCTGCACCCACTCCCTCCGGCATCTTGCGCGGTCTGCCTCAGCCTACCGCAGAGGGCACTATGGGAGCACTGCGCACCGAGGATGCTCGTCGTGCTGCGATGTCGCGCACCTTGGGTCAGCAAGCAGAGCAACAACAGGCCACCGCAGAGGCTGCTACCCGTCGTCCCGCATCTGGTGAACTCATCCTTGACATTGATCCGATTACCGGGAAACTGGTCGAGTCGAGTAAGGGTGTCAAAGGTGCGACCCCTGAGACGTTCAGCAACTTCGGGTCCGCACTCAAGACCGCCTCGGAAAAAGTCACTTCGGGTAAACCTTTTGACCTGACCGCTGCCGAGAAGGTGGCATGGGAGAAAACCCGGGTGGATCTGGCTGAGATCGTTCCAGGCTTCAAAGCGCTGTCGGATAAAGCCATCTCGGCAAAGATGATGGACCGTGAATGGATCGCGGACACCGTTGCCAAAGCCCGTGCCCAAGCACAAGCATTTGAGCAGATCGCAGCCCGTGCTGCCGATGAGCGGGCACGTCAGGCTGCTTTAATGAAGCGAGAGAAAATGATGGACCTTGCGGAGCAGATGGAAAATAGTCTTAGCACCCATCGTCCTGTAAACTTGGGTGGTCAAGGTCCAAAGACCCGTGCATTTCAACGCAACCAACTTGCGGGGAAAAACCAAAACTCGCTGAACAACGATTAATCAAACCGCAGGGAGAGTCCGGTGCAACAAGAAAAACCAGCCGCCGAGGTTCGTCTTACAAATGAGACGATTAGACACTTGGAGCAGAAAATGGTGGATGCTGTTGAGAATGGCATTAAGAGAGTTCTGAATCAAGAAACAGCCGAGATCTTCTGGGCCGCTGGGTTTTCAGTCCTGCAAAAAAACGCAACCCAACACGCAGGACGATTTGTAATCGGCGGTCTCATGGGCCTGTTCAAGAAACTCGGGTTGTTTTTGACCCTCGGTGGTATCGTCTACGCCCTCGGGGGCTGGCAGGCGCTGACCAACCTGTTCAAGATATTGTTCATGAGCAACGGGGGCTGATCATGTTTACAGCGATCCTGTCATTCCTGGGCGGTGGGGTATTCCGGGCACTCCTCGGCGAAGTGTCATCGTGGCTCACTAAAAAGCAGGACCATGACCATGAGATGCAACGGATGCGTCTACAAGGTGAACTGGACGCAGCACAACATGAGCGCAATCAGGCAGCAATTCGGCTCCAAGCGGAACTGGGAGTCAAAACCATCCAAGTACAAGGTGAGTCGGACTCCATGCGCCTAGAGATGGAAGGATGGGCCAGTGCAGCCCGTGATGCCACCAAACCCATTGGTATCCTGCTGGTCGATGCGTGGAACGGGATTATTCGTCCCCTATGTGCCACCATTGCAGTGTGGCTGTGGGTTGTGGCACTGAACGCCCAAGGGTGGAAAATGGGTGACTGGGATCGTGAACTTGTGGGCATGATCCTTGGATTCTTCTTTGTCTCTCGTCAGATGCAACGAGTGGGTAAGTGAACTATCAACTAGCCATTGAGGTTGCCGCTGCTTTGGCGCGGCGCTTTGAGGGTCTGTATCTCACTCCTTATCTATGTCCTGCTGGTGTCCCAACAATCGGGTACGGGGCGACCTACTACGAGGATGGCACCCGGGTTCAGTTGATCGACCCACCGATTACTCGGGAGCGGGCAGAGGCTCTGCTGCTATGGATGGTCCGCACTAAATACCTTCCACCAGTCCTGAGGCTGTGCCCTGGGGTTGATACCCCGGAGAGACTGGCGGCGCTGATTGACTTCACTTTTAACCTGGGAGCAGGGAATCTACAAGTCAGCACCCTGCGCCGCAAAGTGAATGCTGGTGACTGGGGTGCTGTACCTGACGAACTCAAGAAGTGGAATAAGGCCGGTGGCCGTGTTCTGCGCGGGCTAGTGATCCGTAGACAGGCCGAGGCTGACCTGATTTGAACGGTGGCTCAAACACCTCATAGTACCTAGCAGGGCGTGTACCCAGCGCCTTACGTAACCATTCACTCCCGCCCATTTCCCTGAACTTGTCCCACTCCTCGTCCGAAAGGCGAATGCATCGGGGTTTCAGTATTGATGGCGGCTTCGGTCTAGGCATTGTTCCTCCTTATCTCAATCCAGACGGTTGTGGGAATATATGAATCATTAGCAGCCCTATCGCGTGTTGGATGGGGACAACTGGCCGGTGGAATCACGACTCTCCAGATTGCGTCATATTGACCCCGGGGTGCTTTGCGCCAGCGATCAATGTATGCATCAGGCATCCGTCGAAGCAGCTTGTATGTGGATCGTGTGTCATGATTCAGTAGATGGGCGACCTCTGAGGTGGACAACCCATCATGATACTTACGCAGAATCTCCCGAGCAGACCACTGTTTATTTTTCATAAAACCTTGGTAATCCTTGCCAGTGAGTGAATCCAGAATCTTGCTTGTAATACCCCATTAAAGCAATTCCTTGGCGACGGTTAATCAGCAACAACTTGGTTCCTAGAGGCGGCTCGACCTCGGCGATTGGAATCCAGAACAACTCGGTGTTGACAGCAGCTTTACCGTCGTTGGTGGTCTTGATGGTCATGTATCTACCCCGTGGTTAACCAGTGCGTTGATGACTTTGTTGGCGCCGGCTTGCAGTACACAGGCTGCGGATGTTCCGTCCGAATTAGGCCCAGCAGCAAACACCTCAAGGCGGTCCCCTAGCAGCGCGATCGCCACCGTACCCACCGCACCGTAATCCCCGGCCTCGATCTCGTCGGCTATCTTGCGAAGCGTCGGCGCTGCCTGACGGTAATTGTGTTCGTACAGCGTAACAACCTTCATGACGCCCTCCCGACGCCCACTGCCCAGATCAGCCAAGCAACCTCCATCCAAGGGAGCTGCTCAACCGGGTCGTACCCAAAGGCCAGCGCAGGCCACACAAAGAACGTGTGGCGGTTCTGTCGTACGTAGATCATTCCTTTTCTCCTTGCGGCTGGGGGCGGGTGGTGGATAGCATGGCTGTGTTGATGGCGACCCGGTTGAAATGCTTGGCCGCGTCCATTTCCTTGCGGGTCTTGAACCCGTGCAGCACCAGCGCCTGCACGAATAGCTCCTGAACCCGATTGCTCAATTCTGAAATGCTGTCGGCTTCGCTGGATGTTTCCGGCTCGATTGTCTCCAGAACCCGGTGCGCGTCGTCCAGTGCGCGGGCTGCGAGGACTGACCACGAATTGAGCTCGGCTTGCGGCTGGGGGCGGGTGGCTGCGATCCCGGTGCGCTGCTCTAGCGCCTTCTCGGCGAACTCGTCAGCCGGGTGCAGGTAGAACCAGTGCCCAACCAATTCGTGCCCGTATGCACCGCCCAGCTTCACCTTCATACGCTTGTCGGTCGCCACCGGCTCATCCCCGCCAGCCTTGGTAGCGGCGGCAACCTGTAAGGATTGCTTACACGTTGCTTCCTGCTGCTCTGCTGGCTTGGCGTTCTTTAGGGTTTGATACGCAATCACCAATGCACTTACCGCATCGGCTTTTTCGTGCTGCCCTTTTTCGTGCTGCCCTTTTTCATCAAGCCACCGACGTACGTTCTGCGCGTTATCAATGAGGTCGCTCATCTTTGTTTCTCCTTCAGTGTCATGTAGATTTCTGTGCCGCCGTACTCAAACCACAGGTCGTATTGCTTCAACCCAGCGCCTGTATCTACGGGGCCATCGGCGATGCCTTTGAGAAACTCGTAAAGCACATGCCCAGCCGCCTGTACGTTGCTGTCCGGGCGAGTTTCCTCAGGCAGAGAAGCGGCCATTTGTGCGAATGTCTTTTCGTGTTCTGGTTGATTCACGATTGACCTCCGACTTTGGAAGCGGAGGTCACTGATGCCGCTTGCGATGCAAGTATTGCTTGACGGTAAAGCGCCGCAAAAGCCTCAAGTTCAAACTCGGCAATCTCTGCCGTCAACACGCCAGAAAACTGCTCTGGTGAAAACTTGATACCAACAATTCCGGCAATTTTCATTGCATCGGGTTTACACATGGTGTGGCTGTCTTGGTCTTTATCGTTGCACACAGGGCAGTCAAAAGATGTCTGCGACCCGTGTACGCGCCCAGTACTGTCGCACTCTTCGCATACGGCGGCAGGCTTACCAACAAGCCCCATCACAGACGCCGTTGCGCTTTCTTCCTCATGCGTCAGGCCGTTGATGCCAACAGGCTTCCCGGCCTCCGGCCAGTGCTTTTTATCTGTTATTCCAGACTGAAACCACCATTCGATTGCAGCTTTAAATTCAGAACAAGAATTAGGGTCTTCAAGAGCAGCAGACAGCCAGGGGGCAAGTTTGTTAGAAGAGTTTTTTGCCTCGTGAAAAAACAAACTGCCCTCAAAAAGCTTCCCGGCGTTCTTTTCGCGCAGACGGGCCTCGATGGCTTTCACAAAGCCAAGCGTGTCGTCTTGCCAATGCAAGTCACCAAACGAATTCCCTTCGTTTCCGCAACAAGCTATTGAAAAAATTTCCTCATCACTCAACCCAATCCACTCCGAGGGCTGCGCGGCGGGTTGCGGGGCGGTGTCTCCGGGCGTTGGCGGCAATGGTATCCAATGGGTGAGGTAAGTTAGATGCGAGGTTGGGTTCCAGTCGGAAGCCTCCGCCCAAACCCCTCCGTACCAGCAAGCGATGCAATGGTGTTGTCCTAGTTCTTCGTTGCCGTGGTTGTTGCCTCGCGCCACGATCAAGGTTCCATCCTTCGGCGCAGTCTCAATCGGTTGCCACGCCACCGGCTCCTGCTGCTCCCCCGCAGGCTGCGCGGCGGGTTGCGGGGTGGTGGGCAGCGGTTCGTCTTGGTATGCCCAATGCGTTGGCTCCTCGATACCGTTTGCGCTCATCCAGCAATAGCCATTGATGTGTGACATCTCCCAGCTCTCTTGCCAGTAGCCCCACAAACCATCAAAGTCCAACTCGGCCAAGCGCCCTGTTTCATCGAAACGCGCCAGATATAGCCGCTGCTTGTTATCCTTCGGCGCAGTCTCAATCGGTTGCCACGCCACCGGTTTCCCACGCTCCCCCACAGGCTGCGCGAGGGCTTCACGGCAGGCGGTGATGGCAGCGTCTACTTGGTCTCCGTTGACAGTTTGAAAATAGGCGGCGTCGTTCTCAGCTTTCTCCAGCGCCTCCAGCGCCAGTCGCAGGGCTTCGTCTTTTGTTGTCATGCCAAGTCCTCCGCCGTCAGCTTTTTCTCACGGGTCTTCCCAACGATCTTCCAGTAGTGAGACAGGTTGACGTGTTTCCGCGCCCACCCCTCGATCAGCTCCAGCAACTCAGCCTTCGCCTCATCGGACACCTCGCTGTATTCGTTGTCGTAGACCTCGCCAATGTCGTCGTAGACGCGCCCGTCCATATCCTCCAGCAACGAGGCGACAGTCAAGTTATTGATGCCGTCTGTTGGCTCCAGCGTCCGGCAATCAGCCTCGTAATAGGTATCGCCAACTTGCGGGTCATCGTGCAAATCCAGCAGGTCACCGAACGAGTCGTAGTTGAAGCTCTCGTTGTCCCATGAGTAGCAGAGTTTTGTTTCATCATTTGTGGTCATGCCTTTTCTCCTGTTGCTTGCTGAAGCTCTCGACGCAGGTCTGCGTCTGCCTTGTTAAGTGCTTTCCAATCTTCCTCGCCACGGGTTCTTGCTCCGCGTACGTTCTCAAGCTCATCAATCAGCTTCCATGCCTTGTCCTCAAATTCGCGCTTCCCGGACTCGTAGAAGTGCTGGGCGAGTGCTTCAATTGCCCCTGTGCAACCTTCAACGTGGCCAGAGTCGTAGCAGTCGAATCCAAGCTCCCGCGCAACTCGGATGACTTCTTCGCGTGTGGGTTTCATTTCGTGACCTCCTTCTTCGGGCGACAATACGCCACTGTGTTGCGCTTGGTATTGCTCTCAGCAACCGGCTGATCCCCGGTCTTCATCGCAGCCAATGCGCGGTAGCAGGCTTCTTCGCTGGGGTATTCCGGAGTGGCGACAGAACCACACCCCCATGCGGAAATGCCCATGCAGATAGACAAAATCCAAGTAGTCATTTCATGTTCCTCCCGATTTCAGCAGCGGCACGGACAATGGCTCGGCGGGTGGCTGCGTATGGGTCGTAGATTTCTTCGTCGCCTTCATTGAACCAGTTGTTGCCTCCGTAGGAAACAAGGCAGTTCTCTCCGTCAATCATGAATCCAAACTTCACCGCCAGCCGCAGCGCATCGCCATCGTGGATGAGTGGGTTCCAACAAACGCATGGGCTAAACGCATAAAACCAAAGTTCTCCCCCATGCCGTCCCAGTCTTGCCATACTCCGTCAATCCCCGCCGCTTTCGCAGCGTATTCAAGCATTTCACGGTCGTTCATTCAATCACCTCTGCTTTCTTCAGCTTGCCGGTATCGCCGCAGTAAGTTAGGCGAAGGTTTGGCGTATAGCTCTCTCGCATTACACCGAAATCGTGTGTGACTTGGGCGAATTCGTTGTCTATAAGCGGTGAAGCTTGCGCACACAAAACAACATCCGGCTTTGGCTTTGGCTTGATGCGGTAGTGAAAATCGTCGTACCACGCCGGAAGCTTGGTGTCCTCCCATTTGTTCTCGCCTGTTCTTACTTGTATCTCCGCGCCATCGGCCCATGCTTTAATCAGTTCCGCGTGTTTGTGTGGCTTACCCATTGTTCTCTCCTGCTTGTTTGTACTCCGGGTATCCGACCAATTCGTTTAACTGGTCTACTGTCTTGATGTGTTGTGCCATAAAACGCGCAAGAACTTCTCGCATTGCTTCTATGTTGTGCTGCATGTTTTCTAGCTGTCCGCGCCCGCAGTCGCTTGTCATCAACTTTTCTAGTGCTTCTTCAATGCTGATGTCTTTTATGTTGAAGCCGTAAATAGATCTGACCTTCATTCTTTCTCTCCCTGTGCTTTTGCGAGTGCTGCTTCAGCTTCCGCAAGATTTAACCAGTCATGTCCATGCTCACGGCAATACGCAACGATCTCGCGGAGTAAGTCGGATTGTTTCTGGTTTTCTTCATGCAGCCGACGAAGTTCGGCATTTTCCGTCATATCCCGGGGCTTGATTTAACTCCCGCTGCTTTTCCCGTCGTGCTTCCAACTCCTCGGTTGAGCAATAGCATCTGTATGCATCACCATTTTTTAGGAAGGTTTGCGCCCATTGCGTGTAAATATCAAGTCGTTGTGATTGCAGGTAAGGACCATAAGGCCCACCAACCTCGGGTCCCTCATCCCATTGCAACCCAAGCCAACGCAAAGTAGCAATTGCCCGCGAGTTGTATTCATCGGTAACCCGCTCGCGATCGGTATCTTCAATTCTAAATATTAATTTGCCACCAGTGTGCCTCGCATAAGCCCAATCAAATAGCGCAGTCCGGATATTTCCAACATGCAAATCACCTGTAGGAGATGGCGCGAATCGAACTCGAACCGCTTTTGCTGAGTCATTAACCACGAGCTGACACCCTATTCTTCAAGGAACCAAGACCTTCAATTGAAACTAATACTTCACCCCCGGGATTCATGGGACCAATTCCAGCTGGAGTGCCGGTAAGAATCACATCACCCGGCAACAATGTCATCACTTTGGTTACGAACTCAATTATGAATGGCACATCAAAAACCATGTCAGATAGTGGAGCAGATTGCTTTAAAACCCCATCTACATGAGCTGTAACTAACTGGCCTGCCGGTTTGAAATCTGTATCAATCCAAGGACCAAGTGGGCAAAAAGTGTCAAAACCTTTAGCCCTACTCCACTGCCCATCTTTCTTTTGTAAATCTCTAGCGGTTACATCATTGGCCTTATCGTGACTGGGAAAC
>OGWF01000062.1_pt1 | contig 17213 bp, 29 predicted proteins | sample 1575951 | NCBI WGS metagenome assembly OGWF01 (sample SAMN07581523, study PRJEB24739) | freshwater metagenome | place: Singapore | collected 2015-01
GTTTCCCAGTCACGATATATGCGTTTTGTCATTCCCTCTACGTCACCTTCGTCCGCAAAGAGATTTAGTCCTTTTGCCTGCCAAAACCATCCTGCTGATAACGCAGCCACTACCGGCTCTGTAAGCCGGTCAGGATCATCTACCAGGGTTACACCTAGAGCTTGTCCACATCTCTTGTAATTATCTCTTCCTGTGAGCTGTTTTAAGCCTCTGCCCCTGTATTTCCACCCATCCCCGGGCTCTGTATTACCCAGGTTTTTAACTCCCCAATCTCCTCCATAGATGAGATTAGCGATTCTTTCCTGGTCTGCAGGCTGATCTTTTGTCCTGCCGTATTTCTTACAATCTGCTTCACTAATCCTATGCCGTCCAAACATGGCCATTAAAGCTTCAACCCGGTAATTAAGATTCTCAGTCAGGATTGATAATCCACCCGATTCATGACCGATCTGAGATAAAAACCCGGCTTGTCTTTGAGGTGTGTCTATACCATACAGATCCATAGCATCTTCTATAGGCTTTAAGAACCGCTCAGCATGTTCTTTCTTAGCCCCGGTACAGATCATCAGTTCTTCTAAGGTCATTTCTTCAATTCCGCTGCCAGAGCTTCAGTCTTCTCTTTAGATCCAGCACTAGGTCGTAAACCAGACCTAATCGTTACAAATAATCTATTCGAAGAACCTGCATTTCATCCTGGTGTCAGAGAGTTAGATGTAACTATACAATCGGGTAAGCATGATGCTTTGATGAGTTACTTCACAACACAGGTCGTGTATGATCCGGCAGATACCCTTATCACCCTACACGGTTACTTGAGAATCCTACCTGCAAATATCTGTAACCGTTATACTATTTTAAACGGTCATCCAGGACTCATTACCAAGTATCCGGAACTTAAAGGCAAAGACCCGCAAGTTCGTGCATGGGAGGGTAAGTATCCATTGATCGGTTCTGTGGTGCATAAAGTTACCCCTGGTGTAGATGAAGGCGAAGTAATTACATCGGTTTGTTATACAAATAGGTGTGATACTTTGGATGAAATCTATGGCAAATTGAAACAAAGTTCGTTAGAATCATGGTTGTGGGTTTTAAAGGATTACGTTAAATGAGAATTGGTATTACTGGCGCGCAATCGGTAGGCAAGACTACTTTACTTAATGCATTGCGTAGTGAAAAGTTTTTTAAAGATTTTATCATCTGCGATGAGGTAACTCGTCGTGTTAAGAGTTACGGCTTACCTATTAACGAAGAAGGTACCGATACAACTCAAAAGCTGATCATGAATGAGCATATCTTTAACGTGTTCATGTTTAACGATATGCTTACCGATAGAACTGCGTTAGATGGGTTGGTATACTCTACTTACCTGTATAAGCAGAATCAAATTAGTATTTCAACAATGAAGTACGTCCGCCAGGTATTCGATAAAGTCTGGCCAGAATATGATCATGTGTTTTATATTGAACCTGAGTTTGATATTGTAGACGATGGTGTCCGCAGCACTAATCTCTCGTTTAGAAATGAAATTGCTGATCTGTTCGAAACAACCATCGAGAAAGAAAAGTTAACCATGCATAGAGTTAAAGGCTCAGTGCGTAACAGGGTTAATTCGATTATTGATTTACTAGAAGGACGATAATGAGTACACAAGATAAACAAGAAGAACTTAATAAGCTGGTAGGCGTACACCTAGGTAAAGCAGGTGACGGTACCGCTGTTAAGCCCTATGTAACTCCTGATGATGTTGATTCGAGTCTGTTGGTGTCGGTTCCCCGTCACTTGAACCGTACTGCATATAACATTGAAGAAGATAACCTACCTTTCGTTGGTGTTGATGCGTGGAACGGGTATGAGTTTTCTACGCTGCTGGAGAACGGATTCCCAGTATCCGGTTGGCTGAAGTTCACCTATCCCTCTGATACACCTAACATTGTTGAGTCTAAGTCAGTTAAGCTGTATTTGAACTCATACAATATGGCTCGTCTTATCAAGAACACAGATGACATCTGGCAAGTTGAAGATAGAATTACAAGAGATCTATCCAATGCAGTAGGTGGAGAAGTTGAAGTATTTCTTCGCTGGGGCGATATCGATACAGTAAAGCCTATCATCGGTGATTTTATTTCACTCGAACACTACTGTAACATTCAGAAGATGCAGTTCGACAACTATAATGAGTCGTCTGATATTCTGGAAGTAGTTCCATCTATTGGACGTTATGAGAGATGGCGTTCGTACTCTCTGCGTTCTAACTGCCGTGTTACCAACCAGCCAGACTGGGGTGATGTATACGTTCACATCAAAGGTGATAAGGCCGTTACTCCTGAATCTCTTCTGAAGTATATCGTTTCAATGCGTAAAGAGAATCACTTCCACGAAGAGATTTGTGAGTGCATTTATAAGAGGCTTTATGATTTGCTACAACCCGAAGAACTATTTGTATCATGTCTCTACACCAGACGTGGCGGCATCGATATTAACCCTGTACGTGCGACTGATAATCGAGTGCTATACAAGTACGGTGCTATCGCTGATGTTACCAATTTCTGCACAAAGACACCAAGACAATGATAATGAACGAAGATAATAAACTAACTATGTCATCACCTGATAATAACGTGAACGAAATCTGTCATCAGTTTATTAGCAGATCCGTTCACGGGTTTACAAAGTACGGTGTAACGACGGAGAGAGACGATCTAAACTTTGATCAATGGTTGCAGCATCTTAAGGAAGAGCTTATGGATGCTGTTGTGTATATTCACCGAATTCAAAAGGAACGTGAAAATGAAAGCAAGTGAAGCGCTATCACTACTACCTGATACAAAAGGGTGCGTAGTAATCCTATCCGGCGGTATGGACTCAACCATTGCTATGCGATTGGCGGTAGAGAAGTATGGTAAGGAAAATGTTTCTGCCCTGACCTTTTTCTACGGTCAGAAGCAAAAGCGTGAGATCGAAATGGCTAGAATGTCTACCAACATGCTTGGTGTTAAGCATAAGGTAGTGGATGCATCGTTCCTGGGTGAAATTTCTAAAGGGTTTTCTGCTAACGTAGATACCGATATGGAGATGCCAACCATCAAAGACGTGCTGGGTGATCCGAGACCTAAGACATACGTACCTAACCGCAATATGATTCTGATGTCTATTGCTGCCGCTTACGCTGAAGTCAATAACGTCGATACTGTTATCTGTGGACTACAGGTACACGATGAATATGGCTATCATGATACCACCCAGAGATGGGTTGATAAGATCAACGATGTGCTGTCTGAAAACCGTATCATTAAGATCAAACTAACAGCACCATTCAGTAAGCTTTCGAAATTTGATGAGCTAGAAATACTCAGAGAACTCGATGGTAACCTAATGTTGACAGCATTTACACTGACATGCTATAACCCGAACGATCAGCATGAGTCATGCGGTAAATGTCCTTCGTGCTCCGAACGCATTGCTAACTTTGCAAAGATCGGAACATGGGATCCAGTACCGTATTCTATCCCCCTCGACTGGGATACGCTGATCGAGAAGATGAAGGTGTAATATGTGCGCTATTACCGGTTCATTTAATAAAGAAAAGCTAAAAGAGCTTTACAAGCTTAACGCTTATCGGGGTGAAATGAGCTATTCGCTGGCTACCTTTACTGCTTCAGGTGGGGAGGGGGCTAGCGAGATGCAACTCAGTATACTGATGCAGAATGATGGTCCGATGCCTGAGGAGTTGGTCGATACTTTACCTCGTAACGAAAACTGTTACATAATTGCACACTCTCAGGCGCCGACGACAGATACGAAAAATATTCATCCTGCCGTCTACGGTAGCACGATGTTATGGCATAACGGTATCATTAAACAGAAAACGATTCCTGAGGAAACCTGGGATACACAATGGTTGTTAGAGCAGATTGTGTATTATGGCTGGAGTTCTTTATCCAGAATCGATGGCACTTTTGCGTGTATTATGTATAATAATAACGAGATTTATGTTTTTAGAAACGAAATCTCGCCGCTGTTTTATGACGATGAATTAAACTTTTCATCTACTAAGTTCGAAGGCTCTAAGTCGCTCGAACCGAATAAAGTATTCAGAGTCAATTTTAACTACAAACAACTGTCACCCGTAGCGTTCTTTGAAACGTTTGAGAACCCTTATTATATTCCTGAAGTATGAAACATATTGCAAGCACGAACAGTAAGTCACTACTAACTAATGTTCAAAAAGGCGATGTACAGCCCAACGCTGTTGACCTTCGCCTTGGTAAAGTATTTAAGATCAACACCGATGTATTTGAGATAAGCAATGATCACAAAAAGCATAGAGGGTCTGAAGAAGTCATTCCAGACGCAGAAGGTTATTTTACGCTTCTGCCGGGGTCTTATGAGATCGTTATGGAGAACATCATCCATGTGGGAGAAAACGAGGCTGGTTGGGTCATTACTCGGTCAACTCTTAACCGCAATGGCTGTTTTATTACTTCAGGTCTTTATGATTCTGGCTATCGCGGTGTCATGGCCGGGGTACTTCATGTTACGATTGGGCCTGCGCGCATTAAACAAGGTACGCGCGTAGGTCAATACCTATCGTTTGACGCCGAGACACTTCACCTATATAATGGTGACTACGGTATCGGTAAAGAACACGATAAGAAGTATTGATTAAAGCGGCCTTGGCGTCAACCCGCTATACAAATTCTGCTGCCTATGCATACAACATAGGAGAAAACATGCAACCAATCACTTATAAATTTGTCTCAACTAAAGAGTATGTGGATGAGTTCCCGGTAGCTTACCGTCAATGGAGAGCAGACTCCCATTGTAATCTTATTCACGGCTATTCTTTCTCAATGAAGTTTTACTTCGGTACAAACCACCTGGATGTAAGAAACTGGGTGGCTGATTACGGCGGGCTGAAAGAGCTTAAGAATATTCTTAAAGATCAATTCGATCATACACTTCTTGTAGCCGAAGACGATCCAGAACTTGATACCTACAAGCTACTTCAAGAAAAGAATATGGCTAAGTTGACCATTCTTCCAAGACTGGGATGCGAAGGTCTGGCCGATCAACTGTATAAATTTGTCAACGGTGTGTTTATCCCTGACTACTGGGGGCCCGGTGAGGCCAATCGCTTGTGGTGCTTCCGCGTTGAAGTTCGTGAGACGCAATCAAATATGGCTTTCCGTGAAGGTCACCGTGAATGGAATGAGGACTTGTTTCAATGAGTAAAGTAGCCCTGATTACGGATACCCATTTCGGGGCTCGCTCAGACTCTATTCCTTTTGATAACTTCTTCCGTAGGTTTTACGAAGAAGTTTTCTTCCCTGAGCTCGAGAAAAGAGACATCAAAACAATCTTCCATCTCGGTGATTGTTTTGATCGTAGAAAATATATCAACTTCAATACTCTACAATCTTGTCGCCAGTACTTCTTTGACCAGGCTCAAAGTAGAGGTATTGAAATCGTTATGATTGTAGGTAATCACGATACCTTCTTTAAAAATACCAATAACGTTAACTCGCCAAGTCTTCTCTTAAAAGACTACGATAACATTACTGCGTATACAGGACCGACTGATTACGGTTTAGATGGCACCTCGATACTGTTAATGCCATGGATATGCACGGATAACTATAACGAATGTATGGAAGCCATGAACAGTACTAAGTCAAAAGTACTGTTCGGTCACTTTGAGATTGCAGGCTTCCAGATGTATAAGGGACATGAAAACGATGAGGGATTTAGCCCTAAGCTTTTTGACAAATTCGATCTTGTTTGTTCTGGTCATTTTCACCATCGTTCCACTAGCGGTAATATTACATATCTGGGAAATCCTTATGAGCTTACTTGGTCCGATTTTGAAGACCCTCGAGGATTTCATATATTCGATTCGCGATCGCTAGAGCTAGAGTTTGTTGAAAATCCATTTACTATTTTTGAAAAGCTCTACTACGATGATACTAAGTTCGATCCAAGAGGTATCGATGTATCGCTATTTTCGAACAAGCATCTAAAAGTAGTGGTGGTCAATAAGACAGATATCTATAAATTTGACCAATTTGTTGATAGACTATATAAAGTTGATCCGCTTGAGATTAAAATCATAGAGGACATGTCGGCGTTTGAAGCTGACGCGTTAGGTGACGAGCCTATCGATATTGAAGACACTATGACGTTGCTTTCGCAGTATGTCGATGCGATTGATACGGATGCCGATAAAGATCGTATCAAATCGTTAATGAAGACATTGTATGTGGAAGCCCAGAATTACGAAACAACATGATGAAAAGAGATCTTTGGTTCCCTACCCCAGTGTGGTCAGGTAGATTTGATAATATAACCGAGCACGAGTTCAACCTAGCTGCCGATCATTGTCTTTCAGAGATGAAAAAAAGTGATGGTAGAGTTTATACTAATGTAGGTGGTTGGCAGAGTAATGACTTTGACCCATTTGACGTCAATCATGTTGCACTATCTAGATTCTTTGATCAAATACATCAAAATTTTGATCAGCTACGTCGAGATCTTGACATTGGTCGGAATTTAAGATTTGATAACGCCTGGATTAACATTAATGGTAAGAATCATTACAACGCAGTACATGATCACCCTTTGGCATGGCTAGCAGGTGTTTTCTATCTTACAGAAAGAAACTCGGAGATTGTCTTCCATCGCCAACAAGATATAAGTAGCTGGCATAATAAGATGATGGGTTCACAAATGAGAACTCCTCTAACTTTTCTTTCGGCTAACTATAGTCCGAAACAAGGTGATTTCTTTATATTTCCCGCGTGGTTAATGCATAACGTTATACCTAATAGTAACGAGGATACAGAACGTATCAGTATAGCATTTAACATCACATTAGTATAACATATGGCGATTATATTTCGTAAGATTAGCTGGAAAAATTTTCTATCTACGGGCGCACAGGCCACCGAGGTGCACTTTACTAAGTCACCTACTACGCTTATTGTTGGTGAAAACGGTGCAGGTAAATCTACTATTCTAGATGCGCTATGCTACGTTCTATTCAATAAACCGTTTAGAAATATTAACAAACCCCAGCTTATTAACTCTATCAACCAAAAGCAGATGGTAGTAGAGATTGAGTTTAGTATTGGTACAAAAGAATATAAAATTATTCGTGGCGCCAAGCCTAATGTGTTTGAGATTTATCTTAACGGTTCGTTGATCAACCAAGACGCTGCTGCTAGAGACTACCAGAAGTATCTGGAAGACCATGTATTGAAGCTTAACTATAAGTCATTTACACAGATTGTTATTCTCGGGTCTGCTTCTTTTACTCCCTTCATGCAACTACCTACTGGGCATAGAAGAGAAATTATTGAAGAGCTGTTGGATATCAAGATCTTCTCGACCATGAACGATGTTCTAAAGGAGAAGAATAACGATTTGAAGTCGCGGATGTCTGACACGGAGGATAAAATCGACCTCGGTAAACAGAAAGTTCGTATCCAACAGTCTTATATCAAGACACTAGAAGAAGACAAGCAAAAGAAGATCGAAGATGTACAGAACAGAATATCTGAAACGAATGCTGAAATTACAAAACTGTCTGGTGCACTGCAGTCGGAACAAGAAGCGCTCGACAGTTTACAATCCTCTATACAGGACGCAGAGGACAAGCGAACTAGAAATCAGGAGATGGCATCTCTCCTTAAAAAGCTTACCGAGAGAGTTAAAGCGCAGGAAGAGCGTATACAATTCTACCATGAACACGATACATGTCCTACGTGTAACCAAGAACTTAACGATGTTCTTAAACAGTCTGCCGTCCATTCGCATACGAAAAAAATCACTGAGATTGAAGATGCCATTGGAACTATATCCGGTCAAATCGAAGCAATTCAAGCAAGACTTTCTGAGATTGATGACATCGAAGCAAAAATTTCTGAACGTAAATCAACTATCATCAACATCAGTTCAAGAATTATTGCCAGTCAAGAATACATCAAGAAGCTACAGTATGAGATTACCGGTAATACCCAATCGTCGTGCAATATCGATGAAGAAAAGACAAAGCTCAAGCTACTGGCTAAAGAAGTGGTTGACCTAGGTAATTATAAGAATACCTTGATAGAGGAAAAGCACTATATCGACATAGCCAGTATTCTTCTTAAAGATACAGGTATCAAGACCAAGGTAATTAAGCAGTACTTGCCAATCATCAACAAGTTGGTTAATAAGTATTTACAGGCGATGGACTTCTTTGTCACGTTCGAGTTGGATGAAGCGTTTAACGAAACGATTAAATCAAGACATCGCGATGAGTTTTCTTATGCATCGTTCAGTGAAGGTGAGAAGCAGCGTATTGACCTGGCTCTTCTGTTTGCATGGCGTACAATTGCTAAGATGAAAAACTCTACCAACACTAACTTGTTGATGTTAGATGAGGTGTTTGATTCGTCGCTTGATGTAAACGGTACTGATTTTGTTATGACGCTGTTGAATACCTTGGGTGATGAATCTAATGTCTTTGTTATCAGTCATAAGTCTGCTCTGTTCGATAAGTTCAGATCTGTGATTGAGTTTGAGAAATACCAAAATTTCTCGAGAATTAAACCTGTAAAAACTATTGGCGCTTAAATATATGATTATTAAAAAATCGGACCTCAACTTAGTAAAAGTTATTAATAACCCACCTTCAGAGTTTACATTCGGTGGTGAGGTAGATGCTGCAATGCTTACAAACATTCTGCTAGATAAGATGGATGAACTTGGTGGGGTTAGCCTCTCGGCTAATCAGGTAGGGGTAGATCTTCAAGTCTTTGTCATGGGTATCAAAGACGTAAGAATGGAGTTTTTTAATCCCAAGATTACGTCTTATTCTACCGATGAGGTCTTAATGACCGAAGGTAGTCTTTTCTACCCTGGTATGAAACTAGAGGTAAAGAGACCTAGCTCTATTACTGTAGAGTACTATGATAAGACTGGTAAGCATATTGTTACAGAGTTTAACGGTCTAACTGCTAGAATCTTTCAGCACGAGTATGATCACATGCAAGGCATTACTCTTAAAGAGAAGGTATCTAAACTCAAGTGGGATATGGCTGCCAAGCGGTTTAAAAATAAAAAAGAAAAACTCATTAAAAAGTTTACACAGAAGACATTAATGGGTATCAAGGAAGAAGTTGAAAGGATGCAAAATGGCAATTCCTAAAGAGTATCTAGATAAAGAGTATGACTTTGGCTTTACGACTGAAGACGACATTACCCCGGTCATTACTCAGCAAGAAGAAACTATCGAGGCTTATAAGAAGAAGTTGCAGGATGTAGAGAAACTTATTCTACCTCTTCTAGTAAACTTGATGAAAAACCCGGAAAAGGATACAATCAAGTGGCCGAATAGGGGCCCTGTTATTGAAAAGCAAATCGAAAAAATTATTGCAATTACAAGATCATAATGACCATCTCCCTTAGTGATTTCGACCTAGATCTACATTTTAGCTCAGGTATCTATCGAAGCAATCTACCTCAATATCTGAATATGATGAGACCGATTGCTTCTGAATACGTAGCAGCTATGCTGGAGCTAAGACCGCGTGACCCAATCTACCCGTCTACTATGACAAGCGTTATGCAGTTTGATGATAGAGTAAAAAGCTTTAGGGACGATATTCTTAATTTAGCCTGGCAAGTACTTGACTCGCAAGGGTACTTCATGGAACCGTATCTCACCACCTGTTCGTCGATGTGGACGCAAAGTCACCCGGAGATGGCTGGAATGGAGTATCATGTTCACGGGGACGGTAATCAGCTAAATGCATTTTATTTTTTAGAGGCAACGAGCGACTCCATGCATATGATTGTACACGATCCTCGACCAGCTAAGACGATTATAAATCTACCGCTTAAGCAAACTAGCGATCTTACCATGGGCCACGGCATGGTATACTATACACCAAAACCTGGTGATCTGTTCATTACCAATTCATGGTTACCCCATTCTTTTACTCGAAACAGAAGTAAAAGTGAGGTAAATTTTATACATATGAATATCAATGTGATACCTAATCCTAACTACCAACCAATGTGTGCTTCTGAACCAATTATTGTATGAACAAATACCTGATTAGGTTTAATAAGTCGAGAGGTCAGCCAGGTAGAGGTACAGTTGACCATGTCTGGAGAGTATTCGAAAACAATCAAGAGTATCTCTTCAAACACCTTCATATTAATGTACCGGTAGATGACGAGAGAACCGGGGAAGACTACAACATTAGATGTTTTGGTTACCTGCGTATAGATAGAGAAACTTCAACAGCCATTATTACCTCAACGAAAGATAACCATGGATGAACTTAACGACTTTGAATACAATGATGGTTGGACAATCAACTTTAAGAAAGTCTCTGAAGACAACGAGCTACTGGCCATTACCAGATTGTTAGCCAGAGATCTAATGGTAGTTCCATACATGTCGGTTGGTGATTTTTTTAAAAAGCTTTCTGATAAAGATCTAGATACGTTGTTAGAATTAGTTAACGACGATGACGATGATTCAGAGGCAGAGATTCTTCTACTTTCAGAAATGCTAGCTCGCGCAGAAGGATCGGAAACTGACGATATGGAACAGGTAGCTCGTAACATGGCTATCTTTAAAATCCTAGTTGCAGGTACTTCACTCCATAGAAAAGAAATGGTCAAAGCTCACTTTGACAAGTACTCGTTTGGAGAGGATATGCTTGCCGAAATTGTGTTTGAAAAGGTGTAATATGCAAATTCAACGTATTCCTAGACCTGGTGAAACATTCAGCGATGCAACCGGTACTATCTTTACAGTCACCGGTATCAGCTTCAACGGTCAAGATGATAAGATTACTATAAACTACAGAGGGAATAACAAAGACTATTCCTGCTGGGCAGAAGCCTTCGTTACACGCTTTACTCCGTGCCCTGAACCAGAAAAAGTTTGAGGTTAAAAATGGATGAAATTACCAAGATCAAGCATTCCAAGCGCATCCATCAAAAAGAAACCTACATCAAAAAACAAACAAAAATTGCTAAAGCATATGGAATAGATGTAAAGCCAGGTGAAGAGCATCGCCTGGCTAAGCATTCGGCGACCACCTGCGGTGATTCTAATTGTATGATGTGTGGTAATCCTCGTAAGTTTTTCAAAGAACCTACTGTGCAGGAAAAGTCTTTCGAACAGACATCTAAATGGATTGAAACATAAATATTAGGATTAATTTCCTATGAGGGTTTCATGAAAAGCTTTTTCCAACTTAGAGAATCGTTAGTTTATAACGATATTTGCCCCGAATGCATGGAAGATCCATGTGTATGTGGTGGTAACCATATCGATGAGTCTGCACAGCTAGACGAGATTTCTAGCAAAACGATGCATTCGTATAAACAACAGGCACATAATCAGGTTCAACATAGTAAGTTTGGCGGTGGTAAGGATAAGCCAGGTGCTGCTGAAATTGTTGCAAAGCGTGAAAAGGGAATGGCTACTGCAACTTCTAAGCTTCAAAAGAAGGAAAAAGAACGTATTGCTGTTCTACCAAAGCGCGCACCTACAGCTCAGGCACCTTATAAACCTCTTGGTGGTCGTGATGAGGTATCTGGTCGCTCCTATTCTGAAGAATACGTAGATGAGGGCTATCTCAAAGGTTCAGCGGATGAATATAGATCTAAAGCCCAAGCGGCGCATGATCTATATAAAAGGCATGAAGAAAAGGTTGATCATGAACTTCGAAAAGTTGGTGAACGTCTACCTAAATCCTGGAATGCCGGTGAACTGCGCAAGAAACTTTCTAGCCATCCAAAATACGCTCAGGCTTTAGTTCATTATAATCACAGTGAAAAGTATGCTGCTCGAGCTGATCATTATGATGATTTAGCAAAAAGAAAAGCGGAAAAGCAAGGTGTGGCGGAAGAATCCGAGCTCGGTGATCTAGCACATCAAAAGACTTTAAAGCATCGCGTCTTGGTTACCTACTCCGACCCTAATCATACATCGGTATCTATGCGTAAAGAAAAGATGCAAAAGCATGTATTAATTCCTTCTTCACACAAAGGTGAGTCTGTATACACCGGTGAAGCGGAAATACTGGCTAAAAAGTATATGAAGAAAAAAGGTTACCGTGTTCATGGAACCGAGCACGTTGGCTTAGTAACTAAAAAAGTAACTGAAGAAACGCTTGACGAGCTGTCTAAAGAGACATTACAATCGTATGTAAATAAGGTTGCTACTGGTCCTTCTAGAGGTAAGACACAAACTGGTGTTCTCAAGAGTGTTAAGGCTATCAGTAACGTAGCTAAAGCCATCGGTAAGCAATACAAAGGTAGTAACGCTAAAAAAGATTAACGCGCCTCGCAACGCTGTAGGGACTTCGGTCCCACTAGGACCCGGCCTCAGTTGCCGGGTCTTTTTTTATATGTTATAATATGATCATGAAAAAAATATTTGTTGATCTTGATGGTGTTCTCAGCGACTTTAACAAGCGCTATAAAGAACTATTTGGTGTAACTCCAGCTGAGGCTCGCATCCTCAAACACTCTTACCGAGATTATTGGGTAGAGTTTATTTTGGAGAATGGTTTTGCCGAACTGGACCTTCATGAAGGCGCCGAAGAACTTATTCAGTACCTGCGTTCACTCAAAGCAAGCGTTCATGTTCTTACCTCTTCAGGTGGTTTCGATTACCATGGACCGGTTCAGCAGCAAAAAATGAACTGGCTGGCCAAGCACGGTATTTTGTGGGCGCCTATCGTTGTTCCCGGTCGTCGTTATAAGGCGGCGTTTGCCGATTCGAATTCGATTCTTATTGACGATACCTTCAGTAACATTGAAGACTTTATCGCCAAAGGTGGTCAAGCTATTCATCATACCGATGTAACTACCACCATTGCCTTTGTTGATGATTGGATAAAATCATGTACATAACTGTTGATATTGACCTCGATGAAGTTCTACCTGAACTCTCAACAGAGGATCTAATTGAAGAGCTCAGAAATAGAGACGAAGAGGTTTACGAATTCGATAACGGTGATATAAATCACCTAGTAACAGCTATCTGGCTTAAAAAGCGGGTTGGGGTAGATTATACTGAAGAGCTAGATGAACTTATCTACCGTGTTATAGGGAAAATTGTATGATGGAAATGTTTAAAAAATTTTTCGCTTTTTTAGAAAAGCATGACTCCTACCTCACTGGAGCGGTGGTATGGATGAATTTCTTTTCACTATTGTCCTATCTAGAGTCTAAACAATATGGCTGGGCTTTATTCTCCTTGTTCATTATTGTGTGGTTCCAGTGGGCATATAATAAAAAGGAAGTGAAATGAATAACTATGAAAAACATGCCTTGGCTGAGTTTATGGCAGCAGGGTGGTTGGATAAAAACGGTAAGTTTATTGATGAAATGCAGGAGATGATCTGCAAACATGTTATGGAGCTACTAAACGTCTTTAACACTGCCGGTCATTCCGGCTCATCAGCTCCTTACGCTATCAGTTTGTTTGAAAAGCTAGCTAAGTTCGAACCAATTGCACCTCTTACTGGTGAAGACTGGGAATGGAATGAAATTGGCGAAGGGATATTCCAGAACAAGCGCTGCAGCCATGTATTCAAACAAGCCGATCGATTTAATGGTCAGCCTTATGATATTGACGCCGTTATCTTCTGGGAATGGATAACTGATGAAAATGGCGTGAAATTTAAGACTCATTATACCTCAAGGGATAGTATGCAACCGATTACGTTCCCTTACATTCCTACACGCCAATATGTGGAGAGAGCCAGTGAGTAATGCCGGGTGGATAGTTGTTGAAAATTTAGCTATACTGGTAGCTGTTGTTACGCTGGTTTATCTTACTGATAGTTACTGGTGGGCTTTGCTATTATTCTTCTTTTATAACGTTAGGTCGTCCAAGTAATGTTTTTCTTTTTTCGTAAGCCAGTAACAGAAATCATTTCTTTAGTGCCTCCTGAATTTGAGTATGCTCTTTCCTATACGCCTATTAAAGAAGCATCTAAATGTCTACCCGGTTGGTGGAAAAACCTGACTGTTAATAAGTTTGATTGGGAAAGTCTCTCGTTAAGCCGTAATGCTAAAACATGTCCAGGTATTAATAAAACTATTACTAAAGGGGCAATACTTCCATTATGGACCGATTTGGCTATCAGAATTAGAAATGGGGAATATAAATATCAGTTCGCTGATAAAAGATCGATGCTCTCTCATCATTCCAATGAGCAAGCACCCGGGTTCTACTCTGATCACTTTATATTTAAAATAAGAAGCCCGTGGTTTATTAAAACCAAGGTTCCTTTACATTACTCCTTTCCGTTCTACCATTTTGTTAATGATCCAGGTTATAGTACACCCCCAGGTATTGTTTATCCTCAAGGTAGTATTTGCGCTACAAGCATTTTCATCATGATGAAACAATATCAGGATTGTAATCTGATGATTGATCGCAATACACCGTTGTTGCATATATTACCGGTAACAGAAAAAAAAGTAATATATCGTGTCGAAATTTGTGATGAAATAGATCATGAAAGAGCGAAAGTCTTTTTAGGTAGTAATGAGACATTTGTAGCAGCTAGAGTTAAAAACGAGAGATTGGTCAAGAATAATGAGTCTTGATGCATTATTTGAGCATGATGAAAGAGATATTGAGGCGATTAAAGCTAAAATAAAACAACGTCGTGCTCAAATGTTAATTCATTCTTGCATATATTATGAGTTAAACGATAATGTAGTATCTGATCATACCTGGCAAAAATGGGCCGATGAATTAGAAAAACTACAAAACGATAATCCAGACTGTTGTAATATTAATTTCTACGATTATAATTTTAGAGATTGGACAGGGGCTACCGGTAATCATTTACCACATAGAGACCCATGGGTAATGAGAAAATCTCAATATATTCTCAACCTATCGAAAAAGTAACTATATTTTATTACTACGTAACGTAGGGGTATTAGCTTGACCAAAAGAAAGAAAGCACCTATAATTGATTCATCAGTTAAGGAGCAACCAATGCGCTATTTTTTCAATGACGTCGAAGTTACCAAGACCAAGTACGATGAGTTGATTGCCGGTATCGGTGATGTTCCGGTAGCTACCCCTAAGGTGGTTGTTCCGGTAGCCGAGCCTGTCAAGGCAAAGACCAAGAAGCGTGAAGTAACCAACGTGGTATCTGGTAAGTCGGGTAAGAAGATTGATATGGCTCGCGACCTCTTCCTGGCCAACCCCGGTGTTGGTAAGGAAGCTATGCTGGCTATTTTCATGAAAGAACTCGGCGGTATTACTCGTTCGAACGCTTCTATCTACTACGCTAAAGTAACCGCCTAAGAGGTTATATGTACTCCATCGGGTCATCGGTTGAAATTCGTACAAGGCAGCGGTCCTATTTTATCGATAGGACATCTGATTATGAATATGTGACCTTCAGCGGGAAGGTACTACCACTACCTAGCTACTGTAATTACCCCGCCGTTGCCTTATCAACCGGTGACCCATCTTTTCCTATGCGTATCATCCCCCTTCATACGATTGAGGGTTACGTTGAAAAAGAAGAAGAGGGTGAGACCCGAGCCTATACGGTACAATCAAAAGATAAAACCTATCTGGTAACCAAAGTAAACGGTAAAATGTACTGCAACTGTGTAGGGTTTCAGTATCATCGCCGTTGTCGTCACAGTGATATTTACAAGGATTGATTATGTATTACAAGCGAATTCCTATGACGCTGGAGGAAGCTGTCGCGTTTGAAACAGCCAAAGGCTTTGATACACGCGATGAGTTTCGTGAGGTCATGATGGAGATTGCCGACCTTTACGATGTAACTGTTGGTGAAGTCTACTCGGTATTCTATAATCAAGAGTGCACAGAAAGCGTATAATGAATAGAGAACTCGACGAGCAACTGGTACAGAAGTACCCTAAAATTTTCCGTGATCGTAATGGAGATATGAGAGAGACCCTGATGTGCTGGGGGTTCGATTGTGGAGACGGTTGGTATCATATTATTAACTCCCTCTGCTGGAACATTCAAGAATACATCGACTGGACTCGTTCGCAGCGGGCACGAGCCCTTCGCATGAACCGTAAGATTAAAAAGGCTATTGAGCTTAACTCCATTGAGCCTATCGCCGACCTCTATACCGGGGAATGGTGGACCGAGCGATGTGAAGTGATTGTTAAAGAAAAGAAGTACCAGCCGGTACCTGATAAAGTTCATCAAGTGGTTGCTGTTCAGGTCAAAGAAAAGTTTGGCTCCCTTCGCTTCTACTACAACGGAGGCGATAGTAAGGTAGACGGTATGGTTCGTATGGCTGAAAGTATTTCTATCAACACATGCGAGGTTTGCGGTAACAAAGGCAAGCTACGTCGCGGTGGTTGGATTCGAGCCCTTTGTGATGAGCATGCAGGAGAAAAAGATTAAGATGGCTGATAAAGATAAACGCGGATTTAAGCGTAAGACGATCGAGGCTACAATTCGTAGCAAGATCAAGCACTGGCTGGCAACGATTGAGGATATTGAGCTACGGGATCAAGTTAAAGCTCACTACATCGTTACCGGTGGCGCTATCACCTCCATGCTGCTCGGAGATCTACCTAACGATTACGACATCTATCTTGACAACACTGACGTTGCTGCTAAGTTAGCTAATTACTACATCAGCCGTCTACCGGTAGTTGAAAACGAGATGACTCGCACCCCGATCGTCACTGTTCCGCCAGAGGGCGGACGTGTTGAGATCAAGGTTAAGTCACGATAGGAATTCGCTGGTGAGAATATCGATCAAAACAAATATGAATACTTCGAGCAGTATGCAGACGGGTCACAGCGGGCAGCAGCATATCTTGATGCAGCTGCTTCGAAGAATACCGGTAAGTATACATCTGTTGCAATTACAACAAATGCAATCACTCTGACAGATAGTATCCAGATCGTCTTGAGGTTCGTAGGTTCACCTGAAACGATTCATACTAATTATGATTTCGTACACACAACTAACTGGTTTACCGAAGAAGGTGGGCTTGTTCTTCGAGCGGAAGCGCTTGAAGCAACCCTAGCACGTGAACTCCGTTATATCGGTAGTAAGTATCCGGTATGTTCAATGTTTCGCTTGAAGAAATTTATCAAGCGCGGCTGGACAATTACAGCTGGGGAGATGGTTAAGATTGCATACGATATTTCTAATCTAGATCTTGATAAT
>OGWF01000063.1_pt1 | contig 16865 bp, 21 predicted proteins | sample 1575951 | NCBI WGS metagenome assembly OGWF01 (sample SAMN07581523, study PRJEB24739) | freshwater metagenome | place: Singapore | collected 2015-01
GTTTCCCAGTCACGATAGAGTTTGCAGGAATAACTGAAGATAAGGTTGTTTCTCCAAGAATCGTGAAGTCAACAGCAGAAGGATATGAAGCTTACTTTGAAAGTGGGTTCTTTGTATCACGCAGACAATCAGCAGCAGACCTACGCGCTCCTGCTTATGATGGTGTTTGGACACCTCCTGCTGGATGGACTTTCTATGATGTAAATACAACCAGAAATGTTTCACCAGCAAACGGACCTCTTGATAGAGTTGTTACCAGAGGTTCTATTCCAAACACAGGCGCAACCATTTACGTTCAGAACCAGTCTTATGTTATTGTAACAATCAACTTTGATATTGCACCACATCCAGTAGGAGCGGTTGCAGATCAGTTGGCAAACAATCCAGACACGCTTATCTGTTTGTTGCAACACAGAGATGAAACAGGTTCAACCGCTGGGTCTTGGGGTTTCAATATCAATCGTAGACAACCTTGGGTTGTTCTTGATTCTTACCTTCGCAATCATACTCTTAGAGTTGCGGCAGTTGTAGATCCAGGTTGGCACTCTTGGTCCTTACTTGTTAGGGATCCAAACAACGACTTTGCCTATTCATTTGTTGGTGCTTGCACTACTACTATTGAAGGGTATTATTGTATAGATCAATAAGGATGTGTTATGCTAAACATTGGTTGGTTACTCAAAGTTGCTTTGCCACAAAACTTAGATTGGATTGGAGATATTCTAAATGATGCTTTTGAAATTGCTATGGCTGCTTCTGACGGTTGGAGTAGCGAGGATGAAGAACTGGTCCAAGCTAAAGTCAGGTCTGTTCTTGAACATAAAGGATTTGATCCTGCTGATTCGGAAAGCGTTGCAAAGGCTACAGTTGTCATTGCAAGAGAATTAGCAAATGCTATTTGTTTGCAGATAGCCAAAGCAAAGGTTGCAAAGGTTGCAAAGAAAAGACGTTTACTGAAGTGAAGACTACTTACAGATAAAGGATGTATTATGAAGATAGGCAAATGGTTTTACCTCAAAGAGTTTACTGAATCGGACACAGCAAGAGCCAAGAACATTGGCAACTTTCCAAACCTTGATCAACTCAGAGCTTTGAAGTTCTTGGTTGATAAAGTTCTTGATCCTCTACGCGATGCTCTTGGGGTTCCTGTTCGCATTACAAGTGGCTATCGTTCACCTTGTTTGAATAAGGCTATCGGTGGTTCTGAAACATCAGACCACGTTCACGGAAGAGCATCAGACATAAAAGCAGATGGTCTTGATGCTAACCAACTAATGAGAGAAGTTCTTGCTGCTGGCTTAGAGTTTGATCAACTCATTGGTTATGTCCCAGAGAAAGGCGGACACGTTCACATTAGCTGGCGTGAAGAAGGAAACCGCAAAGAGATTCTTTGGGTTGGTAAGACCGGTCGTTATGGAAAGTGGAAGGGCTGAAAGTAAAAGAGCCTTGGCTATTTCTAACCAAGGCTCACCCTACCTAACTACTATGACTATTGCGATGCGATTGTAGCCGACGAAGTTTGGCTACATTTACATTATAACCTACACAGCGATAATGTCAAACAGCTTTTCTCAAAGCCCACGATCTTTTCATAGCATCACCAATAGCGCGCTTATGTTCGTCAGTCTTTGGTCCTCTGTTCTTTCCCTTCATTGATTGACTTAGAGCTTGCTTGTGTTCAATAGACTTGGGAACATTACGTTGAGCAGTAGGCTTTCCAGTAATGGCAATGTTGTATAGAAGTTCTTTATCTTCAAAGTCTTGGATCAATTGCTTCTCATAAAAGTTTGCTTCTTCGTGAGTTTCAAACTCTTGAATAACTTCAAAGTGAAAAGCTTCTAGACCATAGATAGTGTAGTCAGAGTGAAGGCTTTTGTTTGAGTGATAACCACCACGAAGGCTGGAACGATGTGTTGACCATCTATCTCTAAGGTCACTACAAGAGCCAAGGTAAACCATTCCATTTTCAGAGTTTACGATTCGGTAAACACCGGGGCAAGTTGGAATGTCTGATAAAGCTGGGCGTCCTCTCTTTCTCATAGGCCACCTCCTATTGCTTGAATAGCCATTCCGCGAACTCTCTCTAGGAAAGCTTTACGAACAGCGTAGAATTGAGATTGCTTTAGTCCAAGTCTATCAGCAATTTCCTTTTGGTTCATAACGAGGCCATTATCTAAAATGTATTTAGCCAAGATGCTATCTTGTAGTTCAGCTAATGTGCTTGGGGTTTCAACAATCAAAGCACGAAGCACATCGGCTACTGCTCTGTAATAAGCGTCAATGGTTCTAGGATCTGTAATAGTATTCATATGTAAGTTCTCCAATAAAAGTTGATGTGAAAGTTTAGCTTTGATAACCTCTGCTACCCAGCAAGAAAAGATTCTTAGGATATAAGCAGCGCACTTGTCCTGCTCTGCCGCTCTCTTGACCTTCTTTCCAAAGCGAGATAGAAGAAACTCAACAGACATAAACCGGTGTTTATCTGATAGTGATGATTCGTCTTTAGCCATATCAAGCATTAGATCGCGATAGCTGATAGGAAAACCGGAGCGTCTAAACCAAAGTTCAGAAATACTCTCGGTTCTTCCGTTGGACTTACGCCTCTCTAATACATACTCAAATACTTCCATAACGTACCACCTCCATCATTATAACCTAAATAGTCCGGCTGTCAATAAAAAGTCCAAATAATAGTAGTTTTTTTTGGAGTTCCCTAAAAATGATTTATGTTTACGAATGCAAACCCTGCGAAAAGCAGATAGAAATAATGGCACCCATTCAACACGACAAGCCTGTGTGTGAAGAGTGCAAACAAGAAATGGATAAGAAGATATGCGCTACATCCTTTATTCTAAAAGGATCGGGCTGGTATCGTGACGGTTACAGCAGCAAGAAATGATCTTAGGATTAGATATTTCAACAACAACCATAGGGTTTTGTTTGCTCAAAGAAGGTGTTATTGTTCAAGCTGGTGCAATAAAACTTGACAACATAGAAGGACCATTCAAGAAAGCAGAAGCAGCAAAAGCAATTCTATCCAACTTACCATCACCAATAACGACAGTAGCGATAGAGAAATCACTTATGGGCTTTAGTGCTGGAGCCAGTTCAGCAAAGACACTTCACACCCTTGCTTCTTTCAATGGCATTATCTCTTGGATTGTCTATGACCTTTTCGGAATAGAACCTATTTACCTTTCAGCAACATCAGCGCGCTCAACGTTGGGTATAAAGATTCCAAAGGGACAAAAAGCAAAAGACCTTGTAATGACCTGGGTTATGCAGAATGAAACATCATTCCAACCAGACACTACAAAGTCAGGTAAAGCCAAGAAGCATTTCTATGACATAGCCGATGCTATCGTAATAGCAAGGGCATCAGAGCTTATCTAGCGCAACACGAATGTCTAACCCATCAAGTTCATTACCAAGACAAGTCCAGCCTTGACGATGACGACGAGCAAAGAGTTCTAACTTATTGAACTTTGGATCAGACCATTGTTGTTCAATGCGATCTTGAACCTCTTCCGGTTTGACAGAATGCTTACCCTTACGAACAGAAACTAACTGATGTGAACCACTCTGCTTATAAGGACGAGGAATCTTTCCACGCTTTCCAACAAGAACAAACTCACAGTTAGAGTAGGTGTAAAACCCAGGTGTTCCTACTTGCTTATCCCACACGAAAGCAGTTGTAGCATAAGTCCAACCCCAAGCTGACATAAGTTCAATAGCCTCACCAAGAGTAGCACCTGAACACCACATAAAGAGTAAGCTATCCTTACTGGCTACACGTTGAAGATGAGTAGAGACATTATGCAAGTTCTTACTCTTTGTAGTTGAGTAATGCTTACCAGTTCCATTAGAGAAACAAGAGTTCTTTGCAAGGCAAGATGAACCACCATAGTCCCAAGGTGGATCAGCAATAATAATATCGTATGTCATTTGTAAACTCCTTTTCCTAAATAGTGTTAGTGATTGTAATATTATTCCCAATGTGTAAGTTCGCCGTGAGTAAAGTATTGCTTCACTCCCAAAGTAACCCAAACTTTAGCAGGTCCGTTATCCCTATGCGGAACTCCGTTTAGATACCAGAACTCTGAACCATCCTGCCAAATAATAGCAGGTCCATCAGTCCTGTGTGGAACCCCATCCAACCAATGTTGAATGCATCCCGGAAAGTCCTCGTCTTGTCCGTTGATAGTAATGCCAGTAAAAGGCAAACCGTTTTCGTCGCAGTAAGTCATCAGACACGCTCCTCTTGTTGTGCTTCTGCTTCTGCCTTCTCTTGTTCAGCAAGAAGTTTAGCAATCACTTTTTGCATAATTTCAAAAAGAGTAGGGTTAGGTTCGCTGTAAATCATAGTGTTTAGTCCTTTGTGTTGTTGTTTGGTTAGGGTAGGTGGCCGCTGTCTCCCAGCGACCCTCTCATCATAGCCCGGTCAGAGCATCGGTCAAGTCAAGTGGTTGTCAAGGGCAAGAAGCACAAGTCCGAGGCAGAGAATGTAGAGTTGAATAAGGATCAAAACTGAAAGTCCCAAGTGTTCCAGCGGTCACCAAGACCACAGGATTCATCAAGCTTCCAAGTAAGTTCAAGAGAGCAATTAGCAAACTTGTCATCAATCCAATCATTAGAAATGAAAAGAGGTTGTTCAAGCGTAGTAAACCTTACCTCATTGTTCTCAATAGTAATAGAGGAATGTTCGTAACCATCAAGACAAGACTTCAAAGAATGAAGAGTTGAATCAAGATCACCACTCTCAATCGTAACAAGATGCTTGAACATAAGAGCAATTTCAGTTTCAGTAGTAAGACCATCCTTGTAAGTCTTTGTGTAAGCCCAGTAGTCTCCATCATCACAGAACACAGTTTCAACAACGATAACGTCAGGATAATCCTTCAACAGATTCTCAAGAGGGTTTTCGTAAAGCCACCGAGTCTTTTGACAAACAGAAATGAAATAAGAACCATCATCCCGTTGATACCCATTAGCATCATCGTAATCAACGTAGTCGCTACCCTTACGGTAGATAACATCAAAGACTTGCTTTGCTTGAATGGGATTGCCGGAGATAGTAAAGTCGTAGTTAGCGTAGGTAGACATAGTGTAATTCCTTTATGGTTAGGTTAGGTTGAGATCAGCAAGAGTAAGAAAAGGTGTAGTGAAAAACAGATTGGCCACGACCAACATAGCTTTCACCATTCTCCTCAATAATCAAACGACCTTCAGACTGAAGAGAATGAATAAGAGAAGCGAGATCATCAGGATCCATTTCCTCAAAGTTCTCAGAAGGACTGAACTCATCAGCAAAGTCAAACTGATTCCAGTAAGAAAAGTCAGAGGCATCCCGAAGAGAAATAGTAAGGGTCATTTGCCCAAGCTCAATGATGGTAGGAGTAGAGGTAGTCATAGGTAAGTTTCGTCCGTTAGGTGAGTGGTTGGTGCCGCCGTCTCTCAGCGACCCCCTCATCATAGCACAGCGGTCGGTCGGCGCAAGTCAAGAGGTTGTCAACGGCCCAAAGCCACGGTCAGACCACTCAAACTTTCTTCTCTGACGCTCCTTCACACGAACGCCTAACGGTGGCTCACACCCGAGCATAAGATTCTCACACGCGCATAGCACACAGCAGACAATCAAAAGGGGATAGAAATAAATGATTCCAGAAACAATAGCATTCATAACGATAACAATATGTCTTATAAATCTGGTATATTATTCAAGACAAACACCCTATAGCAGAGATAACCTCTCAGATAAATAAGACTGTTTACTGCGTAGCCTTTGTCATCTGTTTATTCACGGCTTATTCAATTCTTATTCACGGCTTTCAATGCCTACAGATTTTGTCAAACGGTCAAAAACTGTCCAACCTTACGTGAAACAATGGGAAATCTATTTCCCATTTAGCTGAAAGTCACATAGCATCACACGACAGTCTATGCCACATTCTAAAAAAAGATCATTTATTTTGGGGTGTCACCGGAAAAATGGCATATGCGTATGGTCTATAGTATATGTAAGCTAATGCTTCTATGAATATCAGAACACATAGAGATAAAGGTTCTGAACAAATAACGGTTGGCTTTCTGCTGGGGAAGCAAGGGTCATAAGATCAACAAGTGATGACGGCTAACACAACCTTATCAAGCCATTTGTCAACGGCTTGCAAAGTTATTGCCCGACGAATCGTCGGCGCCCAATAAATAACCCTGAATATTATCTTGATAAGAAATCTTCTATTGAATATATTCAACACTAATTACACTAAAAGGAGTTCACTATGGTTGCACCATTAGTCGGAGCAGTAGCAGGAGAAGTAGCAACAGAAGCATCTGGTGGTGGTTCTGGAGGAGGAATAGTTTCAGAAACAGTAAATCTGATTGGTGGTGCTGTTACTGGACTATTTGATTTTATTGCAACTGCTATTCCTACAAAGTCTGATAAGATGCGTAAACAACGTATCAAAGAATTACAAGCACAGTTTGAAGCAGGAACATTAGGTCTTACACCTTCTCAGCAACAAGAGATTGAAACACTTGGTGCTGGTGGAATACAAGCAACACAAAAAGAGTTCTTCCAGAGACAAGCAGACATTATGAGAGGAACAGGTGGTGGTGTTGCACAATTAGCATTAGCTTCACAAGCACAAGCAGAAGGATTACGTAGACAAGAATCAGAACTACAGAAAAGCTTATTTGCTGCTGAAAGACAAGCAGAACAAGCACAACTTGGTGAACTCTCAGGATTGAAAGCTGAACAAAGAGCCAGAGAACAAGAAATCAAAAACGCTGCTGTCAAGTTTCTATCACTTGGTTTAGCAACAGGTGCTAAAGGTGCTGACATTGCAGAACAACGCAGACAAACATTTGGAACAGAAGTTCAACCTTTAGCTGGTGCTGAAATCAAAACTCCTTTATCAGAAGCTGAAATACAAGCACTTGGTCTTACAGATGAACAGATCAAATACTTGAAGTCTAAAGGTTTGATGTAATGCTTTTGCCCACAAACGATAAAACGCTTTCTAATGGCTCTAATAGAAGCCCTATGACTTTGACACACATTCTATCAAGACGTATTGTAGAATGCATTACAGAGCCAAATAAAACGGTTTTAGAAACATCTAAAGCTTACAGTATTCAAACACCAATAGCAGGTTCATTAGATCCATTACCAACGAGGAGAAACAATGGCTGATTATGCACAATACTTCCTTCAGCAAGCAGACGCAGCTTTCCAAAGGAAACAACAACTCTATGATCAAATCTTACAAGCCATTCTTACTGAAGAACTAAAAACTCCTGCTGTAAAGAAAGCAGAGTTAGAGTTACTTGCCAGAGAAGAAACAAGATTACGTTCAATGGAAGAAGCACTTAGAGATCAACAACTTCAAGGTATCAAACAAGATGCTGAACTTCTAAAGGTGATTTCAGAAGGACAAGGTGGAATTGCAAAAGCAAACATTGATTTCAACAAAGCTGTACAGACTGAAAGAATCAGATCTCAAACAGACTTAGCTCTTGAACGTTCAAAGATGGAACGTCTAATTGAAGAAGCAGCAATCAACGAGAAAGCAAAAGCTGATGCACTAAAAGCTGCTGGTCAAACTGCTGCTGGAACATTTGGTACTGGAGCATTTGCAACAGGTATTTCAGCAGATGATGCAAAGAATACAGCAAGAGATTACCTTGCAACTCTTTGGTCACAATCATTTGATTCAAAACTTCGTGGTGCAGAAACAGAAGCTCAAAGACAAGCTGTTGTTGATTCATTCAAACAAGCTTCTGCTGATTGGATGAGCAAACAAGGTTCTGGTGTTACAGCAGCAATGCTCAAAGATCCAGACATTCAGAAAGCTGCTATTGATGAAGCCATTAGACAAGTTGGTGCAACAGACAGAGGAAGAACTGCTGATCAAATTATTGAGGATGAAAAAGCCAGAGCTAAAGCTGGCATTAGAGTTCCATCTAGTGTAGGTGGTGGTGGCCTAAGAGGAATTGATGAACAAATCATTCTTTCACGCCAAGAAAAGCTCAGAACCATTCTTGGTATTGATGAGAAAGAACTAAAGAACCTTGCAGTTGATTTGGGTGATGGATCACAAACCAAGTTTGAAGACTTCCTTACAACCGCTGCTTACAATAGAGTTGGTCTTGGTAACCCAGATGTTGCTGATGAATTCTACAAGAAATATCCTTCTGCTGAAGACTTCCGTAATGCCATTAGATCAGGCAAAGGAACTGATGCAGAGAAAGCTCTTGTTGAGGAAACAGAACCACTTGATGCCACCACTCTAAAACAATTGTATTCTGGTGAGTTGGCAACTGGTTATCGTGAGTTACGTCGTAGACAAGCAGACCTTGAAGATCGTCGTCGTGCCCTACAAGAAGGCATTGATGCTGGTCTTACCTTTGAGGGAGCTGTTCAGAAAGCACGTTATCTTTACCGCAAGCTTTATGGACCAGAAAAGGTTCAAACAGGATTGGAAGCAGCCGATACAATCCGCAAAGAACTGGCAGGAAAGTCAGAATCGGAACAAGCTGAAATTCTGAACGCTCTTCCTATTGATGATCGTCAAAAACAAATTCTTCTGAAAGCTGCTGCTGGTTCTCCAATCACCGATACAGAATTGAGAAAGCTTCAAGTAACTGGTCCTCCAGGTGCAACTGCTCTTTCTGCAAAGGTTATTGATAAGCTTGCCGTTAGACTTCCTGGGTTTATTCGTGAAGATGGTTCGGTTCTTCTTTCATACGATGAAAGCGGAATGCCTGTTACCAAGCCACAAGACGAATTGACTCTGGGTGATCTTGGTGATGCATTTGTTGCATACGGTGAAGAGAAGGGTGAAGTGGTTGATCAAACCACCATTGATAAGATCAAGGAAGCTGCTGATCTTCTTGAAAAGCTTTCCAAGACTCAACCTTATGCTGCACCAATGATGAACTTCCAAGTTGAAAAATCCTTGGATAAAGTTCTTGAAGGTATTCCCGGTGTCAAGCCTCCTCCCCCTCCCGAGCCTTTGATAAAGCTTCCCACTCGTAAGCCTCGTCCAGCAGCCGAAGAAGAAGCTGCAATGTTGGCACCATCAGATGTTCCATTCAATGTGGCCTCTAATAGACGTTTGGAGGCAACCCGTATGGCAAGCTCTGACGTACTAACTACCGCTGCTGGAAGAGCTAAGGAAGTGTCAGGAAAGGCTCCTAGAGCGTCTGATGTTATCAAGGGAGTTGAAGTTCAATTGGCAGACCTTCCCAAAGCACAAAGAGATCTGGTTGTTGAGTTGGGTAAACAAAGTGGTGGTCTAAAGCCAGAGCAAGTTCAAAAGAACCTATCTAAAATTGTCAATCCACTTACAGACCCAGAAGCATTCCAAAAAGCGGTAGCATATCTGGGTATTGCATCTAATGAAGAATACAACAATCTTGTCAAGAAAGATCAAGCAGACCGCATCAAGAAAGAACTCAAACTTCTAGCCTAAAGGATAAACAATGAATCCATTTGCCTATCTGACCGATCAAGAAATCAGATCCCTTGGTTATGGTTCAAGAGCAGAGTTTGATGATGCAGTAACTCGTCTTGCAGACCTTCAAGGTATGGACGAGCTTATGAAATATGAGTCTCGTTTCTTGAAGAAGCAGACCCTTGATTCAATCTTTGCTGATGCTGGAAAGCCAGCACCTAAGTTTCAACTCTCTCCTCCTCCAACAATCAACACCAGAGGCGAGGTTATTCCTGCTGTTGTTCCACCTCCAAAACCTCCACCTAAACCTCCTGCTCCACTTCCAACACCACGCTTTCCAGATACCACACAAGAGGATTTGAGAAAAGCTGAACTGGAAGCCCAGAGAAAGAAGGAAGAAGCTGCACTCAAAGAAGGACAAGCTTTATCTGAGGAAGAAAAGAAGAGGGTTGCTGCTGGTATTGCTGCGTTCTCTGAAACACCAAGAACCTTTGAAGCTGCTCCTGCTTGGTCACCATTGGAAAAGGTGGTTGGTCCTGCTCTTAGATTGATTGGAATGGAAACAACTGCTGAAGCTCTAAAGCCTCAACCGCTTATGACACCAGAGCAGTTGCAACAATACGAGCAAGGTATCTTGGATCGCAAGGCAGCAGGCAAAGCTGCATTTGAAGATTACTTCAATCAAAACGAAAAGTTCTTGGATTCAATTGGCTTCACCAAAGAAAACTGGTTGAAGCAAACTGCTGCCAAGACAAATGATTATCGTTCGTTTGAAGAACCAGACGATTCGCTATTCTCTGTGAAGACTGTCTCTGACTTTATTATCCGTGAAGCCACAGGTGATACAGGTTGGACTCCAGAATACAAAGAACAATACGACCGTTATATGGCAAACGTAAAGCCAGGATTTGATCCAGACGTAGGTTTGGTTGGTTTGCTTTATGGACGCAGAGCAGGTGGTATTTACGAGACACCTCTTACTGCTACACTTCGCGGTTTGGTTCTTCCAGAATCAGTTGTTGGTGGTCTTACCTCTAACTACGAAGGAAACTTTGATGAACGTATTGCTGAAAAGCTACGTCAAGGTAAGGGTTTAGAATCCGCTGCACAAGACCTTGTTAGAATGGCGGGTGCAGAACCAGGATCCTTTGTGGATGATGCTGCTTGGTGGTTAGGTCTTGGAACTTCATTCTTACTTCCAATAGACCTTGGTGCTACATCTGCTATTACAAAGGTTGGTGGCAAAGCTGCTGATACTTTATTATCTGTTCAGAAAGCAGCAAAGGTTGAATCCAAGATTGGTGCTGTCAAAGCAATGCTTGGTTCAACTGATGAAGTACGCGATGCTCTAAAGCAAGGTTTGGCTGATGGTGTTGACTTTAGAACACTTGTTGTTTCAAATGCTGATCTGATTCCTGAAGTCAATAAGGTTTCAAAAACAATTGCTAACTTTGATCCTGATATCATTCCAGATAAAGCTGGAAGAGATATTGTTGAGCAAACTCTAAAGAAAGCACTTGGCGATGACTATGACAACTTTGTTCAGGGAGGAAAACGCCTTGGTCTTGATGAGTTTGTTCCTGCAACTGAACGTGGTGTTTGGGAACAACGTCCAACTTCAGTTCTTCCTGTTGGCGATTCCAAGTTAGCTTGGACAACTTTCCGTCAAGCAATGGTTGATAAAACCAAAACTGCTTTTGGTTTAGATCCACTTTTAGTTGATGTTCCACCAGAGTTGTTGACTGCTACAATTTCACGCGAGATTGCAAAGCTTCGTCTTGATAGAGCATTAGCACAGGGCGCACTTCCTGCACCTGAAATGGCTCTTATTACTCCAACTCTTGCTATGGCAAAGTCAGAGATACCAAAGTTCTTGCAGAAGTTGCGTCAGAATCCTGCAATGCAAAAGCTTAGTGCGATTGCTAATGATGAAAATCCCTATATGACCAAACCTGAAATTCTTGATTTCTTGGTTGGAATTGGTGATGATGCAAGACAAGCACTAAAAGGAACAGTTCTTTATCCAATTATTGAAAAAGCAAAAGGACTTCAATCTTTAGAGACAGCAAGGATTCCTGTAAGTGAAATCTCAATGACTCGCGGAGAGTTCAATACTATTGTTGATCGTCTTACAACTTACCTAGCCAAAGATGAACCTTCTGCACTTACAATACAACAGCTTTCAACTATTGCTCGTTCTGCTAAAAGACAAGTTGAATCTCCATTCCTTATTTCAAAACCAGGACAACCCGCTGTATCAAAGTTCAATAAGCTGAATGCTGCTACTACACGGATTCGTATAGCACAGATATTCAAGCCACAAATGGTTAGACCAACTGGCTTTTTGAAAATCTGGAATGACAATATCTCTCCAGCTATTCAAGCTTATTCTCCAGAGTTCTTGCGTCCAAAGATCCTATCTCCTGAAAAAGCATTCGCTGAAACAACAATCAATTCCAAGTTAGCTTCTGTTCCAGATGAATACAAGGCAACTTACAATGCTGCTATTCAAGCAGGGGAAAGTCACGAAGTAGCTTTTGCTGAAGCAATACTAAAACCATTTGGTGATAAAGTTACTGGTTGGATCAAAGAGGAAGACCTATTTGCAAACTTCTTTGCGTCTTACTATGGCGGATATGACACTATTGTTGACTTTGCCTCGCTAAGAACTGGTATCTCACCAGAGAAGTTGGTTCCAAAACAACAACTGATTACTGTTTTTTCTGAAGCTTATAGAATGGCTTCTAAAGAAAACTTCATTTATGAGACTGGCGATGCTATGATTCTTGCTATTGCAAGAAACGTTGCAGAACAAACAGAACCACAAGGAGTAATAAAAGCTCTAACTGCTGGTGCAAAGCTGATGGAAGGTAGACCTCTCGGTACTTTCTTGTCAGGTCTAGAACCAAATCTTGCCAAAAAGTTAGAAGACTTGGTTCCACAGTTCTCTGAAAAGAACATTCATATTCCTTTGTTTGCGACACACATTCAAAAGTCACAATCAAATATTGTTGATGATGTTATTACACAACAACTGATTCCAACGCAAGCTCTCAACACACGCGGAAATATGGAAGGTCTAATAAGACAGTCTTCTGATATTGTTAGAAATAATATTTCATCTGTTTATGGCAGATACTTTAGACCAGTCAATTTAGCATTTACTAGAAATACTGAACAATTTGTTCCAAAATATGTTACAGATTCTATTTCAAATGCTATCATCACATCTAACAATCCAAAGTTTGCTAGAAACAAGAAGCACGTTTTTGAATTTATTCAAGCAGCAGTTCTTCAGATTAGAAAAGCTGAACCTATTGGTGATATGTCCAGAGCAGAAGCTGTTGTTCGTTTTGTTGATGATATGTTTGAAGCACTTGGATACAAGTGGGAACGTCCTCCGCTTGGTGTAAAGATCAAAGACGGCAAGAAGCAATTCAAGGTTGTTGATATTGAAATGGAATACACAGACCTTGCTGATGCTTTTCTTGCGCGTAAATCAGCACCACAAGGCATCGTAGAGATCTCAAAGACAATTGGAGATGATGCTGTTGACATTTTGATTGGCTCTGTATCACCATCTCTAACTTCTATTGAAGTCAAAGCTTGGTTACAAAACCTATCAAACTTTGTTGAAACTGGTAAGAAAGCTGCAAAGGGTGGTTTCCGAGCCGATCCAGCTATTGAAGCACTTGATGTCTCTGGCTTGTACAACGTTACAGAAATGCAAAGAGCAGTTCAGAATTCTGTCAACTTGAAAAAGGTTGAGGAAGCTTTTACTGCATATGACTATCTCAAAGACTCTAGAATGTTTGGTACAATATCACCAGCACTCAGAGATCAAATGAGCGCAATCTTGGCTGATAACACTTTAGATTTTGCTGACGCTATCAAGGCAGCAACCGAAAAGATAACTGTTGCTGAAACAAGAACAGATAAGATCAACTTGATTATGCAACAAACAGCAACCGGCGTAAGCGAGTTTGCATTCTACCAAGTCCCAAGCTTTATCAAGCAAAACTTACTTGGTGGTGGTTTGTTGCCACTTCCAGTCTACCATATGCAGAACTACCTTTCAGGCCCATTGCTATTAGCTCTAACTTTGAATAGGTCAGATGAACTGCATAAGATACCAGTTGTAGGATTCTTATCTGACTTCTGGATTGGTAAGAACAAGACATTTACAACTCCTTCTGGAAGAGTTTATGGCTATGCAGACATTACAGATATTGCTGAAAGAAATGGTCTTGCAACAGCAACTTACAATATGGCTGAAATCAATAAGAACCTTCTTGCTGATATGATTCGTTATGCTGGAGAAACCGAAGGTGGTATCTTTGGCGGCAGACAAAAGGCAAAGACATTCTTAGGTTCTATTTCTAAAGGTATTGGCTTGCAAGGTCTTTCACCTTGGATGCAAATAGCACAGAATATGGATATGGCCTATCGTCGTAAAGCTCTTGTCCTAGCACTCAAAGCTGGTGAGACTGAAGAACAAGCAGTAGAAACTGCTCGTAAAGCACTCTTTGACTACAACGATCTAACTGCATTTGAGCGTAACTGGGTTGCCAAGTATGTTTGGTTCTATCGCTTTATGCGTCAGAACATTGTTCAAACAACTGTTCAGTTCCTTGATAACCCTGGCAAAGTTGCTAGAATGGCTAAACTTTCCAAGATCAACTTCTCTAAATTGTTGCAAGCTGGTGCTGGAGAAGATGGAGAAGTTCACGATGATCTATCTTCATATAAAGACAACAGATCTTTTATTAGCTTGATTGAAGGTATGGATAAAGAACGTCTTGCTCTTTATACTCCAGCTATTCCTATTCTGGATGCAACATCACAACTTATCAACGCTATGGGCTTATTTGTCTGGGCTGGATCTAAAGTTGGTTTGACTGAACTTGATTCACTATCAAGTGATAAGTTGCTGGAGAAAGGCGTTCAAGCTTTATCACTACAACCTGCTGCTGCAATGCTTCAACTTGGATTGCAAAGACAGTTTGGTATCAACGTTCCAGTAGAAGGAATCAAACAATTTGCTTATCTTGATCCACGTTTTGTAGCTTGGATGAAAGCTACTGGAACTTGGGATACAATGCTTGCTCACATAAATGTTGAAATGACTACAACACCAAGAGAAGGTTTGACAACATTTGATGGGTACTACTACAAGATATCTGAAGATTCTAAAACAAAATGGGCTTTGTTTATGGATGCTCTGAAAGTTGTAGGTTTACAACGTTCAGCTAGAGACTATGCAACTGTTCTTCAGTTTGTAGGTCCAGAAGGTATGGAAGCTGGAACAGATATCACAACTGGAAATCTAATGCTTGATGCTCTAAAGTTTGGTGGTCTTGTCAATATCAGTTCTGAACAAACTCTACAACAAGCTGAACAAAACGTTAGAAGGGAAGTTATTTCAACTCTTGAAGGTAAAAAGAAATAACCCAGCACTATTTATGGTAGAGACAACTTGTCAAGAACTGTCTCTACTAAATTCTAAACATTCAGAGTAGTGATCCTTACATATACTATAGACCATACGACAGGGCTGTTTTTCCGGTCAAGGTTGAAAATACTTGAATTATTTTTAGGAGATGATAAATGGACATTGAAACTATCACAGCCCTATCGGGTTTAGTAACTGGCCCCGGTGGTGCCTTGATCGTAATGGGCCTTATATTGTATGGTCTTTATAAGACCGGTAGAGAAGTTCTGACACCGTTTCTGGCTGAAGTAAGTTCAGGCATTAGAAAGGGTTTTGACGATCAGACAACTACTCTTGGTACTCTCGTTGAAGAGATCAAGAATGATCGTGACTTCCATCGTGAGAACATTCGTGGCCTTACTGGAAGGATTGACAAGATTGAGACAGATGTTCATTCTATCAAAGCCGATGTTTCTGACATCAAAACCATAATTGAAAAACCACATTAGGAGATATAAATGCCAACTACAAATACTCAGAAGATTGTTACCCAGAAGTTCTTCAATGAACTTGCTTCTCCAATTGCTTTGACTGCTGATACTTGGGGTCCAACTGACGGACACTTCTTGATTCAGCCACAAGCAGTAGACGCAAAGGTAGCAGTTGAGTTTGAACGTATTTCAGTTCTATTAGAGAATAATTCTGCAATTCCAGCAAGCACCCCAATTACATCTGCAAGCATTGTTATTGCTATTGATCCAGCAGGAACTGGTATTCTATGGTCAGGTTCGTTGACACTTTTAGATAAGAGTGGTGGAGATGAACGTTATGGATTCGTTTATCCAAAGCAGATCGTAGCTTCATCTGATATTCCAGCAGCTATTCAAACTGTTCTTTCAACCAACGAAGGCCAATACTACATTCTTCTAAAGACAAACGTAGATACCGGCGTTCAACTTTGCGTTGTTGACTACTCACATCATAACGTACAACAAGCCTGATGAAACCTAGAATTGCCATTTCTGAAAAACTTCAAGAGTTCCTTACTGATTACTTTGATGAGGATGGGAATATCTTGGTTGACTTTTTCTGTAATGGCAAGACACTTTCTGAAATAGGTATTGAACTTACAAGAGATAAGCGTGTAATCATTTCCAAGTTTCAAGGTATGCTCGGTGAGTTGCTTACAATCATTGAGGATATCAAATGAGCAGAAGGTCAGTTTTACATAACACCTGGGTAAAGAAGTGGGACACACTTCATATCACAGATAGAAAGTTAGAATTTCAAAGTGAGTCTGCTAATAGTGGATGTATTAGAAAGAATGCATTGAATAGATTGTTTGATCTTGTAAACGAAATACGTCCAGATCCACTTGACCTACTTGACGATGAAACCAAACTTGAACTAATATCAATTGAAGAGGAGTTACGAAGATGGCACAAAGAGTGAAGAAACCAAAGTTAGACTACGACTCAATGTTGTCAAAGCTATCCGAACTTATTGATAAGTCTCACGAAGCACTTGAATCAAAGAAGTGGGCAAACGTCAGACCTTCTGACCTAATTGCCTTTATGGTTCTTGCTAAAGACATTATCAAAGAAACACGTTCCATTCAAGAAGGCAAAGGCAACTCTGCTGAACTTGATACTTGGTTGAATAACCTACACTAATCTATGCTTGATAAAATACTACAAGACCCTGTTGAGTTTATCTCCAGACTTACGATCAAAAACAAAAGCGGTAAGCTCGTAAGGTTTGGCGATGTTATGACGCCAGAGCAAATACAACTGATCAGAACTTTACAAAAGAACAAGCGTGTTATTGTTGTAAAAGCTCGTCAGTTAGGTATCTCTACAATCGTCAGGGCTTTCTGCTTTTGGGAAGCTTACACATCAAGAGATCCATTCAACGCTGCTGTAGTTTCAAACAAGGAAAAGTCATCATTCAACCTATTGCTATCGTGACTGGGAAAC